>Ga0302175_10000279_pt1 | contig 18482 bp, 17 predicted proteins | sample I_Fen_N3_3_FD_198791 | JGI IMG/M metagenome (GOLD analysis project Ga0302175, IMG submission 198791) | Peat permafrost microbial communities from Stordalen Mire near Abisko, Sweden - I_Fen_N3_3 | ecosystem: Environmental > Terrestrial > Soil > Wetlands > Permafrost | place: Sweden: Abisko... | reverse complement strand
AATCGAAGCCGCCGTTCTGGTGATGCGCCGCGAAGGGGTTGATACCGCTTTTGGCATCCCGGGCGCCGCGATCAACCCGCTGTACTCCGCCTTGCAGAAGGTCGGTGGCATCGATCACGTCCTCGCTCGCCACGTGGAAGGCGCTTCGCACATGGCCGAGGGTTACACCCGCACCAAGGCTGGCAATATCGGCGTGTGCATCGGCACTTCGGGCCCGGCGGGCACCGACATGGTCACCGGGCTTTACAGTGCCTCGGCCGACTCGATCCCGATTCTGTGCATCACCGGCCAGGCACCACGGGCCCGTATGCATAAGGAAGACTTCCAGGCTGTCGACATCACTGCCATCGTCAAGCCAGTGACCAAGTGGTCGACCACCGTCATGGAACCGGGCCAAGTGCCTTATGCGGTCCAGAAAGCTTTCTACGAAATGCGCTCCGGCCGCCCAGGCCCGGTGCTGATCGACCTGCCGTTCGACGTGCAGATGGCGGAAATCGAATTCGACATCGACGCCTACGAACCACTGCCACTGGCCAAGCCCACCGCCAACCGCGTGCAAATCGAGAAGGCCCTGGCCATGCTCGACCAGGCTGAGCGTCCTTTGCTGGTCGCCGGTGGCGGCATCATCAACGCCGACGCCAGCGAATTGCTGGTGGAGTTCGCCGAGCTGACTGGTATTCCAGTGATTCCGACCCTGATGGGCTGGGGCACGATCCCGGACGATCACCCGTTGATGGTCGGCATGGTCGGCCTGCAAACCTCGCATCGCTACGGCAACGCGACGATGCTCAAATCCGACGTGGTGCTAGGCGTGGGTAACCGTTGGGCCAACCGCCACACCGGTTCGATTGACGTCTACACCGAAGGCCGCAAGTTCATTCACGTTGACATCGAACCGACCCAGATCGGCCGCGTGTTCACCCCGGACCTGGGCATCGTGTCCGACGCCGCTGCGGCGCTGACCGTGTTCATCGAAGTCGCTCGCGAATGGCAAGCCGCCGGCAAGCTGAAAAACCGCAGCGCCTGGCTGCAAGACTGCCAGCAGCGCAAAGCCAGCCTGCAACGCAAGACTCACTTCGACAACGTGCCGGTCAAGCCGCAGCGCGTCTACGAGGAGATGAACCAGGTGTTCGGCAAAGACACTTGCTATGTCAGCACCATCGGGCTGTCGCAGATTGCCGGCGCGCAATTCCTGCACGTCTATAAGCCGCGTCACTGGATCAACTGCGGCCAGGCCGGCCCGTTGGGCTGGACCATTCCAGCAGCACTGGGCGTGGTCAAGGCTGATCCGACCCGCAAGGTTGTGGCGCTGTCGGGCGACTATGACTTCCAGTTCATGATCGAAGAGTTGGCGGTGGGCGCGCAGTTCAAACTGCCGTACATCCACGTTGTGGTGAACAACTCGTACCTGGGGCTGATCCGTCAGGCCCAGCGCGGTTTCGACATGGATTACTGCGTGCAGCTGTCTTTCGATAACCTCAACGCTCCGGAACTCAACGGTTACGGTGTTGACCACGTGGCAGTCGCCGAAGGCCTCGGTTGCAAGGCCCTGCGCGTGTTCGAACCGGGTCAGATCCAGCCGGCCCTGCGCAAGGCCCAGGAACTGATGGAAGAGTTCAAGGTGCCGGTGATCGTCGAGATTATCCTGGAGCGCGTGACCAACATTTCCATGGGCACCGAGATCAACGCCGTCAACGAATTCGAAGACCTGGCGCTGGTCGGCAACGACGCGCCGACCGCGATTTCGATGCTCGATTAACCGCTTAACGCTCCCCCTGTAGGAGCGAGGCTTGCCCGCGAAGACGTCGTACCCTTCAACATTGATGTCGACTGATACACCGCTTTCGCGGGCAAGCCTCACTCCTCCAGGGGTGAGCCCAAACACACACGGGAGACCACCATGCCGCGTTTCGCAGCCAACCTGTCCATGCTGTTCACCGAACAGGATTTTCTTGCCCGTTTTGAAGCGGCCGCCAAGGCCGGCTTCAGTGGTGTCGAATACCTGTTCCCTTACGACTTCAGCTCCGCCGAGATCAAGGCCAAGCTCGATGCCAACGGTCTGACCCAGGTGTTGTTCAACCTGCCGGCCGGTGACTGGGCCAAGGGCGAACGCGGTATCGCGTGCCTGCCGGATCGGGTTGAAGAGTTCCGCGCCGGGGTTGATCTGGCGATTGCCTACGCGCAAGTACTGGGCAACACCCAGGTCAACTGCCTGGCCGGGATTCGTCCACAAGGCATCGACGATGCCACGGTGGAAAAAACCTTCGTCAGCAACCTCAAGTACGCCGCCGACAAGCTGCAAGCGGTGGGCATCAAACTGGTGATGGAAGCGATCAACACCCGCGACATTCCGGGTTTTTACCTGAACAACACAGCGCAGGCCCTGTCGATTCGCGAGCAGGTCGGCAGTGCCAACCTGTTCCTGCAATACGACATCTACCACATGCAAATCATGGAAGGCGACCTGGCCCGCACCCTGCAATCGCACCTGGGCGAAATCAACCATGTGCAACTGGCGGATAACCCAGGGCGCAACGAACCGGGCACCGGCGAGATCAACTACCGCTTCCTGTTCGAACACCTGGATCGCATTGGTTATCAGGGCTGGGTCGGCTGTGAATACAAGCCGCTGACCACCACCGAAGCGGGCCTCGGCTGGCTGAAAACCCATAACGCGATCTAAACGTATATCCGCGTAGGAGCTGCCGAAGGCTGCGATCTTTTGACTTTGCCTTTAAAGATCAAGATCAAAAGATCGCGGCCTTCGGCAGCTCCTACGGGGAAACACATAAATACAAGAGAGGAATTTCTCATGGCTAAAATCGGATTTATCGGCACCGGCATCATGGGCCACCCAATGGCGTTGAACCTGCAGAAAGCCGGTCACAGCCTGTTCCTTTCGGCGCACCACGACGCCGCCCCGGCTGATCTGATTGCCGGTGGCGCTGTCGCCCTGGCGAACCCGAAAGAAGTCGCGCAAGAAGCCGAATTCATCATCATCATGGTGCCGGATACGCCGCAGGTCGAAGACGTGCTGTTCCGCGCCGACGGTATCGCTGCCGGCGTCGGCAAAGGCAAGGTCGTGATCGACATGAGCTCGATCTCGCCGACCGCCACCAAAGCCTTCGCCGCCAAGGTCAACGAAAAGGGCGCCCAGTACCTCGACGCGCCAGTGTCCGGTGGTGAGGTCGGCGCCAAAGCCGCGACTCTGAGCATCATGATTGGCGGCGATGCCGATGCCTTCGAACGCGCCCTGCCGCTGTTCCAGGCCATGGGCAAGAACATCACCCTGGTCGGCGGCAACGGCGACGGTCAAACCGCGAAAGTGGCGAACCAGATCATCGTCGCGCTGAACATCCAGGCTGTCGCCGAAGCCCTGCTGTTCGCCTCGAAAAACGGAGCTGATCCGGCCAAGGTCCGTGAAGCGCTGATGGGTGGTTTCGCTTCGTCGAAGATCCTCGAAGTGCACGGCGAGCGCATGATCAAAGGCACCTTCGACCCGGGCTTCCGCATCAGCCTGCACCAGAAGGACCTGAACCTGGCCCTGCAAGGCGCCCGCGAGCTGAACATCAACCTGCCCAACACCGCCAACGCCCAGCAAGTGTTCAGCACCTGCGCGGCCATCGGTGGCAGCAACTGGGACCACTCGGCGCTGATCAAGGGCCTGGAACACATGGCGAATTTCTCGATTCGCCAGTAGGAGCTGCCGAAGGCTGCGATCTTTTGATCTTTACGCCCGACCGCTCACCGCGTTATCCGCAAAAAGATCGCAGCCTGCGGCAGCTCCTACAGGAGAGGGTTCACACCGGTTAAAGGGTGAGCCTTCCCCGAGCTGGCGCAGGCTGCCTTCCTCCAATAACAAGAAATTCCGGGAGCCCGCCATGTCGGTCGATCCGCAACACCTGCTGCGCGAGCTGTTTGCCACAGCCATCGACGCGGCCCATCCGCAGCAAGTCCTCGAAGCCTATTTACCGAAAGATCGCAGCGGTCGCGTGATCGTCATCGGCGCCGGCAAAGCCGCAGCCGCCATGGCCCAAGTGGTCGAGCGCTGCTGGCAGGGTGAAGTCTCAGGTCTGGTGGTGACCCGCTACGGTCACGGCGCCCCCTGCGAAAAAATCGAAGTGGTCGAGGCCGCGCATCCAGTGCCGGATGCAGCAGGCCTGGCCGTGGCCAAACGCGTGCTGGAACTGGTCAGCAACCTGACTGAAGACGACCGCGTGATTTTCCTGCTGTCCGGTGGCGGCTCTGCCTTGCTCGCCCTGCCTGCGGCCGGAATCACCCTGGCCGACAAACAGTCGATCAACAAAGCCCTGCTCAAATCCGGCGCGACCATCGGCGAGATGAACTGCGTGCGCAAGCACCTCTCGGCAATCAAGGGCGGCCGTCTCGGCAAAGCCTGCTGGCCGGCCACTGTGTATACCTACGCGATTTCCGATGTGCCGGGCGACCTCGCAACCGTGATCGCGTCCGGCCCGACCGTGGCCGACCCGAGCACGTCCGCCGAAGCGCTGGCGATCCTCAAACGCTACAGCATCGACGTTCCGGCCTCGGTGCGTGCCTGGCTGCAAAGTCCCGAATCGGAAACGGTCAAACCCGGCGACCCGAGCCTGGCCCGCAGCCACTTCCAACTGATCGCCCGTCCGCAGCAATCCCTTGAAGCGGCGGCGGTGAAATGCCGTCAGGCCGGTTTCAGTCCGCTGATCCTCGGCGACTTGGAAGGCGAGTCCCGGGAAGTGGCCAAGGTCCACGCCGGTATCGCCCGGCAAATCGTCCTGCATGGCCAGCCATTGGCGGCGCCCTGCGTGATTCTGTCCGGCGGCGAAACCACGGTCACCGTGCGCGGCAATGGGCGCGGCGGGCGTAACGCCGAGTTCCTGCTGAGCCTGACCGACAGCCTCAAAGGCCTGCCCGGCGTCTACGCCCTGGCCGGCGACACCGATGGCATCGACGGTTCCGAAGACAACGCGGGCGCGATCATGACCCCGGACAGCTACGCCCGCGCCATCGCCCTTGGCCTGAGCGCCAGCGACGAGTTGGATAACAACAATGGCTACGGCTATTTCGAGGCGCTGGACGCATTGATCGTCACCGAGCCGACCCGCACCAACGTCAACGACTTCCGCGCCATCCTGATCCTCGAGAGCACAAAACATGACGCCTGATAAAAAGGTCAAAATCCTCGCCACCCTCGGCCCGGCCACCGACGGCATCGATGACATTCGCGAATTGGTGCAGGCAGGGGTCAATATCTTCCGGCTGAATTTCAGCCACGGCGATCACGCCGACCATGCCCAGCGCTATCAGTGGATTCGTGAAGTCGAGCGCCAATTGAATTACCCGCTCGGGATTCTGATGGACCTGCAAGGCCCGAAACTGCGGGTCGGCAAGTTCGCCGAGGGCAAGGTGCAACTGCATCGCGGCCAGGCCCTGCGCCTGGACCTCGACTCGACACCGGGCGACGAGCGCCGGGTCAACCTGCCCCATCCGGAAATCATCGCCGCCCTGGAGCCGGGCATGGATTTGCTGCTGGACGACGGCAAGCTGCGTCTGCGCGTAGTCACCAAATATTCCGATGCGATCGACACCACCGTGCTCAATGGCGGCGAACTGTCGGACCGCAAAGGCGTGAACGTGCCGCAAGCGGTGCTCGACCTGAGCCCGCTGACCGCCAAGGATCGTCGCGATTTGAGCTTCGGCCTGGAGCTGGGCGTGGACTGGGTGGCGCTGTCGTTTGTGCAGCGTCCGGAAGACATTCAAGAAGCCCGCGCACTGATCGGCGACAAAGCGTTTTTGATGGCGAAAATCGAGAAACCGTCGGCGGTCACGCAACTGCGGGAAATCGCCGAATTGAGCGACGCGATCATGGTCGCTCGCGGCGATTTGGGCGTGGAAGTCCCGGCCGAAAGCGTGCCGCAAATCCAGAAAAACATCATCACCGTGTGCCGCGAACTCGGTAAGCCGGTGGTGGTGGCGACGCAGATGCTGGAGTCGATGCGCTTCTCCCCGGCGCCGACCCGCGCCGAGGTGACGGACGTCGCCAACGCGGTGGCTGAAGGTGCGGATGCGGTGATGCTGTCGGCGGAAACCGCGTCCGGTGAGTACCCGCTGGAAGCGGTGCAGATGATGAGCAAGATCATCCGCCAGGTGGAAAACGGTCCGGACTATCAGACCCAAATCGACGTGAGCCGGCCCAAGGCTGAGGCGACGGTTTCCGATGCGATCAGTTGCGCGATCCGGCGCATCAGTAACGTGCTGCCGGTGGCGGTGCTGGTGAACTACAGCGAGTCCGGCACGTCGAGTTTGCGCGCCGCGCGGGAACGGCCGACGGTGCCGATCCTGAACCTGACGCCGAACCTGCAAACCGCTCGCCGCTTGACCGTGGCGTGGGGCGTGCACTCGGTGGTCAATGATCGGCTGCGCCAGGTGGACGAGGTGTGTTCGACGGCGCTGGAGATTGCCCAAGCCCAGGGCATGGCCAAGCGTGGCGATACGTTGTTGATTACGGCGGGCGTGCCGTTCGGGCAGCCGGGGTCGACTAACTCATTGCGCATCGAGACGTTGATCTAGCGCTTGTACCGGCCTCTTCGCGGGCAAGCTTCGCGCCTACAGGGACAGCGTATTTCTGTAGGCGCGAGGCTTGCCCGCGAAGAACGATGACGCGGTCCCTCTGACACACAGATAAAAAATGCCTGCCAACCACTTCAACACCCACTGCCCCGACTGGGCCACGGCCCTGCTCAACGGCTTCAGTCAGATCTTCCTCCAGCGCCATCCGCTGTGCGGCCTGCTGTGCCTGTTGGCGATTCTTTTTACTGCCCCGGCCCTGCTCGGTGGTGCGCTGCTGGGCGGGGTCGCCGGGTTGCTGACCGCGCAACGTCGCGGCTATACCAAGGCTGACCGTCAGGCCGGGCTATTCAGTTACAACGGCGTTTTGCTCGGGTTGCTGCTGAGCCTGTATTTCCCCTGGTCCGCGTTGTTGCCGCCGCTGATCATCGCGTGTGGCGGCCTGAGTGCGATGCTGACTCAACAATGGCTCAAACGCGCGCGGGTCAGCCACTATCTGCCCGCCTACACCACCCCCTTCGTGGGGATGAGCTGGTTGCTGCTGTGCTTCGCCACACCGTCGACCACGGCACATTTGATCGAAATCAACACGCTAAACCTGCTCGTGGCCCCCCTCAAAGGCCTCGGTCAAGTGATGTTCCTGGGTCATCCACTGGCCGGCTCGATGATTGCCGCCGGTTTGCTCATCGCTGATCGCCGCGCATTCTGCTGGGCATTGTTGGCGTCCGTCGCGGGCATGGGCTGGAGTCTGCTGCACCACGACTTCTACAGCGCATTGCTGGGGCTCGGGGGCTATAACGCCGTACTCGCCGCACTTGCCTTCAGCTCGCAGCGCCAGCCGTCGTGGCTACCATTGGTCGGTATCGCGTCAGCGCTGTTGCTGACGCCGGTATTTGCCGCCATCGGTCTGCCCGCGCTCACCGCGCCGTTCATTCTCGCCTGTTGGCTGATCCGGGCCGGCATTCGCGTCGTGCGCAAAGCCGCCAAAGACAGTGCGCCTTGCGCTACCGGGGAGAATCACCCTAGGCTGCGCTGATTTTCACGCTCAGGGCGATTTGAATGAACGGCAACGACACGTGGCGCAATCGCCTGTACGTGATGATTTTCCAGACCGACACGGTGGCTGGCCGACGCTTTGACAGCACGTTGCTGCTGATCATCCTCGCCAGCCTGGTGATCGTGGTCCTCGACAGCATTGACGCGGTTCATCAGAACTACGCCGATGTGCTGGCGTACATCGAGTGGGGCTTCACCGTTATTTTTCTGGGCGAGTACATCCTGCGCCTGTACTGCTCACCCAAGCCGCTTCGCTATGCGTTCAGCTTTTATGGTTTGGTGGATTTGCTGGCAATCGTGCCCGGCATCCTCGCGCTGTACTACAGCGACGCGCAGTACCTGTTGATCATCCGCATCATTCGGATGTTGCGAATCTTCCGGGTGCTCAAGCTCAGCCCCTACCTGAAACAGGCCCATTACCTGCTCGATGCCTTGCGGGGCAGCAAGCAGAAAATCCTCGTGTTCCTGCTCGGCGTCTGCACCTTGGTGACCGTATTCGGCACCCTGATGTATGTGGTCGAAGGCCCGGAACATGGTTTCACCAGCATCCCGAAAGGCATCTACTGGGCTATCGTGACATTGACCACCGTCGGCTACGGCGACATCGTGCCGAAGACGGTGCTGGGGCAAATCATCTCGTCGATGGTGATGATCACCGGTTACTCGATCATCGCCGTGCCGACCGGGATTTTCACCGCTGAACTGGCCAGTGCAATGCGCGGTGAACAACAGCAACACGACTGCCCGGTGTGCAAGAAGAGCAGCCACGAACCGAGTGCGGCGTTTTGTTCCCGGTGTGGCAATGCTCTGTTCAAGAAAATGGAATAAGCACAGTACTTTTTAATCTTTAAAGGACTATGCGCGCCCCGTTATAGTCGCTGGCAAAACGGTGGCAACGCCTCTTCAATGACTGACAAATAACCCGTAGGAGCTGCCGCAGGCTGCGATCTTTTGATCTTCGTCTTGTTCAGGCTCGCGGAAGATCAAGATCAAAAGATCGCAGCCTCCGGCAGCGCCTACCCAAAAACAAGGAATGCGCAGTGAAAAAACTCTTTGGCGCCTCACTTCTGGCCGCTGGCCTGGCACTGACCAGCGTGGCTCAGGCCGCACCGACCCTGCTGAACGTTTCCTATGACGTGATGCGCGACTTCTACAAGGACTACAACGCTGCGTTCCAGAAACACTGGCAAGCCGAGCACAACGAAAACATCACCTTGCAGATGTCGTTCGGCGGCTCCAGCAAACAGGCGCGTTCGGTGATCGACGGTCTGCCGGCTGATGTCATCACCATGAACATGGCGACCGACATCAACGCCCTGGCAGACAACGGCAAACTGGTCCCGGACAACTGGGTCACCCGTCTGCCGAACAACAGCGCACCGTTCACCTCCGCCACCGTGTTTATCGTGCGCAAAGGCAACCCGAAAGCCCTGAAAGACTGGCCCGACCTGCTCAAGGACGGCGTGCAGGTGATCGTGCCCAACCCGAAAACCTCGGGTAATGGCCGCTATACCTACCTGTCGGCCTGGGGCTATGTGCTGAAAAACGGCGGCGACGAAAACAAGGCCAAGGCCTTCGTCGGCAAGCTGTTCAAACAAGCGCCGGTGCTAGATACCGGTGGCCGTGCAGCGACCACCACCTTCATGACCAACCAGATCGGCGACGTGCTGGTGACCTTCGAAAACGAAGCGGAAATGATTGCCCGCGAGTTTGGTCGCGACCAGTTTGAAGTGATCTACCCAAGCGTTTCCGCTGAAGCCGAACCGCCAGTGTCGGTGGTCGATAAAGTCGTCGACAAGAAAGGCACCCGCGCCGCCGCTGATGAATACCTGAAATACCTGTGGTCGCCGGAAGGTCAGGAGATTGCTGCGGCAAACTACCTGCGTCCACGGGACCCGGCGGTGCTGGCCAAGTACACCGATCGTTTCCCGAAAGTGGATTTCCTCTCGGTGGAGAAGACCTTTGGCGATTGGCGCACTGTGCAGAAGACCCACTTCAACGATGGCGGGATTTTCGATCAGATTTATGCGCAGTAACGGCTAAGGCTCAATGAAAAGGCGACCTGAATAGGTCGCCTTTTTTGTGGGCGCTCGGCGATCTACCGTAGGAGCTGCCGAAGGCTGCGATCTTTTGATCTTGATCTTCAGCGATCCCGGGAAAGATCAGGATCAAAAGATCGCAGCCTTCGGCAGCTCCTACGGGGGGGTCACATCGGCGGTGTAACGCCATCCTTGCCGGCCGAGATGGATTGCGCGGTGAGCGTGCCGTCCGCACCTTGGGTCACGAACGTTACGATCTTCACCCCGACCTTGAGCAAGCTGCGATCCCCGGGCATCAGGTTGACGATCGGCACGTCCTCCGGCACCAGGATCTTCTGCTGGCCGCCCTTGTAGTTAACGGTCAAGGTGCGGCCATTGCTGACCACCAGATCACCGACGCTGCCGTTGGTCATGCTGCTGCCCTTGGCCAAGTCGAAGGGCCGATGGCCGTCGCCGCTGCCGGCCAGCTCCGGCGGGAAGACGTGGACTTCCAGGGCCTTGAGGGTGCCGTCCTCCTGGGGGATCGCGGCCGAGCCGATGTAGCTGCCGGGTTTGATGTCTTCGATATTGGCCAGGGTGACAGCGCGGACTTTGGTGTCCTTGGTCAGGGTGATGACCACGTTTTCGCCGGTCTTGCTGTGGACTTTCAAGGTGTCGTCGCTGACGCCGGTGATTTCACCGCGCACGCCGATGCGCAGGCCCGGTGCGTCTTGCGCTTGCGCCAGTCCTGCCGAGAATAAGGTGACCAGGGTAATGGCTGAAGCGCCGCGAATCAGGTGACGGAACATCGCATTCATGGAAGTGCCTTCCGGTTATGAAACGTGAAGAGAGAACATAAGCACGCTATCGAACAAGATGTAAGTGAATGTATCATCGGATCTCAATGTTTTGACGCAAGGTTCACCGACGGACATCACACCTGTCCGTCAATCATTCCGCAAAGGAATGATTACTATCACTCCAATCCCTCTTCCGCCGTTTTGGTCAGCGCCTTAGCCTTCGCGCATTCCTCCGTTTAGCGAGACACGTTATGAAACCAGCGACTCAGGCGTCCCACAGCGCCGTGACAATGACCAAGGGCATGGTGATGCTGTTCGCCTTCTGCTGCGGCGCCATCGTTGCCAACATCTATTACGCCCAACCGATCATTGGTTTGATCGCGCCGGACATCGGCCTGACCAGCACCATGGCCAGCTTCATCGTGTCGCTGACCCAGATTGGCTATGCGCTGGGTCTGTTTTTCCTGGTGCCGCTGGGCGATCTGCTGGAAAACCGCAAGCTGATGATCATCACCACGCTGGTGGCGATTGCCAGTCTGTTGGGCGCGGCGTTTACCGATCAGCCGAATGTGTTTCTGTTGATCTCGTTGCTGGTGGGTTTCAGTTCGGTATCAGTGCAGATCCTGATTCCGCTGGCCGCGCACCTGGCGCCGGAAGAGTCTCGCGGTCGAGTGGTCGGCGGGATCATGGGCGGTTTGTTGCTGGGTATTTTGCTGGCGCGGCCGGTGTCCAGCGTGGTGGCGGATCACTTTGGCTGGCGGGCGATGTTCATGATTGCGGCGGCGTTGATGGCGGCGATCAGCATTGTGCTGGCCCTGACCATTCCCAAGCGCCAGCCGGATCACAGCGCGTCTTATGGTCAGTTGCTCGGCTCGCTGTGGACCTTGCTGCGGCAGCAACCGGTCTTGCGCCAACGGGCGTTTTACCAGGGTTGCATGTTCGCCACGTTCAGCCTGTTCTGGACCGCCGTACCGCTGGAACTGGCACGTAACCATGGCCTGAGCCAGACCCAGATCGCGATCTTCGCCCTGGTCGGCGCCATCGGTGCCATCGCCGCGCCGATTGCCGGTCGCCTCGCCGATGCCGGGCACACCCGCAAAGCCTCGCTGCTGGCCCTGGTGTTCGCCAGCCTGAGCTTCCTGCCGGCGTTTATTCATCCGCTCTACAGCGTCATCGGCCTGGCCGTGACCGGCGTGGTCCTCGACTTCTGCGTACAGATGAACATGGTCCTCGGCCAACGTGCGGTCTACGCCCTCGACGCCAAAAGCCGCAGTCGCTTGAACGCGTTGTACATGACCAGCATCTTCATCGGCGGCGCGTTCGGCTCATCCGTGGCCAGCGTGGTTTACGAGCATGGCGGCTGGTTGTGGATCGTGATTGTCGGCAGTGCGTTCCCGTTGGTGGCGCTGTTGCGGTTTTTGAGTGTTTCAAAAGCGCCTTCCCTGGCAACGGCATAAATTGCTAAACGCTTCGCGGGCAAGCCTTGCTCCTACAGGAGTCAGGCTTGCCCGGGAATGCGTTGCAAAATCACTTTTTCAGTGCCGAACCAGCTTCTCCATCGCCGCATCCGCCAGAAAGGAGGAGCGGCTTTTTACGTTGTGCTCGCGTACGTAACGATCAATACGTTGAATCACGTAGCCCGGCAACGTCACGTTAACTTTCTCGGTCTTTCCCATGTACGGAGAGATGTCCAGCTCCAGCATTCCCCAACCCATGTCGGCAAATTCTGGATTTCCACGATGTGTGGCGGCTGAGTTCGGCATCGGAATCGGCTCCCCGTCAGCCGCAATCTCCTGCAGCATGATGTGAGCAACCTCGATCGCCGCGTTATAGGCGTCTTCAAATGTATCCCCGGCAGTGACTGCGCCGGGGATATCGGGGATCTGAATACCGATGGCGGTGTTCTCGTCGCCCCACTCGATACAGATGGGATATTGCATTATGGGTCTCCTGTGTAACTGGCTGGCGGGCAATACAACCCGGCGCGCCTCCTGATGCTTTTAACCGTCCCGATCGGTAAATCCTTTTTCGGATGCGGAACGGGAATCGTGTACGGGTTGTAACGATGAGTGAAGATGTGATGACTGCCGGTGACCCGGTCCAGTGTCCAGCCCGCCTCCTCAAGTTCCTTGATCAATAACCTGTTCTGCACCACCAGCCTCCTTGCTCCGGCCCAAACAAAAGTAACCCTAGAGTTATCTTTACTCAAGCACAAAAATCGAAAGTATGACGTTCGGTTGTTTTGCAGAGTGTGATCGGGGACGGGACATTCCCCCCAAGAATGAATCCTATGCCCCCCACCCACGTTCCGCTCTGCGCCCCCCAAGGTCACCATCGATCCCAGCCAACCGGCTTCTTCCCCAAGGATTACGATCATGACCCTGCAAGCACAACTCGATGCCTTTAAAGCCGATTTCATGGCCGGTAAACCGCCCTACAACGCCCCGGCCGAAATCCACCCGGTCATGGCGCGTGCCACCGCTGAACTGATCGCGTCCGACGCGGCGAGCAAAGCCCTGAAGGTCGGTGACAAGGCCCCGCTGTTCACCCTCAAGGACCCCGACGGCAAACCCGTGTCCTCCGCCGACTTGTTGGCCAAGGGTCCATTGGTGCTGACCTTTTACCGTGGCGTCTGGTGTCCGTACTGCAACATGGAGTTGCAAGCCCTTCAGGCGTTCCTGCCGACGTTGCAGGAAGCCGGGGCGAACCTTGTAGCGATCTCGCCACAAATCGCCGCCAACAGCCGCAAATCGGTGCGCACCAATGGCTTGGAGTTTGCGATCCTGAGTGACACCCACAACGATGTGGCGGACGCTTTCGGCCTGCGCTTCGCGTTGCCGGACTACCTGATCGAGCTGTACAAAAACCTGCGCAACGACCTGCCGACGTTTAACGATGATCCGTCCTGGACCTTGCCGATGCCGGCGCGTTATGTGATTGGGCAGGACGGTGTGATTCGTTACGCCGAGGTCAACCCGGATTACACTCAGCGTCCCGAGCCTGAAGCAATGCTGGCTGCGATTCGCGGCTGATCTGCCCCACAGAAAAAGGACACCCGATGGACCGCCTGGCCGCAATGGAAACCTTCGTCTACGTCGTGGAAACCGGTTCGTTTTCCGCGGCGGCCAGGCGCCTGAATATCGGCCAGCCCGCCGTGTCGAAAACTATCGCGCAACTGGAGGCCCGACTCGCCGTGCGCCTGCTGTTGCGCTCGACCCGCGGGCTGACCCCCACCGAGGCCGGGCTGGCCTTTTTCGACCGGGCCAAGCGCGCCATCGAAGAAGCCAACGAAGCCGACAACGCTGCCCGTGGCGCCGCCAGTGGCCTTACGGGCAACCTGCGAATCTGCGCCGCTGTGACCTTCGGTCGACAGCACATCGTGCCGTACCTGGGGCCGTTTCTCGATCAGAACCCGGATCTGAACATCGACCTGATGCTCGACGACCGCAACATCAATCTGGTTGAAGAAGGCGTCGATATCGCCCTGCGCATGGGCGTCCTGAGCGACTCGGGCCTTACCGCCCGCAAGATCGCCGAATGCCGGCGCGTGGTGCTGGGCACACCGCAGTACTTCGAAAAACACGGTGAGCCGGCCTGCCCCGCCGACCTGACCAAACACCAGGCCGTCGTTTACACCCTCGGCGGTGGCGCCCATTGGCCATTCAAGAAAGCCGACGACGAACAACCGGTCATCATCAGCGGACGCATCCGCGCCAATGCCGCAGAAGGGTTGCGTGAAGCCGTGCTGGCCCATCTGGGGCTGACCATGGCGTCTGAATGGATGTTTTCCCAGGAGCTGGCCAGTGGGGTGGTCAAGGAAGTCATGAGCGACTGGGCGCTACCGAATCAGGACCTGTGGGCGGTGTTTCCAACGGGCAGAATGGCGAGTGCGAAGGCGCGGGCGTTTGTCGATTATGTTCAGGGGTTGATGGCTGCGCAGAGGTGACTAATCACTCAATCAAGATCAAAAGATCGCAGCCTTCGGCAGCTCCTACGGGACCGATTGCGACGATGATCAGCCGGTGTACTCGGCCTTTGTAGGAGCTGCCGAAGGCTGCGATCTTTTCGAATGCCACACAGCAAAACGGCGATCCGAAGATCGCCGTTTCCAGTTACTGCCCGAACTGCCTGCCCAACCCGCCCGGTACACCATGGATGTCGGTGTCTTCCCACGGTCCGTTCGGGCTGATGGAGCGGCTCCAGCCGTTGTTCCAGCGGTAGTAGGTGCGCTGGCGGTAGAACGTGTTGGGTTGGTCTTCGAGAACGTAGACGCCCATCTTCGCATCCCAATGGCTATTGCCCCCCGGTGGCGGAGCGAAACTGGCGGAAGTGCGCGGCAGCGGCTTCGCGGGTTTGGCCGGGATGCCCGGTTTGCCTGGCGCCGGCGTCGGTGATGGCGTCGGGCTGGGTTGCGAGGGCGGGATCGGTGGCAGTGTCGTTTCAGGAGGCCGATGGACCGCACAAGCGCTTAACCCCAGGACGAGACTGAGCAGGGTAATTCGAGCGATGGCGGTCATGTGGGCGCTTCCTGTTATTTATCCGGGCTGTCGATGGTCAGTTGTTGCTGCGCCGTGCTGCTGCTGGCCAGAGGCTGGCTGCGACCGACCCATTCGCCGGCAGTCGGTTGGCCGGCGCGGGAGATGCGCGCAACCAGTTGGACTTCAGGGAAGTTCGACAGTTTCAACTGCGGCATCATCGCGTCGGCATCACCCAATTCGACGGTGGCTGGCAGGTCCGCCACGGTCAGGCGCTTGGCCGCCAGCGGGGCCGGAGGGCCGGAGGTGGCGCGAGCAAAGATGAACACGCTGTCGCCCGGCTGGACCTTGGCTTTCAGGTCGGCCGCGAGATCGACACGCACCTTGAGCAACGCGCCTTTGGTCACGGGTGCCTGGGCAACTTTACCGCCGCTGGCCTCAAGCTTCTCGGTCGCCCGGGCGATCCCGCCTTGCAGGGCGGCACGGGAATTGTCGTCCGGTGGCAGTTGCGCCAACAGGCGATTCCAGTAGTCGATGGCGTCCTGATAACGCTCGCCTTCAAACGCGGCGATACCGAGCAAACCGAGGCTGGTGACTTCTTTCGGATCGGCCTTCAGGGCTTCGTCGGTCAGGGCCTGGATCTTGTCCGACCACTTCTTGCCGTCGGCGAAGTACTGGGCCTGGGCCCATTGGCCGAGCAATTCAGGCTGACGCCCGGCCAGACTTACGGTGCGTTCGAAGATCTTCGCCGCATCGCTCGGACGATCCTGGGCCATGTAGGTGCGACCGAGGAAGTACAAGCCTTCCGCCGAATCCGGCTGAGCCGCCACCGCACGCTCCAGGCGACGGGTCATTTCTTCCATCGACTGCGGTGCCTGGGCGAATTCCCGGGTCAGTTCGACCTTGTCGCTGGCGCCGAAATGCAGATACAGGCCAAGGCCCAGCACCGGGACGAGAATCGCCGCCAGCAAGGGCAGCAACTTGCCCAGGCTCGAGACCCGTGGCGCCGCAACGCCTTCGGTGTCGGCCAGCAACTCGCGAGCCGCTTCGGCCCGACCGCTGTCCATTTGCGCGGCATCGAGCACGCCCTCTTGCTGCTGAGTCTGCAACTCAGCCACGCGCTCTTGGTACAACGCGACGTTCAGGGCAGTACGATCCTCTTCGAGTTGAGCGCGACGGACACGCAAAACCGGGATCAACAGAAAACTCAGGGCAACCAGAAGTAGCAGACCTGCAGCGAGCCAGAAATCAATCATTCTTGGTTTTTATCCAACAGGTGGTCGAGGCGCTCACGCTCATCAAGAGAAAGCGCGTCCGGGGTTTCAGCGCGTTGCACGCGACGACGGCGGACGATCACGGCGATGATCACCAAGCCGCCCAGCAACAGGCCGGCGGGGCCGAACCAGAGCAAGGCAGTCTTGGCGTTCAGGGCGGGTTTGTAGCGGACGAAATCACCGTAGCGATCGACCATGAAATCGATGATCTGCTGGTTGTCCTTGCCTTCGCCCAGCATGCGGAAAATCTCTTTGCGCAGGTCGGCGGCAATCGGTGCGTTGGAATCGGCAATGTCCTGATTCTGGCACTTGGGGCAACGCAGTTCTTTGGTCAACTCACGGAAACGCTCACGGTCGCCTTCTTTGGCGAACTCGTAGGTGTCGATGGCCGCGTGCGCCACGCCGGCCATGCTCAAACCCAATACAACGGCGGCTATCCAGCGCTTCATGGCTTGGCCTCATCGACCAGCGCCTGATACTTGGCCGCCAGTTTTTCGCGCCAGACCTGCTCGTCGATCACGCCGACGTACTTGTCACGAATGATGCCCTTGGCGTCGATGAAGAAGGTTTCCGGAGCGCCATACACACCGAGGTTCAGGCCCAGGGTGCCTTCGTCGTCGCGGATGTTCAGTTGATACGGGTTATGGAATTCCACCAGCCACTTCAAAGCGTCGGCGTTGACGTCCTTGTAGTTGATGCCATAAATCAGCACGCCCTTCTCGGCCAGTTTATTCAACACCGGGTGCTCGACCCGGCACGAAATGCACCAGGTGCCCCAGACGTTGACCAGTGCCGGTTTGCCGAGGATGTCAGCCTTGGTCAGGGTCTTGCCGTCCTGCACCGCTGGCAGGGAAAACTCCGGGAACGGCTTGTCGATCATCGCCGAGGGCAACTCGGCCGGGTCCAGGTACAGACCGCGATACAGGAAAACAGCCACCACCAGAAAAATCGCCAGTGGCAACAGCATCAACCAACGTCTCATGCAGTGGCTCCCGTCATGCCCAGTGCTTCGCGCACGCGGCTTTTCACCTTGACCCGATAACGGCGATCCAGCGCCGCCAGCAACCCGCCGAACCCCGTCAGCAAGCCGCCGAACCAGATCCAGCGCACGAACGGTTTGACGTGCACGCGCACGGCCCAGGCGCCATCGCCCAGCGGTTCGCCGAGGGCGACGTAGAGGTCACGGGTGAAACCGGCGTCAATCCCGGCCTCGGTCATCATCGAGTTCTGCACGGTGTACAGGCGTTTTTCCGGATGCAACACGCTGACTTCCTTGCCATCGCGGATCACGCGGATGGTGCCCTTGTCGGAGGTGAAGTTCGGCCCTTCGAAGTGCTTGGCGCCTTCGAAGATGAAGTGATAACCGGCCAGGTCCATGGACTCGCCCGGCGCCAGGCGCAAATCGCGCTCGGCACTGTTCTGGCTCGACAACACCACGCCGAGGGCGCACACGGCGATGCCCAAATGCGCGATCTGCATGCCCCAATAACTGCGGGTCAGGGTTGGCAGGCCTTTGATCAGGCCTTTGTGGCGAGTCTTGTCGAAGATGTCCCGCACACCGGCCAGCAACACCCATGCCGCGAGCATGAAAGTGGCAATGACGGCCCAGTTGAAATCGCCGTAAGCGACGCCCGCCACCACGGCCAGTGCCGCGCTACCGAGCAATACCGGGGTCAACATGCCCACCAGCCATTTGACCGGGGTGTCTTTCCAGCGCACCAGCATGCCGACCGCCATCACCACCATCAGCAACGCCATCAACGGAATGAACAACGCGTTGAAGTACGGCGGGCCAACGGACAACTTGGCGCCGGTCATCGCATCGAGGATCAGCGGATACAACGTCCCCAGCAGAATCATCGACGCGGCGACCACCAGCACCAGGTTGTTACCCAGCAGCAGGGTTTCCCGGGACCAGAGGTTGAAACCCACATGGCTCTTGACCACCGGCGCACGCAAGGCAAACAACGTCAGCGAACCACCAACCACAAACAACAGGAAGATCAGGATGAACACGCCGCGCTCAGGGTCGGACGCAAAGGCGTGAACCGAAGTCAGTACGCCGGAACGCACCAGGAAGGTCCCGAGCAGGCTCAACGAGAATGCGGCGATGGCCAGCAACACGGTCCAGCTCTTGAACACGCCACGTTTTTCCGTGACCGCCAACGAGTGAATCAGCGCCGTACCGACCAGCCAAGGCATGAACGAGGCGTTTTCCACCGGGTCCCAGAACCACCAGCCACCCCAGCCGAGTTCGTAGTACGCCCACCACGAACCGAGGGTGATGCCGATCCC
>Ga0302175_10000278_pt1 | contig 18482 bp, 14 predicted proteins | sample I_Fen_N3_3_FD_198791 | JGI IMG/M metagenome (GOLD analysis project Ga0302175, IMG submission 198791) | Peat permafrost microbial communities from Stordalen Mire near Abisko, Sweden - I_Fen_N3_3 | ecosystem: Environmental > Terrestrial > Soil > Wetlands > Permafrost | place: Sweden: Abisko... | reverse complement strand
CGCTTTGCACACTGCTGCGCAAGCGATCATGACCGGCAACGGTGATGTGTTCGTGATCGGTGGTGTCGAGCACATGGGCCACGTCAGCATGATGCATGGCGTGGATCCGAACCCGCATATGTCACTGCACGCGGCCAAGGCTTCCGGCATGATGGGCCTGACTGCGGAAATGCTCGGCAAAATGCACGGCATCACCCGCGAAGCGCAAGACGCTTTCGGTGTGCGCTCGCATCAGCTGGCACACAAGGCCACGATTGAAGGCAAGTTCAAGGACGAAATCATCCCGATGCAAGGGTATGACGAGAACGGCTTCCTGAAAATGTTCGACTACGACGAGACCATTCGTCCAGAAACGACATTGGAAAGCCTGGCCGCCTTGAAGCCTGCTTTCAACCCGAAAGGCGGCACCGTGACGGCGGGGACTTCTTCGCAAATCACCGACGGCGCATCGTGCATGATTGTCATGTCCGCACAGCGCGCTCAAGACCTTGGCATCCAGCCTATGGCGGTTATCCGCTCGATGGCAGTGGCAGGTGTTGACCCGGCGATCATGGGCTATGGTCCAGTACCGGCAACGCAAAAAGCATTGAAGCGTGCGGGCCTGAGCATTGCCGATATCGACTTCTTCGAGCTCAACGAAGCTTTCGCTGCACAGGCCCTGCCAGTGCTGAAAGATTTGAAAGTTCTCGACAAGATGAACGAGAAGGTTAACCTGCACGGCGGCGCGATCGCTCTGGGTCATCCATTTGGGTGTTCTGGCGCGCGTATCTCCGGCACGTTGCTGAACGTCATGAAGCAAAATGGCGGTAACCTTGGGGTTGCTACCATGTGCATCGGCCTCGGTCAGGGCATTGCCACCGTCTTCGAACGCGTCTAAAAGGTTCGAGTGATGGACGCCGGGGCCTTGTGCCCCGGCTTTTGTTTTTCTGAAGAATTGTTTTTGAAACCTTTTATTTCGGATTTATTTTACGAGGGCAGCAGCATGCAGTTACAGCCAGGACTCTATCGCCATTACAAGGGCCCTGAGTACCGTGTATTCAGCGTTGCCCGACATTCTGAAACCGAAGAAGAAGTGGTGTTCTACCAAGCGCTCTATGGCGATTATGGCCTGTGGGTGCGCCCTTTGAGCATGTTCCTTGAATCCGTCGAAGTTGACGGTGAACAGGTGCCTCGCTTTGCTTTGGTTCAGGTTGAACCCAGTCTGTTTTCAAGGCCTTGAGCTGAGATCGCGCAGTAACCTGTGCTTGACCTCACCTGATTGCCACTATATATAGCGGGCCTCGACAGGCACCAACCGCCTTTCATTTCTAGAATTCAGGAATTTTCTGATCCATGGGCAAATCGCTGGTCATTGTGGAATCCCCGGCTAAGGCCAAGACCATCAACAAGTACTTGGGTAACCAATACGTGGTGAAGTCGAGTATCGGCCATATCCGAGACCTGCCCACCAGCGGTTCGGCGAGCGCCGCCAAGGAGCCTGCCAAGCGTGGCAAGGCCGCTGCTGGCGAAGCTCCGGCCTTGTCGCCTAAAGAAAAGGCACGCAAGCAGTTGGTCTCGCGCATGGGGGTCGATCCGGAGCACGGCTGGAAAGCCAAGTACGAGATCCTTCCTGGCAAGGAAAAGGTCATCGAAGAGCTGCGCCGGCTCGCCAAGGATGCTGACACCATCTATCTCGCAACCGACTTGGACCGCGAAGGGGAGGCTATTGCCTGGCACCTGCGGGAAGCCATCGGTGGTGACGACAGCCGCTACAAGCGCGTGGTGTTCAACGAAATTACCAAGAAGGCGATTCAGGAAGCCTTCTCCAAGCCGGGCGAGCTGGACATCGATCGCGTCAACGCCCAGCAGGCGCGGCGTTTCCTCGACCGGGTCGTGGGCTACATGGTCTCTCCGTTGCTGTGGGCCAAGATCGCTCGTGGCCTGTCCGCCGGTCGCGTGCAGTCGGTAGCCGTGAAGCTGGTGGTCGAACGTGAGCGCGAGATTCGTGCGTTCAACCCGGAAGAGTACTGGGAAGTCCATGCTGACCTCGGTACGGCCAAAGGCGCCAAGGTGCGTTTTGATGTGGCCCGTGAAAACGGCGAAGCGTTCAAGCCGCTCAATGAAACTCAGGCCATGGCCGCGCTGGAGAAGCTCAAGGCTTCCAGCTACAGCATCGTCAAGCGTGAAGACAAACCGACCAGCAGCAAGCCGTCGGCGCCGTTCATCACGTCCACCCTGCAGCAGGCGGCGAGCAACCGCCTGGGCTTTGGGGTGAAGAAAACCATGATGATGGCCCAGCGTCTGTACGAAGCGGGCTACATCACGTACATGCGTACCGATTCGACCAACCTCTCGGCTGATGCCGTGGCGATGGCGCGTACTTATATTGAAGGCGAATTCGGTAAGAAGTACTTGCCGGAAACTCCAAACGTCTACAGCAGCAAAGAAGGCGCACAAGAGGCTCACGAAGCAATTCGTCCTTCTGACGCCAACACCGAGCCAAGCAAGTTGTCGGGCATGGAACGTGACGCTGAGCGGCTCTACGAGCTGATCTGGCGCCAGTTCCTGGCCTGCCAGATGCTGCCGGCGCAATACCTGTCGACCACCGTCAGTGTCGCCGCTGGAGACTTCGAGCTGCGCGCCAAGGGCCGCATCCTGAAGTTCGACGGTTACACCCGCGTCATGCCGCAAATCAGCAAGCCGGGCGACGACGATGTATTGCCGGACATGGCCCAGGGCGACGCGCTCAAGCTGATCAAGCTTGATCCAAGCCAGCACTTTACCAAGCCGCCGGCGCGCTACTCCGAAGCCAGTCTGGTCAAGGAAATGGAAAAACGCGGTATCGGTCGTCCTTCGACCTACGCGGCGATCATTTCGACGATTCAGGACCGCGGTTACGTGGCGCTGCATAACCGTCGCTTCTACTCGGAAAAAATGGGCGACATCGTTACCGAGCGTCTTTCGGAAAGCTTCTCCAACCTCATGGACTACGGCTTCACTGCCGGCATGGAAGAGAACCTCGATGATGTGGCCCAGGGCGAACGCGACTGGAAAAGCGTGCTCGACGAGTTCTACGGCGACTTCAAGAAGAAGCTCGAGGTAGCTGAAAGCGCTGAAAGCGGCATGCGTGCCAATCAGCCGGTGATGACCGATGTTCCGTGCCTGACCTGCGGCCGACCGATGCAGATCCGCACCGCGTCTACCGGCGTGTTCCTCGGTTGTTCGGGCTACAGCCTGCCGCCGAAAGAGCGTTGCAAGGCCACCGTGAACCTGGTGCCGGGTGATGAAATCGCCGCGGATGACGAGGGTGAGTCCGAATCCCTGGTACTGCGCGGCAAACACCGTTGCCCGATCTGCAGCACCGCGATGGACGCCTACCTGCTGGATGAGAAGCGCAAGCTGCACATCTGCGGTAACAACCCGGATTGCGCAGGTTACGAGATCGAGGAAGGCAGCTACCGGATCAAGGGTTATGAAGGCCCGAGCCTGGAGTGCGACAAGTGTGGCAGCGAGATGCAGCTCAAGACCGGCCGTTTCGGCAAGTTCTTCGGTTGCACCAACCCGACCTGCAAAAACACCCGCAAGCTGCTGAAAAGCGGTGACGCGGCGCCGCCGAAGATGGACCCGGTGAAGATGCCTGAGCTGAAATGCGAAAAGGTCAACGACACCTACATCCTGCGTGATGGCGCTTCGGGACTGTTCCTGGCGGCTAGCCAGTTCCCGAAAAACCGTGAAACCCGTGCGCCGCTGGTGATCGAGATTCTGCCGCACAAGGACGAGATCGATCCGAAGTACCACTTCCTCTGCGACGCACCGCAGAAGGATCCGGACGGTCGTCCTGCCGTGATCCGCTACAGCCGCAAGACCAAGGAGCAGTACGTGCAGACCGAAGTCGACGGCAAGCCTACTGGCTGGAAAGCGTTCTACGACGGCGGTAAATGGAAGGTCGAAGACAAGCGCTGATAGGGTAATGCCCGGGTTCACTCCCGGGTGCTGAAGAAAGGCCGCGTACGCTCTCAAGGCGTACGCGGCCTTTCTTTTGGCTTGCGGTTGGCGGGAATGATCCACGACACTGTGCGACCAGCTCGCCGTTTTCTTTCCGTTGTGGAGGCTGCCGTCATGGCCCACGAACTCTATACCCGTACCAATCAGAAAATTTACTTTGCCGGCTTATCCCTTGAGGCGTTGGCCCGGGCCGAGGAAGGGCGGGCGATGAACGCCCAGGCGCTGGTACAGGCCGGCCGCGAGTCGGTGCTGTTTCACTTGTACGGTGCGCTGCTGGGGCTGTGCCATGAGATCGCCGGCTTCTACCGTTTGCCCCAAGCCAATGCAGCCCGCGCAGAATTGATCCTGACCCGTGAAGTGCTGGACAGCATTGCCATCCCCGAACTCGCCGAGTTGGTCGAATTGGCGCAAAACCGTGAAACCTGGCTGGCGAAACTGCTGGCGGCCCATGCCGCGCTGTTCCAGCCGCCGCGCGCTCCACACAAGCCTAAGGGCGACGTTACCCAACCGTTGATTGTGGCTGTCAGCCTGGATGAAGAAGAGCCGGAGGATCAATTGAGCCGGGAAGAGCTGGAAAGCTGGCGGCAGAACCTCAAGGCTCTGGCGATTCGCTTTCGCGATGGTTTGAATGAGTGCTGAGGCTGAGCGTGGATTGATCCGCGCTCGGTGATGAGATCAAGGATGAGTCATGTTGTTTTTCTTGCGGGATCACGCGTTGAATCGGCTGTTGCAAGACTGCCAAGTGCGGGTCACTCGCGCCCAGTCCAAGGCTGACCTGTTAGAGGTGCTGGACAGGCTGGAGGTCTTCCCGGGTGAGCTGGAGTTTGATCACGCTCAGTCGATACTGCTGCTGGTAATGGCCTTTGTTTCGCTGATCACTGCGCTGTTGGTGGACGGCATGGGGGGCATGGTCTGGGTGGCCGTGGCGTGTTGTATTTTCAGCTATTACGTGAAGAAAGGGCTCTCTGGCTCGCTGACGAACTTGTCGGCGGGTATCGCTCGCAAGTGTGCGCTATTCAGCAATGGCTTGAGTGAATCAGACAGCAGCGCCGACTGGTGCCTGACGAAGCTCGACAGTCAGTTCGGTGATTACCGGCGCGGTAATGAGCGGCGTCATATCGTGACCTCGGCACAGGGTGTCTACCAGGACAGCCGTTATTCGCTGGCGTTCGAGTATCACCATCTGCTTTACGTAAACGCGGTCAGTGAGCGAGGTGCCAGCGGTTTCAGAACGGTCTATAAAAGCTTCGATCGCTATAGCCTGGTTCTGGATTTTCCCTGGTTAAAGGGGATTTCGCTCCAGTCCGACCCTCTGGAAATGCCTTTGGCGGGTCAGCATTTCAAAACCGACTGCGACGAATTCGATCGCACTTTTCTGCTGCGAAGCAGTGATAAGACACATTTCGAAAGCTTCGCTACACCCGCGACCTTGAGCCTGCTGTTGGACGTATCACGGCTTTTGAACAAGGTGAATCTGGAGTTCTCCAGTGAGGGCCGGCTCTGCCTGAGCTTTGATAATGCAGAAGTCTTTGCCCATGCCGATCCGGGGCCGCTCAGTGACCTGGCGGCGTTTCGCCAGCGGATCATCGCGGGCGTCGCGTTGCCGGGACTTTATCCGGTATTGGAGCGAATGCATCGGTTGGCAGAGTTGCACGGCCATCCGCTTGATCATCCGTTGGTGGTCACCGAGAAAGTGACGCTGTAACCCGTGCAGGCTCTGGCGTAACTCCCTCAATTGAAAAACCCGAAAGAGCGGCCGGCGATGGCTGATACAATTCCGCCCTTTCGTGGAGGCCGGCCATCAGGCCTGCGTCATCTGCAGAACGTTCTGAATCCAGCAGATTGATCAAGGAAGAGTGATGCAGTTTCTGAAACATGATGCTGAGTTGGTCAAGCTCCTGGAGCGTAGTGACTCAGAGGTGGCGCGCGCCAGGTCCAATGACGATCTGTTGCAAATCATCGATAACCTCAAGTCGTTCAAGGGTGGGCTGACGTTCGATCATGCTCTGCCTTTGGTGTTGCTGCTGCTGGCCGTCGTTTCGGCGATACCGGCCATGGCGGGCGTGATCTGGATGTGGTTCGCCACCGGGTGCCTGGGGTTTGCCAGTCTGTACAGCTGGATGAGCCGTGCTAATGCCATTGATGACCTGCCGAAAAAAATAGCCCGCAAGTGCTCCTTTCTCAGTAACGGCCTGCGCGATCCGGGCGGTTCCGCCGATGAGCGTTTCCAGCGATTGAGCGAAGAGTTCGATGACTATGATCGCGGCAATGACAGCCGCCGCATTACAGACTCGGCCAAAGGTGCCTATCAGGGCGCGTTGCACCAGTTATCCTTTGTTTTTCACCACCTGTATTACGTGAATTCCCGCGATAAAACCGACTCTGATGGCAAAACCGAGAGGATCTATACCGGTTTTGACCGCTACAGCCTGGTGGTGGATTTTCCCTGGGTTAAAGGCGTGAAGGCGCGTACCCATCCTTCGAATCAAAAAACAACCAAGCTCAAGGGGTTCGACACCACGTCCGATGAATTCAATCGGGTGTTCAGCTTGAGCGGCGAGAGTGAGTTGGCTTGCGCGAAGTTCGCGACGCCCACCACCCTGGCGTTCTTACTCAACCTTTCGCGACGGCTGACGAATGTGAATCTGGAGTTTTCCGATCAAGGTCGCCTGTGCCTGAGTTTCGATAATCCCGAGGTCATGGCCTACAAGGATCCTGGGACGCTAAAAGACCTGCCGGCTTTCTATGCCAATATCAAGCAGGGGCTGGAGCTGCCAGGCCTGTTTCCAGTCTTGGCGCTGGTGCATGAGTTGGCAGAGTTGCATGACAATAATTTCGAGCCTGCCTTGAAAGTCACTGATGAAATGGAGCAGTAACGGATGGAAATGTTGTTGATCATTGCGGTTGTCGTGGGTGTCCTGGCCTATGTGCACTACAACAAGATCGTCAGTGCTTATAACCGCGTGCAACGCGCCTGGTCGGATGTGCTGACTTATGAGCGGCAGAAGATCAAGGTGCTGGATGTGCTCGAGCCGCAGGTGGCTGGTTTTCAGGAGTACGAAAGTCAGTTGCTGGAGAAGATCGTTGGGCTACGCACGGCCATCGCCAGCTTGCCATCGGTTGCAGATGGCGATGCGCTGAAGTCGGTGGATCAGGGCACCAAGGCGCTGTTGGGAGGGTTGAGCCTGGCGTTCGAGGCTTACCCGGACCTTAAGTCCGCAGGCTTGTTGAACAATTTGATGCGCGAGGTTGCCGAGCAGGAGAGCAATATCGGCGGTGCTATTACCCTGTTCAACCTGAATGTGGAAAATTTCAATAACGCCATTCAGTTGTTCCCAGGTTCTGTGGTCAATCAGTTGACCCTGAAGAAGTCGCTGGTCACCCCGTTCTCTGATAGCCAGGCCTCGGCCGGTTTTGAATACAAGCCCAACTTCTGAAGGCGCTGGCATGCTGCGCTGTTGGCTCGGCTAGACGTTTGATGTGTTGGGCCAGGGTAGAAGCTCGCGGGCCCCATGCGCAAGATCCTGAGCGGGGCGGGGGCGATGACTGATATAATCGCGCCCTTTCGTGGAGAACAGACCTTTATGCCAACGTCCTTTCTAGAAATTGTTGAGTTGCCAGACGGCCGTATCGAGCTGCGCAGAGCTGAGGACGAGGGTTCTCTGGTTACTTTGGATTTCTCCGAGGATGCCAAAGCCTTTTTGCAAGGTCAGCACGTGGAAGTGGCAAAAGCCATGTTGAGCGTCGGCGTGCAGATGGCTGGACGTCTGGTTGAAGGCGAAATCGAGAAGGAAGATGGGCCGCGGGTTCTTCACTGAATCCGTTTGTCGGTTTTTCAACGGTTATTCGTCGCTTTATATTGGCTTCTCAATCCTGGAGAAGCCCTGTGTCATTTGAACGACCACGGGTCGAGATTCCTCTCAATTAGCCCAGGCGGATATTCAGGCTCTGCGCATCGCCCGTGCGCGCAGCGCTGATCAATTGCTGCTTGGCGTTGCTGCTCAGTGGGCTGAGCCAACTGACCACGGTATGGCTACGGCCCAGGCGCAGTGCCTCACAGGTCAGTTGCTGAGCGCTTTGCGAGCCCCGTGGCTGTAGCAGTAGAATCCGCTCGCGATTGAGCCCGGCATCCCGTAACCAGGCCTGGGTCAGGCTGGGAGGAGGGGCGATCAGGGTCAGCCAGCGTGCATCCTGCTCTTCGCTCAGTTCCCTCAGGATCGGGGCTAGCAAGCTCATGCAGCTCCCCGCTGCACCGCGTAACGACAGTTCACTGAAAACTTCCGGATCGTTGTTCCAAGGCGTCTCGACTACTTCTTTGAGTAGCGGTGCCAAGGGCTGCATCATGAACGCTTCGAACAGTGGCAGTTGTGTTTGCTGTGGTGCGTGTGGGAACTGCATAAAGCCTCCTTTAGCGGCGAATCACGCCGACACTCAAGCCTTCGATCACCAGCTCCTGATCTTTCAGGTTGACTTCGATGGGGGCGAACTCCGGGTTTTCGGCAATCAGGAAGACCTTGCTGCCTTCACGCTTGAAGCGCTTTACCGTGACCTCATCACCGATGCGCGCTACCACGATCTGGCCGTTACGGGCCTCGCGAGTGGTATGCACGGCAAGCAGGTCGCCGTCGAAAATGCCGATGTCTTTCATGCTCATGCCGTTGACGCGCAGCAGGTAGTCGGCACGAGGATGGAAGAAGGTCGGGTTGATGTTGCAAGACTCTTCAATGTGCTGCTGGGCCAGAATCGGCGCACCGGCCGCGACACGACCAATGATCGGCAGGGTGGAGTCGTCGTTTTTGGCTTCGAAGCCGGGGATCCGGATGCCACGGGAGGCGCCAGGGGTCATCTCGATCGCGCCCTTGCGGGCCAGGGCCTTGAGGTGTTCCTCGGCGGCGTTGGGCGATTTGAAGCCGAGCTCCTGGGCGATTTCCGCACGGGTTGGCGGATAGCCGTTGTCGTCAAGGCAGCGTTTGATAAAGGCCAGAATCTCAGCTTGGCGTGGCGTCAGTTTTATCATTTCGATCGCTCTGTCTTTTTATACAGTGACTGGGATTATATACAGTGAATCGCACTTGGCAATCCTCCTTTTTTCCGCTGCCGCCGGGCGGTCGGCATGGGGGTGTTGGGGACTTGCCGGGGGAGGCTGGCTACAGCGGGCTGCAGGTGTGATTAAATAGCTGACTGGCCGGCCGCAAAACGGACCGGCAGGCTTGACAATACAAGGGCTGAAACGTATGTTTCAAACAAGTGTTTGTCAGGCGGAGTAGTCATGGCCCAGTCGGAAACCGTTGAACGCATTCTTGATGCTGCGGAACAGTTGTTCGCGGAGAAAGGTTTTGCCGAGACTTCATTGCGGCTGATCACCAGCAAGGCCGGGGTCAACCTGGCGGCGGTGAATTATCATTTCGGTTCGAAAAAGGCCCTGATCCAGGCGGTGTTTTCACGCTTCCTGGGGCCGTTCTGCATAAGTCTCGATCGAGAGCTCGAGCGTCGCCAGTCCAAGCCGGACAACAAGCCAAGCCTCGAAGAACTGCTGGAAATTCTCGTCGAGCAGGCGCTGGTGGTGCAGCCTCGCAGTGGCAACGACCTGTCGATTTTCATGCGTTTGCTGGGGCTGGCCTTCAGTCAGAGTCAGGGTCACTTGCGGCGTTATCTGGAAGATATGTACGGCAAGGTTTTTCGCCGCTACATGTTGCTGGTCAACGAGGCGGCTCCGCGTATTCCTCCAATCGAATTGTTCTGGCGCGTGCACTTCATGCTCGGTGCCGCGGCGTTCAGTATGTCCGGGATCAAGGCGTTGCGAGCCATTGCCGAGACTGATTTCGGGGTCAATACCTCGATCGAACAGGTGATGCGCCTGATGGTGCCGTTCCTCGCGGCTGGGATGCGCGCCGAAACCGGCGTCACCGATGACGCCATGGCCAGCGCGCAGTTGAAGCCGCGCAGCAAATCGACCCCGGCAGTCGCCAAGGCCTGATCGCACGGGTGGGCGCGGCAGCTTACATCCGCTAAGCTAGCCGCCCATGCCGACTCTGGTTTTACACCTCTATTCATTCTCTTCGCCGATGGCGGTTTGCCGGGTTGTATCCGTGGCAAGCCTTGCCTGTGCCCGCGCCTTGCCGGTTCAGGTTTCGGCGCCGGGCATGCACCGGGTTACTAAGGATTTTCTATGAGCGCTGGCCTGCAAGGCTCCTTGATGGTGGACGTCGCCGGTACCTGGCTGACGGCCGAAGATCGCCAACTCCTGCGCCAGCCCGAAGTGGGCGGCCTGATCATTTTTGCCCGTAACATCGAACATCCGCGCCAGGTGCGCGAGTTGAGCGCAGCCATTCGCGCCATTCGTCCCGACCTGTTGCTGGCCGTGGACCAGGAAGGCGGTCGCGTGCAGCGCCTGCGCCAGGGCTTCGTGCGGCTGCCGGCCATGCGTGCGATTGCCGACAACCCGAATGCCGAGTACCTCGCCGAGCAGTGTGGCTGGATCATGGCCACTGAAGTGCTGGCGGTCGGGCTGGACCTGAGTTTCGCTCCGGTGCTGGACCTCGACTATCAGCGCAGTGCCGTGGTCGGCAGCCGTTCCTTTGAGGGTGATCCTGAGCGTGCGGCGCTGCTGGCCGGCGCCTTTATCCGCGGGATGAATAGCGCGGGCATGGCGGCCACCGGCAAGCATTTCCCTGGGCACGGTTGGGCCGAGGCGGACTCTCATGTGGCGATCCCCAATGACGAACGTAGCCTCGACGAGATTCGCGCCAAGGACTTGGTCCCCTTCGCGCGCCTGAGCAGGCAGCTCGCCGCAGTGATGCCGGCTCACGTCATCTACCCACAGGTCGATCCCCAACCTGCCGGCTTCTCCCGGCGCTGGTTGCAGGACATTCTGCGCGGCGAATTGCAGTTCGATGGCGTGATCTTCAGCGATGACCTGTCGATGGCGGGCGCCCATGTGGTCGGCGATGCGGCCAGTCGGATCGAGGCGGCGCTGTCGGCCGGGTGCGACATGGGCCTGGTGTGCAACGACCGTGCTGCCGCCGAGCTGGCCCTCAGTGCTGCCCAGCGGCTCAAGGTCAAACCCTCGGCGCGCGTTGCGCGGATGCGCGGGCAGGCCGTCGCCAGCACCGAATATCGCCAGAACCCACGCTGGCTGACTGCGCTTGGCGCGCTCAAAGATGCCCAACTGATCGATTAAGGACTTTTCACAATGACGGTTTACGCGATTATCGGTGGTACCGGTCTGACTCAGCTCGAAGGCTTGAGCATCCGCCAGTCCTTGCCGCTGGACACGCCCTATGGCGCACCTTCGGCAGAGATCCAGATCGGCGAATATGCCGGCCGTGAAGTGCTGTTTCTGGCGCGCCACGGTCACCCGCACCGCTTACCGCCGCATCAGGTGAACTACCGGGCCAATCTCTGGGCCTTGAAGCAGGCCGGGGCCGAAGCGATCCTGGCGGTCAACGCGGTAGGTGGCATTCATTCGGCCATGGGCACCGGGCATTTCTGCGTGCCGCACCAACTGATCGACTACACCAGCGGGCGTCAGCACACCTACTTTGCGGACGATCTGGAGCAGGTCACCCATATCGACTTCAGCTACCCCTACAGCGAGCCGCTGCGCCAGCAGTTGATTGCCGCGCTGGCCGCCGAAGCCTGTGCCTACAGCAGCCATGGCGTGTACGCCTGCACCCAGGGCCCGCGCCTGGAGACCGTGGCTGAGATTGCGCGCCTGGAGCGTGATGGCTGCGACATCGTCGGCATGACCGGCATGCCTGAAGCGGCCTTGGCCCGTGAGCTGGAGCTGGATTACGCCTGCCTGGCGCTGGTGGTCAACCCGGCGGCCGGCAAGTCCACCGCGGTGATCACCATGGCCGAGATTGAGCAGGCGCTGCATGACGGCATGGGCAAGGTGAAATCAACCTTGGCCCGGGTGTTGGCGGCCAACGCTTAAGCTTCGACGAACAGCCTGCGCAACCTCAGGGTGCGCAGGCCGATTCAGCGGCCGGCCTTTTTGTCTGGCAGGGGGGCGAACAGCGCCTCGATATCGTCGCTCTGCAGCTTCCAGTCCCCGGCCTTGCGCCCATCCAGCACACCCGCCGCCAGGTCGGACTTCTCCTTTTGCAGGTGCTGGATTTTTTCCTCCACCGTGCCCCGGGCAATCATCTTGTAGACGAACACCGGCTTCTCCTGGCCGATGCGGTAGGCGCGGTCGGTGGCCTGGTTTTCCGTGGCCGGGTTCCACCAAGGGTCGTAGTGGATCACGGTGTCGGCTTCGGTCAGGTTCAGCCCGACCCCGCCAGCTTTCAGGCTGATCAGGAAGATCTGGAGTTTGCCGCTCTGGAAGTCCCTGACCGGTGTACGCCGATCGCGGGTTTGCCCGGTCAGCAAGGCGTATGCGATGTTGCGGCGTTTCAGTTCGGCTTCGATCAGGGTCAGCATCGAGGTGAACTGGGAGAACAGCAGAATCCGCCGGCCTTCCTCGAACAGCTCTTCAAGCATTTCCATCAAGCTGTCGAGCTTGCCCGAGGTGCTGCCTCGTGGCGGTGGTGTGTCGTTCACCAGGCGCAGGTCACAGCAGACCTGACGCAGTTTGAGCAGGGCTTCAAGAATGATGATCTGGCTGCGGGCCACGCCTTTGCGGGTGATCTCGTCGCGGACTTTCTTGTCCATGGCCAGGCGCATGGTTTCGTACACATCGCGCTGGGCTTCATTGAGATCGACCCAGTGAATGATCTCGGTCTTGGGTGGCAGCTCAGTGGCGACCTGCTCCTTGGTGCGGCGCAACAGGAAGGGTTTGATCCGGCCGTTCAGGTGTTGCAGGCGCACCTCGCTGGCGTGTCTCTCGATCGGGACCCGGTAGTCGCGGTTGAAGCTTTTGACGTCGCCGAGCCAGCCGGGCAGCAGGAAGTGGAACAACGACCACAGTTCCCCCAGGTGGTTTTCCAGGGGCGTACCGGACAGGCACAGGCGTTGCCGGGCGTTCAGGGCGCGGGCAGCCTCGGCGGCTTTGCTCGACGGGTTCTTGATGTACTGCGCCTCATCGAGCACCAGCACGTGCAACGGCAAGGCGCTGAGCTGTTCGATGTCCTTGGGCAGCAGGGCGTAGGTGGTCAGCAGCAGGTCGTAATCGGCCAGTTGTTCGAAATGCTTTTTACGCCCGGCGCCATACAGCGCCAGGACCTTGAGCTGCGGCGTGAAATGCGCGGCCTCGTCCAGCCAGTTGGGGATCAGGCTGGTGGGCATCACCACCATGCACGGTCGATCCAGGCGCCCGGCGTTTTTCTCGCTGAGGATATGGGCCAGGGTCTGCAGGGTTTTGCCCAGTCCCATGTCGTCGGCGAGGATGCCGCCCACTTCCAGTTGCCGCAGCGACTGCATCCAGTTCAGGCCTTCCAGCTGATAGGGGCGCAGCGTGGCGTTCAGGCCCTCTGGAGGCGGGGCTGAATAGTCGCGGATGTCCCGCAGGCGCTGGGCAAAGGTGCGGATGTGATCACCGCCTTCCCACAGAAGGGGCAGTTCCTCCAGCGGGTTGAGGCGGATGGCATCGGCGCTGTTCAGGCGCAGGGCGGTTTCACCCGGCTCTTGCAGGTAAAACTCACCCAGGGTCGCCAGCACCGGTTTCAGCCGGCCATAAGGCAGCGCCACCTGCAGTGCGCCGTGGGGCGAGTTGGGGCGGTTGGGGATGTTCACCAGAATCAGTTCGTCGTCGCGACGTTTGGCCAGGCGTTCCGGGTTGAGCAGCTCAGTGTGGGAGCGCATCAGGTTCAGCAGGATCGGCAGCAGGCTCAGGCGTTCGCCATTGACGATAATCCCCAGCTCCAGGTCGAACCAGTCGCGGCCGGGCGCCTCTTCAACGGTGGCGTACCAGTCGTCGACGGTGGTCAGGTCGAAGCCGAAATCCTCGTCGATCTGCAGTTCCCAGCCCTGGCTGCGTAACGTCGGCAGCTCATTGAGGGTGAAGGTCAGCCAGGCGCTGTCATTGATCATCTCAAACAGCTCTCCGGCGCTTTCCGGCAGGGCCTTGCTTTGCCGGGTGGCGATCTTGAAGCCCAGGCTGCGCAGTTTTTCCCGATAGCTTTGCTCGACCTCGGGCTGGCGCTTGATGCGTAGCACCTGATGCTCCTGGCGGATCAGGATGTCAGCGTTTTTTTGGCCGCTGACGTACTCGTCCAGGTAGCTGAAGGACAGGGCGGCGCGGTGCTGGATATAACGCTGCATCTTGCCGTTGCGCGGTTCGAAAGCGCTGAACTCGACGCTCGCCAGCCACAGTCGCGGCACCGGCTGCACGTTGTCCAGCAACTGCTGCGGCAGGGCAGCGGGGCTGCGATTGTCGAGCACTGCCTGCAGCTTCTCCAGCAGCTCGGCGTCTTTCGCGGCTGCCGGGTAAGCCAGGGTTTCCTGGACTTGCAGCAGCACCGCCGCCAGGTGTTTGCAGTGGTTGTGCACCGGGCAACTGCAGCTCGATTCGCCCAGCAGCAGGGTGCCCTTGGCCGATTCGCGCAAGTGGATGGTCTGGCGGTAAACATTGCCGCCTGAGCCTTCACAGCTGGCGGTGATGGTGCTGTCGCCGGCTTGGACAATCCTTACGCGGTTCTCCAATGCGTAGCGTCGGCCACGCTCCAGGGCTTGTTCCTTGAAGCGGCTGACCCACGAAGGCGCCAGGGGTTTGGTCAGGGGCGGGGGCATGAGGACTTGATTCAGTCCGGTATTTCAGCAGGCGCTTGGCGTGGCGCAGGTGCGGAGAGTGAGGTGATCTTGATCAGCAGCGCCAGGTGGCCATTGTCGAGGTAGTTGAGCTGCCCGTTTCGGGTGTGGCTTTGCTGCTTCAGGCGTTCGCTGGCGGTGACCAGGCCGTTGCCGTCGATCTGGTTGACCCAGAAGTCGGCATCGACGTCGGTAAAGCGGCCCAGCTTCAGGCCCAGGGTGCCTTCGATCGGGAATTGGCCGAACTGTTCCTGGCCGTCGCTGACAGCCACCTTGACCAGGTTCTCGCCCAGTTGTTGCTGCCAGGCCTTGTGCATCAACACGCTGTAGTCGCTGCTGGCGGCGAGTTTTTCCACGATACCGCCCAGGGCTGGGGTGCGCAGGCTGTCCGCTGACAGGCGCTGCGCCCCAGCGGCCCAGTCCTCGGGTGCGGCCCGGCTGATGATGGTCGGCTCGGCGTTCTGCCGGACCAGGATCATTTCCACCTGGTACAGGTCGTCGGCCAGAACGGCGGGAGCGACCAGGACCAGAAGCAGGGTCAGTGAGCGAAACAGGCGCATGTGGCGTCCTTCAAGCAGATTTCGGAGTGAGGCGCTCGAACAGCGCCTCCAATGTATTGAAGCGCTCTTCCGGGCGCTCCATCGGCACCATGAATTTGAACAGCGTAGCGCCTTCGAACTTGTAGCGTTTGGGCTGGCCCTGGATCAGTTTGATCAGTGCCAGCGGGTCGACCGGGGTGTCTGCGGCGAACTCGATACGGCCCCCCTGTGGCCCACCATCGACCTTCTTGATCCCCAGTTGCTCGGCCTGCAATTTGAGCAGGGTCAGGCGTACCAGGTTCTTGGTCGGTTCCGGCAGCAGGCCGAAGCGGTCGATCATCTCCACTTGCAGGTCCTTGAGGCCGTCTTCGTCGGTGGCCGAAGCAATGCGCTTGTACAGAATCAGCCGCGCATGCACGTCCGGCAGGTAGTCCTCGGGTATCAGCGCCGGCAGGCGCAGGTTGATTTCCGGACCCCCGCCCAGGGGTTGGTCCAGGTTCGGCTGTTCACCCTTGCGGATGGCCTTCACCGCGCGTTCGAGCATCTCCATATAGAGGGTGAAGCCCACGGCCTGGATTTGCCCGCTCTGGCCGTCGCCCAGCAGCTCGCCGGCGCCACGGATCTCCAGGTCGTTGGTGGCCAGCACGAAACCGGCACCGAGGTCCTGGGTGTTGGCGATCGCCTCCAGGCGCTTTTCCGCGTCCGGGGTGATCTGCTGGCGCGGCGGCGTCAACAGGTAGGCATAGGCCTGGTGGTGACTGCGCCCGACCCGGCCGCGCAATTGGTGCAGTTGGGCCAGGCCGAACTTGTCGGCACGCTCGATGATGATGGTGTTGGCGCTGGGCACGTCGATCCCTGTCTCGATGATGGTCGAGGCGATCAGCACGTTGAAGCGCTTGTGATAGAAGTCGCTCATCACCTGTTCGAGTTCGCGTTCGCGCATCTGGCCGTGACCGATGCCGATCCGTGCTTCCGGCACCAGTTCGGCGAGGTCGGCGGCGCACTTCTCGATGGTTTTCACATCGTTGTGCAGGTAGTACACCTGGCCGCCGCGCAGCAACTCGCGTAGCAGGGCTTCCTTGACCGTGCTCTTGTTCTGCTCCATGACAAAGGTGCGCACCGACAGGCGCCGGGCTGGCGGGGTGGCGATGATCGACAGGTCGCGCATGCCCGACACCGCCATGTTCAGCGTGCGCGGGATTGGCGTGGCGGTCAGGGTCAGGATGTCGACTTCACTGCGCAGGGCCTTGAGCTGTTCTTTCTGGCGCACCCCGAAGCGGTGCTCTTCGTCGATGATCACCAGGCCGAGGTTTTTGATCTTGACGTCTTCCTGCAGCAGTTTGTGGGTGCCGATTACGATATCGATCTTGCCTTCGGCCAGGTCAGCGATGGCGGCATTCACTTCCTTGGTCGACTTGAAGCGGCTCATGACTTCCACGGTCACCGGCCAGTCGGCGAAGCGGTCGCGGAAGCTGTTGTAGTGTTGCTGGGCGAGCAGGGTGGTCGGCACCAGGATCGCCACCTGGCGACCGCCGTGGACCGCAATAAAGGCTGCGCGCATCGCGACTTCGGTCTTGCCGAAGCCCACATCGCCACACACCAGGCGATCCATCGGTTTGGGCGCGAGCATGTCGGCCCGCACGGCGTCGATGGTGGTTTGCTGATCCGGGGTTTCTTCGAACGGGAAGCCGGCGCTGAAGGTGGCGTAGTCGGCTTTCGGATCGGCGAAGGCATAACCTTCACGGGCGGCACGTCGGGCATAGATGTCCAGCAATTCGGCGGCGACGTCGCGCACCTGTTCGGCGGCTTTGCGCTTGGCCTTCTGCCAGGTTTCCGAGCCCAGGCGGTGCAGTGGGGCCAGGGCGTCGTCGCTGCCGGTGTAGCGGGCGATCAGGTGCAGGTTGGCCACCGGCACATACAGCTTGGCGCCCTCGGCATAGGCCAGGGTCAGGAATTCTGCGGCCTGGTTGTCGATTTCCAGGGTGGCCAGGCCCAGGTAGCGGCCGACCCCGTGGTCGATATGCACCACCGGCGCGCCTTCACGCAGCTCGGTGAGGTTTTTGATCACCGCATCGTTGTTGGCGTCGGCGCGCTTTTCCCGGCGCCGGCGCTGCATCACGCGCTGGCCGAACAGTGGGCTCTCGGCGATCAGCGCCAGTGCTGGGTCATCCAGCAGCAAGCCTTCGTCCAGCGGGGCGATGGTGATCGCCAGGCGATCTTTGCCAGCAATGAAGTCCGGCCAACTGTCGACGGTTTTCGGGCGCAGCTTCAGGCGTTCGAGCAGTTCCAGCAGCACCTCGCGGCGCCCGGCGGACTCGGCGGTGAACAGCACCCGTCCGGAGAACTGCTCAAGGAAGCCGGCCAATGCCGCCAGCGGTTGATTGGCCTTGGCTTCGATGGCCAGGTTCGGCAATTCATGGGCTGGGAAGCGTTCGCGGCCGACGCCGGTTTCGATGTCCTGTTGGCTGGTGACCACGCGCGGCCAGTTTTTCAGGCGGGCGAAGCAGTCTTCCACCGGCAGGAACAGCTCGGCCGGTGGCAATAAAGGACGGGACGGGTCGACGCGGCGCTCTTCATAGCGGTTGCGCACGTCGTTCCAGAAGTTTTCCGCGGCTTGCTCGATTCCCGGCAGGGAGAACACCTGGGTGTCCTGGGGCAGGTAGTCGAACAGGGTCGAGGTGTCGTCAAAGAACAGCGGCAGGTAGTACTCGATGCCGGCCGGGGTAATCCCGCTGCTCAGGTCCTGGAAAATCGGGCAGCGGCGGAAGTCGACATCGAAGCGTTCGCGAAAGCGCGCCTTGAAGCGGGTCACGGCATCTTTTTGCAGCGGGAATTCCCGGGCCGGCAGCAGGCGCACCGATTCGACTTTGTCGATCGAGCGCTGGTTTTCTGGGTCGAAGGTGCGCAGGGTTTCGATTTCGTCGTCGAACAGGTCGATGCGATAAGGCAGTTTGCTGCCCATCGGGAACAAGTCGATCAGGGCGCCGCGTACCGCGAACTCGCCGTGCTCGTACACCGTGTCGACACAGCGGTAACCACTGGCTTCGAGACGCGTACGCATTTGCTCGACATCCAGCTTCTGGCCGATGTCCAGCACCAGGCTGCTGCCCAGCAGGAACTTGGTCGGCGCCAGGCGGTGCAGGGCGGTGGTGATGGGCACCACCAGCACGCCATGGTCCAGTTCCGGCAACCGGTAGAGGCTGGCGATGCGCTGGGAAATGATGTCCTGGTGCGGCGAGAACAGATCGTAGGGCAGGGTTTCCCAGTCGG
>Ga0302175_10000276_pt1 | contig 18533 bp, 19 predicted proteins | sample I_Fen_N3_3_FD_198791 | JGI IMG/M metagenome (GOLD analysis project Ga0302175, IMG submission 198791) | Peat permafrost microbial communities from Stordalen Mire near Abisko, Sweden - I_Fen_N3_3 | ecosystem: Environmental > Terrestrial > Soil > Wetlands > Permafrost | place: Sweden: Abisko... | reverse complement strand
CAGGATTTGAATTTCCTCGTCCGCAAGTTATTGATCGATGTGAATAGGCGCTCAGCGTTGGCTCTGGAACTTAGTAGCTAAGCGATTTCATCGGTTTTTGATAAATCGGCCAAAATGCTCGTTTCGCTGATTCGCGGCTCTGTGAGTTTCGGATGGATTGCTTGCATGCTCCGGGTTCGAAAGGTTCACAGTATCGATGTGATCCTGAAAAGACGTTTCCGCGACCGCTGTAATCCCATTCCGATAATCATGTGATCACTCCTGAATCAATCCGAAATGGCTCACACCCCTTGCCGCGCCTGCATGACCACCACCGCCATCACCAAGATTGACGAGCGGGAAGTGGAGATGATTGTCAGAGGGGGTTGCCGGGCGCTGACCGCCGCCTGACCGCCCGCGATCCACGGTAGGAGCTGCCGAAGGCTGCGATCTTTTGATCTTGATCTTTGACGAGTCCGAAATCGCTGAAGATCAAAAGATCGCAGCCTTCGGCAGCTCCTACGGGAGGGGGCGCCGCCAAATCTCTTGTGGCCAGGATTTGAATTTCCTCGTCCGCAAGTTATTGATCGATGTGAATAGGCGCTCAGCGTTGGCTCTGGAACTTAGTAGCTAAGCGATTTCATCGGTTTTTTGATAAATCGGCCAAAATGTTCGTCTCGCTGATTCGCGGCTCTGTGAGTTTCGGATGGATTGCTTGCATGCTCCGGGTTCGAAAGGTTCACAGTATCGATCTGATCCTGAAAAGACTCACCAAGATTGACGAGCGGGAAGTGGAGATGATTGTCAGAGGGGTTTGCCGGGCGCTGACCGTCGCCTGACCGCCCGCGATCCACGGTAGGAGCTGCCGAAGGCTGCGATCTTTTGATCTTGATCTTTGACGAATCCGAAATCGCTGAAGATCAAAAGATCGCAGCCTTCGGCAGCTCCTACGGGAGGGATCAGGATGATCTGGCACGACGCGATTTGACCTTCTTGCGCCAATGCCGAACCAGCGCAACTACCGCCGCCAACACCAAAACCCCCAGCGCAATTGGCAACCGATAAGGTTTCAAATTCCCCAACAAACCTTCGAGCGCCTCACCCGTCCAGTACCCGGCGCTGGCAAACACCGTGGCCCAAACCACCGCACCCACGGCATTCAACAGCGTGAACCGCAGTGGCGAGAGGCCGCTGGCGCCAATCACCATTGGCCCCACCAACCGCATGCCGTATAGAAAGCGCACGGCAAACACCGAGGTTGATGGGTAACGGGCGATCAAACCCGTCACTCGATCAATCGCCGCTTGTTGGCGTTTCAGTTTCGGCAACAGTCGCCCGCCGAAATAGCGTCCGCTCCAGAACAGCAACTGATCGCCCAACATTCCGCCCAGGCTGGCCCAGCCAATCACCGGCCACAGGTGCAGCAAATGTTGGTGAGCGGCCATGCCGCCCAGGATCAGGATGGTTTCGCCCTCCAGCAGACAGCCGAAGAACACCGCCCAATAGCCGTAAGTGCCGAGCAGATAATTGAGATCTAGGTGTTCAAACACGGCCGCTCCCCGAGACTTTCCACCAACCGGACCAGATAACCGTCCGGGTCCTGCACCAAAAACTCACGTTGGCCGACGTCCACCGCGTCCGCGCGATACCAGACATCGGCGCAAGGCCTAAACAACGGCCACTGAACTTCGGCCAGTCGCTGGAGGATTGGTTCGACTGAATCGACGGTTATTTGAAAGTTGATGCCACGGCCCAGCGGAGCGTCCAGCGCACCGGTCAACCATTGGCCCTCGCCTGGATCGTATTGCTCGAGCATGAGCTGAATGCCCTGTTGATCGAGGTAGGCAAACCCCACCTCCGGGCGTTCGTAGGCGATGTTGAAACCCAGTAGCGAGGTCCAGAAGTGCAGGCTGTTCTGGAGGTTGGTGACCATCAGTTCGGGGACTAACTTGCTCCGTGCAAACATAAAACTTCCTTGATAAACGGGTGACTGATTACTCCGGCGCAACCATTCGAGTGCGCGGCGAACCATCGGCGTTGTGTTGATAAATTTCTCGCGGCTGGCCTTTCTCATTGAACAGCACCTGGCCGATCCCCGCCGAGTTCCACAGGCGCTCACCTGCTTTGGCGTGTTCGGGGGTATGCGGAACGATGCGCATCAGCCGGCGTTTGGTAAACCAGTTCAACGGTGAACGGGGTGAGTAGAGCCAGCGGTTCAGGCGGTCGAACCATTCAAGCAGCGCTGGCGGGAATTCGTTTTTGATCCCGCTGCTGGTGATCTGCCAGATGCGCGGGCCGCCCTTACGGTGTCGGATCAATACTTCATAGACGAAGGAATAATGCACATCACCCGACAGCACCACGTAGTTACCGGGTGTGCGCGAGTGTCGGAAAATGTTCAGGATCACCTGGGCCGCGCCGCGATGGGCCATCCAGTTTTCGGCGTCCACCAGCAGCGGATAACCGCACACGCTAAACACCTTTTGCACGGTCTCGATCAACTTGACGCCGAAGATCGGCGCCGGTGAAACGATGATCGCGGACGGGTGATCCAGCAGTTCCTGTTGCAACTCGCTGAGGGCTTCCCAGTCCAGCAGGCCGGAGGGTTGCTTGAGATTCATCTCGCTGCGCCAGCGTCGGGTGCGCGTGTCGAGTACCACCAGCGCCGGGGTGGTCGGCAGCACGTAATGCCAGTTCTGGAAGCTCAGCAATTGGTCGATCAAGGCGTCCTGGGCGGTGCTGTCGAGGTAGCGCTCGGTGGTGCTCAATGCGCGGGTTTTATCCAGCACCCCGGCAAACGCATCCGGGTTGTTGCCCCAGCCCTGGCACAGCATATAAGCGAGCAACGCATTGCCGATGATGCGTTTGGAGAACGGATGCCCGTAGGCCGTTTCCTCCCATTGCGCGGACAGGTTCCAGTCATCGGTCACGTCGTGGTCGTCGAAAATCATCAGGCACGGCAAGTGCGCCATCGCCCGGCCAACACCGTCCAGGCCAGCCTTGAAGGCGTCGATGCGGGTTTGTTCAAGGGCATAACGTTCAAGTCTTTCGGCCGTCAGCGCGGGTGGCTGCGGGTCGATCAGTGTCCAGGCGGTCGGGGACCAGACCAGCAAATACATCGCCATGACTTCAGCAAAAGTCACCAAATGATTGTCGGCGCTGCTGCTGGTGAAAATCGGCTTACGCGCACCGCCGAAAAATCGCTCGCGCAGGGTTTCATTGCTCTCAAGCGCCGGTAACAAATCCGCGCGGTGGTAGTAACTGGCCGGGTGTTCGTAGAGCGTGGCGCTGTCGCTGACCACGGCGCCTTCGAGGTGTTCATCGAACAGGCCCAGGCGCTGGATCAAGGCATGGATCGCCCGCAGCATCGGCCCGGCGACATCGTCGGCGTAGACCTGATCGCCGCTCATCATCAACAGGGCAGGGCGCTCCATCGCGGTATGTTCCGCCGCCAACAAACGATCGACGCACAGCAAACCGTCGGCCGCCGGGTGATGAGGTTTACGGCAGGAACCGTGCAGCAGTTGATCAATTTTTGAGCGCAGGACGAAATTTGGCGAACACCCATTGCCGTACAGCAAGTGCGGCGCCCAATCGGCAATGCCCTTGTTATCAATCAACAGGTCGTAGTTGATCACCGTGTCCCAGGGCAGGGCGGTATCCAGCGGCACATCGATCAAATGAACAAAGGCGTGGGTGCCGACGGAAATGACCGTGCATTGCCCGGCGTCCAGACGAATATCGCCGACACCTTGCACCCGCAACGTCAGCGACAACGCCTGCGACCCCACCAGCCACAACACTAGCCGCGTGGGCTCCAGACGCCGCAACAGCGGCCCGACCAGGACCGGGGGCAGGGATTGATGATCGTCGGGCAAAGGCATGGACATTCGGGTTCTGGCTGAAAAGAGTCGCGGGATGATAGCGCAGCTCATGTCCATGAATCGTTGCCGACACTTGTCAGGGGCTTGCGAATGCCTGCTGTCGCAAACGTGGCCGCAGGTTAGATGCCGAACAGCTTTCTAGGAAACCCTGTTTCATCCGGCAACCCAAGCGCTGCGAAGAGACAGCCGGGCACGACAGGTTTGGAGTCGATCACGTTCGCCACTTGGTATATCCATTGCGAATTCCTGCCGATGGCTTTGACGAGATACCAAAGCACGACGATCAGCCCGTAAAGACGGGTGGTTGCATTCGAATCAAGGGCAAGCTTTTGAAAGTATGGATCGTCAGGAACGATGGGCAGCGGGTTTGTTGAAACCTGATTCCAGATACGACTGTGGTGGGCGCAGCGGTTGCGTAGTGTATTGATTTCCTGAAGCCATTCTTTGAGGATTTTTGGATTGGTAAGGCCAAGCCGTCGGCTGATTCTGTTGCGGTGAGTGTCTTTAAGTATTTCGAAATACTTCGATGCGGTTCCAAAGTCCCATGCCTCAATAACGACCCAAAAGGGCATGGCTTTGCGGTGCTGTCGATGCCATTCAATGCTGTCTTCGCGAGTGCGCTCGATCTGTTCGTTCTGACGCTTGAGCCACTCGGTCCAAATGTTGCGTGGTCGGCCCTGTCTGGTATTGAAAGTCTTGGTTTGCGAGGGGTTGATGAACCTGACGTCTTGATAAGCCATGGGGTCGTGATAGCCGACTTCATGCGCAATCACCGATCGCACATGCACTTCAATACGTTCAATAGCGTCGAGCATTAGCTGGCGCAGTTTCTTATCGAACAGGTATAGGTCGAACGCGGAGTCGAACTGTGTGCCGGGCGTAAATTCATTGCGTCGTAGCGGCTTTTTGCTGACTTTGCACATGACCACGTTGTTGTCCGCATCGCGAAGGAACTCGCGACACGGATACCAAAACCCGCTCAGACGGTAGTAGCCGACCTGACTCAGCTTACGTTCAGCGCGAGTGGCGTCGGTGATTTGCATGCCTCGGCTGGCGAGCAGGGCAGACAGATTGCTATAGGATCGAAACGGTTTTGGAGGGGCTAATTGCTGCAACATTCCATGTCCCAGAAAAAAGAAGGCCCAAACATAATGCCGGACTGAGCCAGCACCAGAGGTTCGGGCGCGATTGCCGCAATTTTCTGCGAAGGCCTCGGCGCAGTCAACGCGGGGAGTTCCTCTTATGGCTGCATCAACCTCCCGATTTTGTTACCGGGCGTATACGTTCCCTTTTTCGAAATCAGGAATGCAACCGGTCATCGGCTTTTATTACCGCCTCACCATTGGCCACCAACCACCGAAACACATCACTCACCGACACCGTATGACTGCGCTCAATCCACCGCACCACCGCCGGGCCGTAGTGTTCGGTGTAGCGGCTGAGCACCAGTTGCCGGCAGTCCGCTGACAGGCGCAGGGTGATTTCCCGACAGTGCAAGTGGGTCGCGTCTGGGCGGGTCAGTCGTTGCTGCAGGATCAAACCTCTGTTTTCAGAAACCATCGGCGGAGGCTCCTGTGCATTGCGGCTGGGTTGTTTTGGGCGAGCCTTGCTTGCCATCAACCACATAAGCCGCCCGATGCTCGGCCACCACATTACGCAATGCGCTGTAATAGTCCGGCAGTTTTTGCAGGCTGTCGGTCAGCGGCAAGGCTTCTGCGCGACCATCGACAATCCCGCCGACGGTGTTGAGGGTGGACAGTGTGTCCACGGTATCGCTGTTGTTGCCGAACGGATCGACCACAAAACTCAGGACCCGGCCGGCGGCATCGCGGCTGTTGGAAGTGCCGAACAACGGCAGTTCGACAATCGGCCCATTGCCGATGCCCCACACGCCGAAGGTCTGGCCGAAGTCGGCATTGTGGCGCGGGATGCCGACTTTGCCGGACACGTCGATCAAACCCACCACGCCGACGGTGGTGTTGAGCGCGAAACGTCCCAGGGTGTTGACCGAGCGCATCGGGTTGCCTTGCAGCAGGTCGTTGATAAAGACCTTGGGCTCGCCAAAGTTCGCCACGAAGTTATGCACACCCGTCTGAAAAAAGTCCGGTAAATAGCGATAGCCGCGAGCGACCGGCGCCAGGGCGTAGTCGTCGAGCACCCGGTTGAAGGCGAAGACGCCGCGATTGAGCGGTTCCGCCGGGTCGTATACCGAGTAATTGATTTCGGCGCAGGTCACGGTGGGTGATGGCGGTTGGCTGCCGCATCCCGCCAGCCCGGCGGCCAACACGGCAATCGAGGTGTTGCGGGCCAGCCAGGGAGCACACTTGAAAGGCGACATGGATGCAAGTCTCGGGAGGAATTCGCCGAGATGCTGAGCCCCGCGCCTTGCGCAAAGATGTCTGGTTTATTGCGCCGATGACGCTTTATTGCACGATTGAAATATATGACGGGCTGGCGTGAATGGTTTTAGATGGCGGTTCCATTCGGCCCTTAAGTGACCTGCGGTGAACAGCCTTTTAATTGTGGACGACGACCTTGAGGTCCTCGATCTGCTGAAAAAATTCTTCGTGCAGCATGGCTACAGCGTCGAAGTCGCCACCGACGGCGCGTCGCTGTGGGCGGCCATCGAGCGCCAGGCGCCGGACCTGATCATTCTGGACGTGATGCTGCCGGGCGACAGCGGGCTGATCCTCTGTCAGCAACTGCGCATTCGCCACGCCATGCCAGTGATCATGCTCACCGCCATGGGCGAACTCAGTGACCGGGTGGTGGGGCTGGAACTGGGCGCCGATGATTACCTGACCAAACCCTTCGACGCCCGCGAGCTGCTGGCCAGAGTGCGCGCCGTGCTGCGCCGGGTCGACGAGCGCCGGCCGGTCTTGCAGGAGCGCCCACGGCCGCTGATCGATTTCGCCGACTGGCACCTGGACGTCACGCGCCGTGAGCTGCGTTCGCCGGACAACGTGATGATCCCGCTGTCGGCCGGCGAGTTTGACTTGCTGCTGGTCTTCGTCGAGCATCCGCAACGCATCCTCACCCGCGAGCAATTGCTGGACTTGGCGCGCGGCCACAGCCACGAGGCGTTTGATCGCAGCATCGACGTTCAGGTCAGCCGTCTGCGGCGCAAACTCGAAGCCGATACCAAGCGCCCGGCGATGATTCGCACCGTGCGCAATGGCGGATACCTGTTCACCCCCAGCGTGACGCGGCGATGAGTTGGCTCGCGCGGGTTCGCCAAGACACGGTGGCGCGCTGGATCGCGTTGACGATCATCCTCGCCATGCTTATTTCCCTGGCGCTCAACGGCTTGTTTATCCAGTTGGCCGGTGTGTGGGCGCGGCCGCCACTGACCGAAATCGGCTTGCTGGATAAAGCCGCCGCCATCACCCGCGTCATCGAAGCCGCCCCGGCGCCCATGCGCAGCCAACTGGCGCAAGCCGTCAGCGATGAAGGTTTCACGGTCAGTTGGCACCTTGATCGGCACGACCTCAACCTGCCAGCGGTGCAAGACCCCATTTCCCATACCGGCATGAGGCTCCTGCAACCGCTGTTCAAATCCGCCGAACGACGCATCGAAGCCTACGAGCCGTCCGACTGGGCGGAGCACCCGGCGCAGGCGCATTACGCGTTGGTGATCGAGCTGCCGGACGCCTCGTGGCTGATGTTCTCCGCGCCCTCGCGCAGTTGGGGGCTCGACGAGACACCGCGTTATTTGATCGTCATCCTGCTGGCGCTGATCTCGACGGCGCTGGTCGCGCTGATCGCTACCCGGCGCCTCGCCACACCCTTGCAGCGCTTTGCCGAAGGCGCCCGACGCTTTGGCAGTGATTTCCGCGCACCGCCCATCGAACCCCTCGGCCCTCAGGAAATCCGCCAGGCGATTCTGGCGTTCAACGCGATGCAGGCCCAGTTGCAACACTTCATTCGCGACCGCACGCAAATGCTCGCCGCCATCTCCCACGACCTGCGCGCGCCCCTGACGCGCATGCGCTTGCGCGGCGAATTCATCGAAGACGCCGAGCAACAGCAACGGCTGTTTCGTGATGTGGATGAAATGCAGGCGATGATCAACTCGGCGCTGGAGTTCTTCCGCGATGACGCGCGCCTCGAACCGGCCACCCAGTTTGACTTGGCGGAACTGCTGCAAACCTTGCTCGATGATTATCGGGACCAGGGCGTTGAAATTGCGTTCAGCGGGCCGCTGCGACTGGTGTATTTCGGCCGGCCGTTGGGGCTTAAACGGGTGATGACCAACTTGCTCGATAACGCGATCAAGTACGCCTGTGAGCCTGCAATCGAACTGCAATCGAATACCGGGCAGGTACGGATCAAAATACTCGACCGTGGGCCGGGAATTCCTGAACCCAGCCTTGAACAGGTGTTTGTGCCGTTCTTTCGATTGGAAGGGTCGCGCAACAAGAGTACCGGTGGCGTTGGCCTGGGGTTATCGGCGGCGCGGGCGATTGTGTTGGAGCACGGCGGCGCGTTGAAGCTGCGCAATCGTTGGAAGGGCGGGTTGGAGGCGTTGGTGGTGTTGCCGGTTCAGGTGGGGTAATCCACGGGGCGATCCCAATCGCCTTCGGTGACTTCCTGAGTGACGGCGCTATGCCATCAGTTTTTCGTCTGCTAAGGTTCTGCCGCATAAATGGATCCACATCTCATGGAGTAGAAGATGTTCAAGTCTCTTACGGATAAAGCGCGAGCGTTGTCAGGCGGGATCGCCGACAAGGCCATGGCAGCCAAAGACAGTGTGTCCGGCAACTTTTCGGCAGGCACATCGAAGGCCTCGGAGTTTTTGGATAACAACTGGGGCAAGGTCGAAAACGTTTTGGTCAATGGCCTGCTGACCGTCACGGAAGAAAAGCTCAAAGATGATGAGGTCTTCATCATGCTGGTCGAAAAAGCTTATGAAATGCTGCCCACGCCTGTTCGTTTGATCCTCTCTCGTACGACGTTCATCAATCACACCCTGACCCATCGCGAAAGCCTGGTCGCCAAGTTGCAGGAGAAGAAAGCCCTGCGATTGCTCAACGACAGTGCGTTGACTGATCAGGCGTTGCTCATTGACGACAGCAGTGTGATTGCGACTGTTGAGGCCCCCGCAGTCGTGATTGCCAAGGTCTGATCAAGACCACGGATAGACGTTCAAACAGAGAATTAACATGGACTTTAAATGGCGCCGCTTCATACAGATTGAAGCGATCCTCCTGCTGCTCATTACCCCGTTTTTTGCTCACGCGGACATTACCGAAGAAGAAGCCACTGCCAATTGCCTCAAGGTCAGCGAGTATTCCGCCAAGGGCGGTGAGTTTTACAAACTCAAGCAATACGCCAAGGCCCGGGAACAGTATCAGCAGCAGGCCGGCTGGTCTGAAAGCTGTCAGCTGGACGAAGATAAAGTCGCGATGGCCTATAACAACGTGGCACTTACTTACATCCACGAAGGCAATTACCTGAAGGCCCGGGCGTGGCTGAGTATTCTGCCGAACGACAAAAAGTCGATCTTCAACCTTGGCAAGATCAACGGAGAGATCAAAACCGCCCTCGAGAAACAGGCGAATAAACCGCAAGGGCTGTATTGGCAATACGCCGGGGCTGCGTTATGGAATTCCATGACGATCAAGCCACAAGGCAAGCAATACCAAGTTAATTTCGACGGTTATTACGCGGGGTTGATGGCGATGTATTACGGCCCTAATCTCGGTGAGTTTTCCACGGTATTAGCCTTTGCTAACGGCAAGGCGCATTACGCCATGAGTGGCGATGATGGCGACTGTGAATACGACTTCGACGTTAAAAAAGACTTGCTCACAGTAACGCGTACGGCGGGTGAATCATGTGGTTTTGGCCACAATGTGGGTGCAGAAGGGCTCTATCAACGGGTCGATTTGTAGTTTGAAAAGATGGAAAGCCCCGAGCAATTCGGGGCTAATCCCAGGGTCGTTTAAACCTAAGCCTCCCAACCCGCCCCACTGACCGCCGCTTGCGCCAGTGGGTGCAAATCTTCCCCTCGATGCTCCGTCTGCCAGGCCAGCAATTCCTTGCGCATACCCGGCGTCCAGTACATCTGCAGATGATTACGCACGCCGAGTACGGCCAGTTGCTGGTCCGGTTCGCTGGAGAAGTATAGGGCGATCTGGTTGACCATTTTTATGAGATTTTCAGTGCTCATCGGCGTACCTCCGCTTTCGGCTGACGACGTTCGTTAAGCAGACGATGTTGTTCGTCGCTGAACGCTTGGTAACGTTTTTGCCATTCGGAAGGGTGATACACGCGGCTGACTTCCACTGCCGTGACCTTGTATTCCGGACAGTTGGTGGCCCAGTCGGAGTTGTCGGTGGTGATCACGTTGGCCCCCGATTCCGGGAAGTGGAACGTGGTGTACACCACGCCCGGCGCAACCCGTTCGGTGACCCGCGCCCGCAGTACCGTTTGCCCGGCGCGGCTGCCGATACCGACCCAGTCCCCTTCGTTGATGCCACGACTTTCGGCGTCGGTCGGGTGGATTTCCAGGCGATCTTCATCGTGCCAGGCAACGTTGTCGGTACGCCGGGTCTGGGCGCCGACGTTGTACTGGCTGAGGATGCGCCCGGTGGTCAGCAGCAGCGGGTAGCGATTGTTGACCTTTTCCTCGGTGGGCACGTAGCCGGTGAGCATGAAGCGACCCTTGCCGCGCACGAATTGCTCGATGTGCATGGTCGGCGTGCCGTCCGGGGCGGCGGCGTTGCACGGCCATTGCAGGCTGCCGTGGCGCTCCAGTTCGGCGTAGCTCACGTTGGTGAAGGTCGGCGTCAGGCTGGCGATTTCATCCATGATTTGCGACGGATGTGTGTAGTTCATCGGGTAGCCCAGCGCGTTGGCCAGGGCCACCGTGCCTTCCCAGTCAGCCTTGCCGCCCAGGGGTTCCATGACCTTGCGCACCCGGGAAATGCGGCGCTCGGCGTTGGTGAAGGTGCCGTCCTTTTCCAGGAACGAACTGCCCGGCAAAAACACATGGGCGAACTTCGCGGTTTCGTTGAGGAAGATGTCCTGCACCACCACGCATTCCATGGCCGACAGCGCCGCCGTCACGTGTTGGGTATTCGGATCGCTCTGGGCAATGTCCTCGCCCTGGCAATACAAGCCCTTGAAGCTGCCGCCCAAAGCGGCCTCGAACATATTCGGAATGCGCAGGCCCGGATCAGGTTGCAGGGTGACGTTCCACGCCTGCTCAAACTGCGCCCGTACCACTTCGTTGGAGATGTGCCGGTAGCCGGGCAACTCGTGGGGGAATGAGCCCATGTCGCAGGAGCCCTGAACGTTGTTCTGCCCCCTCAGCGGGTTCACGCCTACGCCTTCACGGCCGATATTGCCCGTGGCCATGGCCAGGTTGGCGATGCCCATCACCGCCGTGCTGCCCTGACTGTGCTCGGTAACGCCGAGGCCGTAATAGATCGCCGCGTTGCCACCGGTGGCATAAAGGCGCGCAGCGGCACGGATGTCGGCGGGTTCCACGCCGCAGATCGCGCCTAGCACTTCCGGGGAGTTTTCCGCGCGGCTGACCAGTTCGCTCCAGCGGGTGAAATCGCTGCCCTCGCAACGGGCGTCGATAAACGCCTGATCGAGCAGGCCTTCGGTGACGATCACATGGGCGAGGGCGTTGAGCATGGCGACGTTGGTGCCTGGACGCAGGGCCAGGTGCAGTTCGGCGCGGGCGTGCACCGAGTCCACCAGATCAATGCGCCGAGGGTCGATCACGATCAGCCGTGCGCCTTCGCGCAAGCGACGTTTGAGCTGGGAAGCGAACACCGGGTGGGCGTCGCTGGGGTTGGCGCCCATCACCAGGATCACGTCGGCCTGCATCACCGAGTCGAAGCTCTGGGTCCCGGCGGACTCGCCCAAGGTTTGTTTCAGGCCATAACCGGTCGGCGAGTGGCAGACCCGCGCGCAGGTGTCGACGTTGTTGTTGCCGAACGCGGCGCGCACCAGTTTTTGTACCAGATAGGTTTCTTCGTTGGTGCAGCGGCTGGAGGTGATGCCACCAATGGAATCGCGGCCGTAGGTGTGCTGCAAGCGCCGGAATTCGCTGGCGGCGTAGGTCACCGCTTCGTCCCAACTGACTTCCTGCCACGGGTCGCTGATGTGTTTGCGGATCATCGGTTTGGTGATGCGATCCGGGTGCGTGGCGTAGCCCCAGGCAAAGCGCCCCTTGACGCAGGAGTGGCCGTGGTTGGCCTGACCGTTTTTGTCCGGAACCATGCGCACCAATTTGTCGCCTTTCATCTCGGCGCGGAACGAGCAGCCCACGCCGCAATAGGCGCAGGTGGTGATCACGCTGCGTTCAGGCTGGCCCAGTTCGACCACGCTTTTTTCCATCAGCGTCGCGGTCGGGCAGGCTTGCACACAGGCGCCGCAGGACACGCATTCCGAGTCGAGGAAGTTCTCGCCACCGGCCGCCGAAACCCGGGATTCAAAGCCGCGACCGGTGATGGTCAGGGCAAACGTGCCCTGGGTTTCTTCGCAGGCGCGCACGCAGCGGTTGCAGACGATGCACTTGCTCGGGTCGTAGTCGAAGTAGGGGTTGGAGGTGTCCTTCTTGTCGGCGAGATGGTTATCGCCTTCATAGCCGTAACGCACCTCGCGCAGGCCCACTTGGCCGGCGACGGTTTGCAGTTCGCAATTGCCGTTGGCCGAGCACGTCAGGCAGTCCAGCGGGTGATCGGAGATGTACAACTCCATGACGTTGCGCCGCAAGGTCGCGAGTTTCGGCGTCTGGGTGTGCACGCTCATGCCTTCGCTGACCGGCGTGGTGCAGGACGCCGGGTAGCCGCGCATGCCATCGATTTCCACCAGGCACATGCGGCACGAGCCGAAGGCTTCCAGGCTGTCGGTGGCGCACAGTTTCGGAATGGTGGTGCCCATGAGCGCAGCGGCGCGCATCACCGACGTGCCTTCGGGCACGCTGATGCTGCGACCGTCGATGTTCAGGGTCACTTGCACCTGGCTTTCGCGGGCGGGTGTTCCAAGATCGATATCGGTTTTCGGGTCGAAGAGGGTGATCATTGGTCGGCCTCCGAAGATTGCAGACCGAAGTCGGCGGGGAAGTGCTTGAGGGCGCTGACGACCGGGAACGGCGCCATGCCGCCCAACGCGCAGAGCGAACCGTATTGCATCGTGTCGCACAGGTCCTTGAGGATGATGGCCTGGGCATCGCGACCGTTCTGGTCTGGCGCGGCCAGCAAGCGGTCGATCACCTCAACGCCGCGCGTCGAGCCGATGCGGCACGGCGTGCATTTGCCGCAGGATTCCTCGGCGCAGAATTGCAAGGCGAAACGCGCCATGTGCGCCATGTCGAGGCTGTCGTCCGCCACCACCACGCCACCGTGGCCGAGCATCGCGCCGATGCCGGCGAAAGCTTCGTAATCCAGCGGCGTGTCGAATTGGTTCGGCGGCACCCACGCGCCCAGTGGCCCGCCCACCTGGGCGGCTTTCAGCGGTCGGCCACTGGCGGTGCCGCCGCCGTATTCGTCCACTAATTCGCGCAGGGTCAGGCCAAAGGCCCGTTCCACCAAACCGCCGTGACGAATATTGCCCGCCAGTTGGAAAGGCATCGTGCCCAGGGAACGGCCCATGCCGTAATCGCGATAAAACTGCGCACCCTTGGCCAGAATCAGCGGCACCGAGGCCAGGGTCAGCACGTTGTGCACCAGGGTCGGCAACCCGAACAAGCCTTTCAGAGCCGGAATCGGCGGCTTGGCACGGACAACCCCGCGCTTGCCTTCGAGGGAATCCAGCAGCGCGGTTTCTTCACCGCAGATATAAGCGCCGGCCCCGACCCGCACTTCCATATCGAAGGCCAGACCGCTGCCGCCGACATTGGCGCCGAGGTAGCCATTCGACCGGGCAATCTCCAGCGCTTCACGCAGGGTTGCCACCGCTTGTGGATATTCCGAGCGCACATAGATGTAGCCGTAACTGGCGCCGACGGTGATCCCGGCAATCGCCATGCCTTCGATCAGCAGGAAGGGGTCGCCTTCCATCAACATGCGGTCGGCGAACGTGCCGGAGTCGCCTTCATCGGCGTTGCACACAATGTATTTCTGCGCCGCTTGAGTGGCGCGCACCGTGCGCCATTTGATCCCGGCGGGAAACGCCGCGCCGCCACGGCCGCGCAGGCCTGAGTCGAACACTTCCGTCGCGGTTTGCTCACCGCCAATGCTGACGGCCCGTGTTAAACCCTCGAAACCGCCGTGGGCCCGGTAATCGTCCAGGGACAGCGGTCGGGTAATACCGGCGCGGGCGAACAGCAGGCGTTGTTGGGTTTTCAGATAGGGCAATTCTTCCACCAGGCCCAAGGCCAGTGGGTGCGCGGACGGCTCGCCTTGCAAGGCATCGAGCACGGACGGCACATCGGCAGCGGTCAGCGGGCCGAAACCGATCCGGCCTTGCGGGGTGTCCACTTCCAATAACGGTTCCAGCCAGTACAGACCGCGAGAACTGGTGCGTTGCAAGTCCTGACCGGCAAGGGCCAACGCCACCTCATCGGCACCGACGGCACAGGCCAGAGAATCACTCGGTAAATAGAGGCTCATACGTCCTCCTGGCAAGCGTCGAGCAAGGCATCCAGACGCTCGGCACTCAACCGCGCGTGCACTTTGCCGTCCAATTCCAGGGCTGGCGAACAGGCGCAGGCACCAAGGCAATACACCGGCCGCAAACTGATGCTTCCATCGGCACTGCTGCCGTGGTCGTCCAGTTGCAGACGTTCACGCAGTTGCGCCGCAAGCTGCTCGGCGCCGCGACTCTTGCACGACTCGGCGCGGCACAGCCGCAGGATATGCCGCGCCGGCGGCGCAGTGCGAAAGTCATGGTAAAAACTGATCACCCCACGAATCTCCGCCTGACTCTGGTTGAGGGCGTGGGCAATCTCGGGGATGGCGACGTCGGGGATGTAACCGATGCCCTCCTGAATCTCATGAAGAATCGGCAACAGGGCGCCGGGGGAGCGTTTGTGGCGCTCCAGCAAGCTGTGAAGCATCGGCAGTTGCAACATCTCATCAGGCATACAGCATTCCTCACGGTCACGGACACACCAGAAGGTCGTCGGTTGTCCGAAAGTGTCGGCTGCGGCGTTCACACCACGTCACGGTATCGTGGCATTTTTGGCCGTTGGCCAGGGCACCCTCTGTGGGCGTCTTGTTGTGCCCGGCACGGTCTTCGCCGCACCTCTTCAGGGCATAAATTGCAGCTTGCCACGCTGGCATTGATTCAACTGTACAAAAGCGACGTGCCCGGTTCTTTCCACGACCACCCGTTAAGTCTAGAAGAGCACTGAAGAAGGCGCGCACCGTCTGAAATGTTTTGTGGCACAAGCACTGCACACTCGCCCGCTACAGTGGACGTAGGATGCCGTTTGGCGTGACCTGATCGCAAAGGAGCCAACATGAAGAGAGCCATGCTGCCGGCGCTGGTCATCTTGATCGCCGCTTGAACCCGGTAGTCTTTGAACCGCCACGTCTTATCGTAGGAAGCGATATGCACCTCCTCTATCCGAGTGACCCGTTTGATAAAAAACGTCCTGATGAACAGTACGCTGAAGAGTACGACGCGGTAGTAGCTGCCGGGTTGCAGACCGCACTGTTCTCATTTGAAGATTTCGAAATGGGTGCTTTCAAGACGTCTGTACCTTTCACGCCCGGCGACTCCGTTTTGTACCGGGGATGGATGCTGACGCCCGGCGCTTACGCGGCTTTGGTTGCCCATCTGCGCGACAAAGGCGCGATTGAATTTACCAACGCCACGCAATACCGACACTGCCATCACTTGCCGCAGTGGTATCCGTTGTTGGCTGACTGCACGAGCGAAACCGTGGTGCTGCCCAGCGACGCAAACTTCATTCAGGCACTCGACGGACTGCACTGGCCGGGCTACTTCATCAAGGACTACGTAAAGTCGCTGAATACGGGAGGTGGCAGCCTGGTGGACACGCCCGACTGCATAGCACCGCTGGTTGAGGCCATGCGCCGATACCGTGGCCAGATTGAAGGCGGGATTTGCGTCAGACGAAAAGAAGACTACCTCGAAGAAACCGAGCGTCGCTACTTTGTGCTCCTCGGGCAGGCCTACGGGGCCACTGGTGAAGTGCCCGGGCTGGTGACCGAATGCGCACGACTGATCGACAGTCCCTTTTTCTCGATCGACGTAGTGCTCAGGTCAGACGGCGTACTGCGGGTGGTCGAGCTGGGCGATGGCCAAGTGTCAGACCGCAAGGAATGGTCCGCTGAACACTTTGCCTGGATGTTGAGCCGTGCGGGATGAGCAGGCGACTGATAGAGCCTGATGTGTAACGCCGAGGTCGATTCACCAATACCCGGTGCTATTCGCAAGAGCAGGAAAGGGCTGATTTCTGACCCGCTACCCACAGTGGCATCAAAAATCGCTGACTACTTCAGACCGTCGTTAAGCACACAAAAAAGGAGCGGCAAATGATTGATTTCAACAACAAGGGATTCTTCAAACTCAAGCAAAACGAAGAATACGCCCAACGCGTGGCCGACCTTTTGCTCGACGGCGAACGCGTCATCGACTCGTATAAATCCATGCGCGACGGCGTCGTGTTCACCAACAAACGCATCATCGCCGTCAACGTCCAGGGCATCACCGGCAGCAAAAAAGACTTCACCTCACTGCCCTACAAAAACATCGTCGCGTACTCGGTGGAAACATCCGGCACGTTCGACCTGGACTCCGAACTGGAGATCTACTTCTCATCACTGGGCAAAGTGAAATTCGAATTCACCGGCAGAACATCGATGGTCGAAATCTCAAAACTGATCTCCCAACACGTACTGTGAACTGAGCATTAAAAGCCCCGGAAACCCCGGGGCTCCAACTGGCTAAACACAATCCAACGTAGGAGCGAAGCTTGCTCGCGAAAGCGCCAGCCCAGGCAACACCGAAACCAGCTGACACAACCCCCACCCCTGTAGGAGCAGAGCTTGCTCGCGAAAGCGCCAGATCAGCCAACACCGAAACCAGCTGACACAACCCCCATCACAAGCAAGCCCATCCCCCAGCCGCTACCCCTCAGCCTTCTCCGCCGCCCGCTTAGGCGACACAGTGCTCGGCCGCCCCCGCGTCAAAACCTTCACCGCATCATCCACCAACGCCTTACTCATCGACGTCAAATAATGCGCCGCCCAGGCGTGAGTGTCCGTATCCCGGTCGTACGCCGCTTCTTTAGTGAGCGCCTTAGCCAGAAACAGAAAATCAGAAGCCATGGACAACGCATCGCCAAGCGGCACGTCGCGGGTTACGTGGAACAGGGGATTGTCTGAGCAGTAAATAGCAGGGGTCAGGCCGATGGTTTTGAGTTCGGGTTGATCGGTCATTGGGCTTCTCCGGTGGTGGAGAAACGGCGGGGCAGGGTGGAAACGTTACGCGACGGGGAATTGCGTAGAGGGGAAAGCCAATTTTTGTACGGATTGATGGTGCGCATTGCAAAAGCTCCTTAATTTGAAGAGCCGCCACAATTCGTTACCAAGCGAATGGGTGGCAGCTGTGCGCAGGTTGGTAAACCGGGAAATCAAGGAAACCGGCACGTCCGAAGACGTCCCACGCACAGCCGCCATAACGCAGATCGCAGGCGAAAAAAAAGCGCCTGCGGACGCATAGCACTGTTGCGCAGTGATTTACCTCGGGTTACCAAGCCCGGTCGCTGAATTGGCAGCGACGGTGGGAGGGTATCGTCCGGATCCTTTTCCTGCAACCTTCGAAAGTCCTAACTCAAGATCTTCCGATGACAATCACCTGCTTTAGGCTTTGCAGGAAATATCCTACTACCATTTCTGAGTCACCTACCGTCTACTCCTGCTACCTTTTACAACCTTTTCGGTGGCAGTTGAATACACTTCACGTTGACCCACTGAAAGGCATACGGGGGATCATCGATGGGTTTAAGAGTATTTTGCATTCGATATTTAGGTGGGCTTCTAGGTTTCTAAGCGTCTGGCTCCCGTTATGCTGATTTTGGCCGGTTGTGCTGCTACAAGGTTAAAAAAATATGTTAAATATTCGTAGTGGGAATTAATTGTCATATGGAATTTTCAAGCTTGAAGCATGTGCCGTCTGAGACTCGCACTGCATTGCGAATGCGTTTTGATGGTTTTCTAAAAGTGGCAAGATCAAACAGCGTTAGAAGGGTTTGTGAAGATCTTTTAGATGAGCAGTTGCTTAGGCTTCTTCATTTGGCAATAATAAAATTTAACTCCGAAGAGGACGCATCACGGAAATTTTACAAGGGGGGCTTCGGTACACTTTCCTCTATGACATTTGATGATCTGATTTCAAATGGTTGGGTTCGTATCAAGTGGGGGCGAATGAGTACCTTGGGGAGAGAGCTCTATAGTGCAATGGAACGGATCGAGCCTGAAGTAAAAGAAGGGATCCCTGCATTATTTAATAATCGATACGCTGTCGCAGTAGACTTTCGCAGTCAAGTTAACTCTAACTCGAAGCTTAAAGGGGTTGCTGCCCGAATTAAGGCCGGGGAGTTGAGTTTTGATCATGTTAAATGTACATCTCCAGAGTGGGTGGCTGCACGATTATGGGATCGTTATGCCAATAAAATAGCTGGACGTGATGTGGTTCGTTGGTGGATCGATAGGTGGATAATACTGGGAAGTCCAAGTA
>Ga0302175_10000275_pt1 | contig 18617 bp, 16 predicted proteins | sample I_Fen_N3_3_FD_198791 | JGI IMG/M metagenome (GOLD analysis project Ga0302175, IMG submission 198791) | Peat permafrost microbial communities from Stordalen Mire near Abisko, Sweden - I_Fen_N3_3 | ecosystem: Environmental > Terrestrial > Soil > Wetlands > Permafrost | place: Sweden: Abisko... | reverse complement strand
CACCACGTCGTTGAACGTTCAGAAAAACCTGAACCGCGCTTCCGACGCTCTGTCGACTTCGATGTCTCGTCTGTCTTCCGGCCTGAAAATCAACAGCGCTAAAGATGACGCTGCCGGCCTGCAGATCTCCAACCGTATGTCCAGCCAGATCCGCGGCCAGAACGTAGCGGTTAAAAACGCCAACGACGGTATCTCGATGGCTCAGACCGCTGAAGGCGCTCTGCAAGAATCGACCAACATTCTGCAACGTATGCGTGAACTGGCTGTACAAGCACGTAACGGCACCAACGGCACTGCTGACCAGACCGCAACCAACGCTGAATTCGCTCAGATGTCTGACGAATTGACCCGTATCGCGGCTTCGACCAACCTGAACGGCAAGCAACTGCTGGACGGTTCGGCTGGCACCATGACCCTGCAAGTGGGTTCGAACACTGGTACTGCCAACCACATCGACCTGACCCTGAGCTCCAAGTTCGACGCCGTCAGCCTGTCGGTTGGTAGCGGTACTGCAGTTCTGACCGGTGCTACCAGCGCCGCGGCCATGAGCAACATCGATAACGCGATCACCGCAATCGACGCTGCAATCGCTTCCATCGGTGCAACCCGTGCAAACCTGGGTGCTTCGCAGAACCGTCTGACCAGCACCATCTCCAACCTGCAAAACATCACTGAAAACGTTACTGCTGCTCAAGGTCGCGTACAAGATACCGACTTCGCCGCAGAAACCGCTAACCTGACCAAACAGCAAACTCTGCAACAAGCTTCCACCGCTGTTCTGGCCCAGGCTAACCAGCTGCCATCCGCTGTACTGAAGCTGCTTCAGTAATATCGGGTTGAGTTTTGGCGGGGGAGTGCGCTTGCGTGCTCTCTCGCTTTTTCCGTTTTAAGAGGTGATGGTCATGGACATGAGCGTAAAGCTGAACTTGTCTTACCCGGCCGCGAAACCGGCGGTCAGTACTACCGATAAGCCGGCGGAAACGCCTCGCACTGAAAGTCTCCAGGCTGTCGCGGCAACCGCCAAAAGCTCGGATTCTGACAGTTCGAACACTTCGGATAACTCGGATAACTCGGATAAGTTGAAAATGGCCGTTCAGGAGATCGAAAAGTTCGTTCAATCGGTCAAGCGTAACCTCGAATTTTCCATCGATGAAACGTCGGGTAAGGTCATCGTCAAGGTGATTGCCAGCGAGTCCGGTGAAGTGATTCGACAGATTCCTTCGGCTGAAGCCATGAAACTGGCTGAAAGCCTGCACAATGCCAGTAACGTTTTGTTCGATGCCAAGGCCTGACACTGGCATGAAACGTGTTTGTACGATCATTGTCCGCGCTTAGTGGTCAAAAGACCGGCGACACACAGATAGGGAGATGCACATGGCAAGTCCAATTCTACCGGGTTCGGGTCTAGGGTCCGGTCTCGATATCGGTGCGATCGTGACCGCGCTGGTCAACTCCGACAAATCGGCCAAGCAGACGCTGATCACCAATCAGACGACTATCAACACGGCCAAGATTTCTGCTACCGGCTCGTTGAAATCGGCCCTGGCCGCGTTCCAGACTGCCATGACCAACCTCGGCAAGCGTGATGCGCCGTCGTTTTCGGGTTTTACCGCGACTTCAAGCGCGCCGACGACATTGACCGTCACCTCGGATAACACGGCGGTGAACGGTAGCTACAGCGTTGTCGTGAACAACCTGGCAACCGGTTCGAAAGTGGCCAGTGCGGCGTTTGCCGGCGGCCCTACCAGTTCCATTCCGACTGGTACATTGAAAATCAGTCAAAATGGTATTGATTACCCGGTGACCATTGCTGCGGGCGCAACCCTGCAGACCACTCGTGACGCGATCAACACCACGCTGCAAGGCAAAGGCATCACCGCCAACATCGTGACCGATTCCAATGGTTCGCGACTGGTGATTGGTTCCACGGTGACGGGCGCGGGCTCGGATCTGAGCGTCAGCGGTATTGCCGGCCTGGAAATCGACGGGACCAATAGCCTGGGCAGCACTCCAGCGGCTGGGGCCTCTGGCAACATCGGTGGTTTGGCGACGGATGCAAAAGTCACGATCGATGGTTTGACCGTCACCAGCAAAAGCAACACGATCAGCCAGGCGGTTGGTGGTCTCAACATGACCCTGGTCGCGGCCAATACATCGCCGGTTACGGTCACCGTTGGCACCAACTCAGACGGCCTGAAAACCTCGCTGCAGTCGTTCGTTGATGCCTACAACACCGTGATCAATACCCTGACCACGCTGACCAAGCCAAGCCTGGATGAGGACGGCAACCCGACCATCTCGGCAGCGATGACGGGTGATTCCCTGCCGCGCAACCTGATCACTGCCGTGCGCAATGAACTGGTGGCTCCGGGCGCGGGCGGTCAACTGTCGGTACTGTCGCAGTTGGGTGTTCAGACCGATCAGAAGACCGGTGCGCTGACCATTGATGCGACGAAGTATGCCAAGGCCATGGCGACCCCGGGGATGAGCAGCTCGGTACAGAACCTGTTTACGGGGACTGATACCAAGAATGGTCTGCTGGCGCGCATGTCTGCCGCGATCACGCCTTATTCCCAGACCGGTGGCATCCTCGATCAGCGCAACACCAGCCTGAGCAAGGTCCAGAAGGATCTGGGCACTCAGCAGACGGCGCTGGACCTGCGGGTGACCAACCTGACGGCGTCCCTGACCGCCAAGTACAACGCGATGGACCTGTTGGTCGGCCAGATGAAGGCCACCGCCAGCAACATCACCGGATTCTTTGCGTCCTTGAACGCTCAGCAGTCCGCCAAGTAGTCATGGGCTGGCGACAAAAACCCGGCTCCGCTTTTCGGCGTGCGCCGGGTTTTTGTCTTCTGGTCTAAAGTTTTCAGGCTCGCAGGCGATACACTGGTCATACGAGTCATTGAGTGGCAAAGAGGTAAAACATGAATCCGATGTTAGCCCTTCGGCAATACCAGAAGGTGGGGGCGCAAGCCCAGACGTCCGAGGCCAGCCCGCACCGTCTGGTGCAAATGCTGATGGAAGGTGGCCTGGATCGCATCGCCCAGGCCAAAGGCGCCATGGAGCGCAAGGACATTCCGGGTAAAGGAACGTCGATCGGCAAGGCAATCGGGATTATCGGCGGTTTGCGTGAAGGCCTTGATCTTGAAAAGGCTGCTGAAACCGTTGGTGAGCTTGATCGTCTCTACGCTTACATGATGAAGCGTCTCGCTGAGGCGAACATCAAGAGTGATCCGCGGATTCTCGACGAAGTCGCTGGTTTGCTTCGTACGGTCAAAGAAGGCTGGGATGCCATTGCCGCGCCAGGCCCTCAGTTCTAAGGAGATCACCATGAGTCTTGTATTGCAGCGAATCGAACAAACCCGTGAGGCGTTGGTCGGGGCACTGGCCGAGCGCAACTGGGAGGCAATCGGTCAACTGGACCTGGATTGCCGTTCCTGCATGGAAGATGTCTTGAGTGAGGCTTCGTTGGACGAGGCGGCGTTGCGTGACAATCTTGAGGAGTTGCTGGGGGTTTACAAGCAGCTTCTTGAGGTGGCGATGGGCGAGAGACAAGCGATAGTCGACGAGATGTCTCAGATCCATCAAGCACAGAACGCCGCAAAGGTTTACCATCTGTTTGGTTAATCCCCGGTTAATCCAAACATAGTGCGCCATAAATTTGACTGTGCACGGTTTTTTGACTTAACTAGTGGCTGGTTCCAGATTTCAGGCGTCTACAGGCATAACATGTCTGCAAGCGTCTAGCTTGCCCCCTCATTTCGGGCATTGAGTTGACTAGGGAAGTTGCTATTGCATGTGGCGTGAAACCAAAATTCTGCTGATTGATGACGATAGCGTCCGTCGCCGCGATTTGGCGGTGATTTTAAATTTTCTCGGCGAAGAAAATTTACCCTGCGGCAGCCATGACTGGCAGCAGGCGGTCGGCTCTTTGGCATCAAGTCGTGAAGTCATTTGCGTGTTGGTCGGGACGGTCAATGCTCCTGGCGCGCTTTTAGGCTTGCTAAAGACACTCTCAACCTGGGATGAGTTCCTTCCGGTTTTGTTAATGGGCGATAATTCTTCCGTTGACCTGCCGGACGACCAGCGTCGTCGAGTGCTTTCAACCCTCGAAATGCCGCCCAGCTACAGCAAATTGCTCGACTCCCTGCACCGTGCCCAGGTCTATCGCGAGATGTACGACCAGGCCCGCGAGCGCGGCCGTCACCGTGAACCCAATCTGTTTCGCAGCCTCGTCGGCACCAGCCGGGCGATTCAGCACGTGCGCCAGATGATGCAGCAAGTGGCGGATACCGACGCCAGTGTGCTGATCCTCGGCGAGTCCGGCACCGGCAAGGAAGTGGTCGCGCGTAACCTGCACTACCACTCCAAGCGTCGTGATGCGCCGTTCGTTCCGGTCAACTGCGGGGCGATCCCGGCCGAGTTGCTGGAAAGTGAACTGTTCGGCCACGAGAAGGGCGCGTTCACCGGGGCGATCACCAGTCGTGCCGGGCGTTTCGAACTGGCCAACGGCGGCACGCTGTTCCTCGATGAAATCGGCGACATGCCGCTGCCGATGCAGGTCAAGCTGCTGCGTGTCCTGCAGGAACGCACCTTCGAGCGCGTGGGCAGCAACAAGACCCAAAGCGTCGATGTGCGCATCATTGCCGCGACCCACAAGAATCTCGAAAGCATGATCGAGATCGGCACCTTCCGCGAAGATCTCTACTATCGCCTGAACGTGTTCCCGATCGAGATGGCGCCGCTGCGCGAGCGTGTCGAAGACATCCCGTTGCTGATGAACGAGTTGATCTCGCGCATGGAGCACGAAAAGCGTGGTTCGATCCGTTTCAACTCGGCCGCGATCATGTCGCTGTGCCGTCACGGCTGGCCGGGCAACGTCCGCGAGCTGGCTAACCTGGTGGAGCGCATGGCGATCATGCACCCGTACGGGGTGATCGGCGTGGTCGAGTTGCCGAAGAAATTCCGCTACGTCGATGATGAAGACGAGCAACTGGTTGACAGCCTGCGCAGCGATCTTGAAGAGCGGGTGGCCATCAACGGGCATACCCCGGACTTCAGCGCCAACGCACTGCTGCCGCCGGAAGGCCTGGACCTGAAAGACTACCTCGGTGGTCTGGAGCAAGGGCTGATTCAGCAGGCGCTGGATGATGCCAATGGCATCGTTGCCCGTGCCGCCGAACGTCTGCGTATTCGTCGCACCACCCTGGTGGAGAAGATGCGCAAGTACGGCATGAGTCGTCGTGACGGTGATGAACAGGCGGATGATTGACGCCTGTTTTTCAAGGTCTTCATTTATAAGCGGTTTTTTTTAGGCACGGGTATTGCTACATCTCTTGCAACGTTCCGTTTCACTGACGGTCAGCCAAGCGAGAGAGCACGATGCCCCAAGCCGCCCAGATGTCTCCTGTCCCTGACGCTTCGGGGCAACCGTCGTCCGTAGAGCAGGCAAGCCGGCTTGGCCTCGAGCAGGCGTTTGCCCTGTTTAACCAGATGTCGAGCCAATTGACTGACTCCTACAGCATGCTCGAAGCCCGGGTCACCGAGCTCAAGGGCGAGCTGGCCGTTGTCAGCGCTCAGCGCATGCAGGAACTGGCGGAAAAAGAACGCCTGGCCAACCGCCTGCAAAACCTCCTTGATCTGTTACCCGGCGGCGTCATCGTCATCGACGCCCAGGGCATGGTGCGCGAAGCCAATCCGGCGGCCTGCGAGTTGCTCGGTCTGCCTCTCGAAGGCGAACTGTGGCGCCAGGTGATTGCCCGCTGCTTTGCCCCCCGTGAAGACGACGGTCATGAGATTTCCCTCAAGGACGGTCGGCGCCTGTCGATCGCCACTCGCTCGCTGGATGCCGAGCCCGGTCAATTGGTCTTGCTCAACGACCTGACCGAAACCCGTCACCTGCAAGATCAACTGGCCCGTCATGAACGCCTGTCGTCCCTGGGGCGCATGGTGGCATCCCTGGCCCATCAGATCCGCACGCCACTGTCCGCCGCGTTGCTGTACGCCAGTCATTTGACTGAGCAGGAGCTGCCGGTCGCGACCCAGCAGCGCTTTGCCGGTCGTTTGAAAGAACGTCTGCACGAACTGGAGCACCAAGTGCGCGACATGCTGGTGTTCGCCCGGGGTGAGCTGCCGCTGACCAATCGCATGACCCCCAGTGAGCTGATGCAATCGCTGCAAGCGGCGGCGCTGACCCATGTTCAGGAGCTGCCGATCCGTTGGCAGTGCGACAGTCATTCCGGGGAGTTGCTGTGCAATCGCGACACTCTGGTCGGGGCGATTCTGAACCTGATCGAGAACGCGATTCAGGCCAGCGGCGGCGCGGTTCGCCTGAAGGTTCACCTCTACAACCGTGGCAACAACCTGCGCCTGTGCGTGAGCGACAGCGGCAGCGGTATCGAGGAGGCCGTACTGGCGCGTCTAGGTGAGCCGTTTTTCACCACCAAGACCACCGGCACTGGCTTGGGCCTGACCGTGGTCAAGGCAGTGGCCCGTGCGCATCAGGGAGAATTGCAGTTGCGCTCGCGGCTCGGTCGCGGCACCTGTGCGCTGGTGTCCCTGCCGTTGTTTTCCAGCGCATCGGATGCGGAGTGAGAGGCATGGCAATCAAGGTTTTACTGGTCGAGGATGACCGCGCGTTACGCGAAGCGCTGGCCGATACGCTGCTGCTCGCGGGGCACGATTACAAGGCCGTCGGTTCAGCGGAAGAAGCGTTGGCGGCGGTCGGTGGCGAGGCGTTCAGCCTGGTCGTCAGCGACGTGAACATGCCGGGCATGGACGGCCACCAGTTGCTCGGATTGCTCCGGGCGCGGCAGCCACAATTGCCGGTGTTGCTGATGACAGCTCATGGCGCGGTGGAGCGGGCGGTCGATGCCATGCGCCAAGGCGCGGCGGACTATCTGGTCAAGCCGTTCGAGCCGAAGGCTTTGCTCGATCTGGTGGCGCGTCACGCATTGGGCAGTCTCGGTGCGACGGACAACGAGGGGCCGATTGCCTTCGAACCGGCCAGTGCGCAATTGCTCGAACTCGCGGCGCGGGTGGCGCGCAGTGATTCCACGGTGTTGATCTCCGGTGAATCCGGCACCGGCAAGGAAGTGCTGGCGCGTTACATTCATCAGCATTCCCATCGCGCCAGTCAGCCGTTCATTGCGATCAACTGCGCGGCGATCCCTGACAACATGCTGGAAGCCACGCTGTTCGGTCATGAGAAAGGCTCGTTCACTGGCGCCATCGCGGCCCAGGCCGGCAAGTTTGAACAGGCCGACGGCGGGACCATCCTGCTCGACGAAATTTCCGAAATGCCCATGGGCCTGCAAGCCAAGTTGCTGCGTGTGTTGCAGGAGCGCGAAGTCGAGCGCGTAGGCGCGCGTAAACCGATCAGCCTCGACATTCGCGTTGTGGCGACCACCAACCGTGATCTGGCCGGGGAAGTGGCGGCGGGGCGGTTTCGTGAAGACCTTTACTATCGGCTGTCGGTTTTTCCGCTGGCCTGGCGTCCGTTGCGTGAGCGCACCGCCGACATCCTGCCGCTGGCCGAGCGTCTTTTGGCCAAGCACGTCAATAAAATGAAGCATGCGGCGGCCAGACTGTCCCCCGAGGCGCAGGCCTGTCTGATCGCTTATCCGTGGCCGGGCAATGTGCGTGAACTGGACAACGCGATTCAGCGTGCATTGATTCTGCAGCAGGGCGGTTTGATTCAGCCCCAGGATTTCTGTCTGTCCGGGCCGGTTGCCTGTGCACCGTTACCTGCATTGACGCCGGTGCGGGCGGTGGAGGTTGAGGCTGAATCGGCCAGCGCCTTGGGCGACGACCTGCGCCGCCATGAATTCCAGATGATCATCGACACCTTGCGCTCCGAGCGCGGCCGTCGCAAAGAGGCCGCCGAGCGCCTGGGCATCAGCCCGCGCACCTTGCGCTACAAACTGGCGCAGATGCGCGACGCCGGCATGGATGTGGAAGCGTATCTGTTCGCCACCTGAAAGTTGACGCAAACAAATGTGGGAGCGCGCTTGCTCGCGAAGAGGTCGTGTCAGACAGCATTTATGTACCTGTCACACCGCCTTTGCGAGCAAGCCCGTTCCCACACTGGTTTTGCAGTAAAACATGGCCCGGAGCGGCTTTTGTGAAGCAAGGCCACGGAGCTGGCACCCTTGTTGCTAACACCTCATTACCCGCCGAGTGAGTGTCAAAAAATTGCGGGTCGCCAGAGAGAGTAGTCCATGAGCCAAGGTATTGAATTTAATCGATTGATGTTGGATATGCGTTCCATGCAAATGGATGCCATGTCTGCGCCGAAATCGACTGCCGCAGTCCCTGAATTGGGCGGTAGCAGCTTTGCTGACATGCTCGGTCAGGCCGTCAATAAAGTGAACGACACCCAACAGGCGTCGAATCAGCTGTCCAGTGCCTTTGAAATTGGCAAGAGCGGCGTTGATCTGACGGATGTGATGATTTCCTCGCAGAAGGCCAGCGTGTCTTTCCAGGCGTTGACCCAGGTGCGTAACAAACTGGTTCAAGCTTACCAAGACATCATGCAGATGCCGGTTTAAGGACGAGATTGAGTCATGGCAGAAGCAGTCGCCGATAATGTCCCGGCCAAGGCCACTCCGATAGACGGCAAACCGCCGCTGTTCGGGTTGTCCTTCCTGGAAAACCTCTCCGAGATGACCATGTTGCGTCAGGTGGGCCTGTTGGTCGGCCTGGCTGCCAGTGTGGCGATTGGCTTTGCCGTGGTGTTGTGGTCGCAGCAGCCGGATTACCGGCCTCTGTACGGCAGCCTTGCCGGTATGGACGCCAAGCAGGTCATGGAAACTCTGGCCGCCGCAGACATCCCTTACACCGTTGAACCCAACTCCGGTGCCTTGCTGGTCAAGGCCGATGATGTGTCGCGCGCGCGGCTCAAGCTCGCGGCCGCTGGTGTCACTCCCAGCGACGGCAACATCGGTTTTGAAATCCTCGACAAGGACCAGGGGTTGGGGACCAGCCAGTTCATGGAAGCGACCCGTTACCGTCGCGGCCTCGAAGGCGAATTGGCGCGCACCATCTCCAGCCTGAACAACGTCAAGGGTGCCCGCGTGCACCTGGCGATTCCGAAAAGCTCGGTATTTGTGCGCGATGAGCGCAAGCCGAGTGCCTCGATTCTGGTTGAACTGTATTCCGGCCGCTCCCTGGAGCCTGGCCAGGTACTGGCGATCATCAACCTGGTGGCCACCAGCGTTCCCGAACTGAGCAAGTCGCAGATCACCGTCGTCGACCAGAAGGGCAACCTGCTGTCCGACCAGGCGGAAAACTCCGAACTGACCATGGCCGGCAAGCAGTTCGATTACAGCCGTCGCATGGAAAGCATGCTGACCCAGCGTGTGCACAACATCCTGCAACCGGTGCTGGGCAACGACCGCTATAAAGCCGAAGTCTCGGCCGACGTGGACTTCAGCGCCGTCGAATCGACCTCCGAGCAGTTCAACCCGGATCAACCGGCGTTGCGCAGCGAGCAGTCGGTCAACGAACAACGCACCGCCAGCAATGGCCCGCAAGGCGTGCCGGGTGCCCTGAGCAACCAGCCACCATCGCCGGCCTCGGCGCCGCAAACCACTGGTGGCGCCACCGCGTCGGCCGGCATGGTGCAGCCAGGTCAGCCGTTGCTCGATGCCAACGGTCAGCAAATCATGGACCCGGCCACCGGCCAGCCGATGCTGGCACCGTACCCGGCGGACAAGCGTCAACAATCCACCAAGAACTTCGAGCTTGATCGCTCCATCAGCCACACCAAACAGCAACAGGGCCGTTTGAATCGCCTGTCGGTGTCGGTGGTGGTGGATGATCAGGTCAAGATCAACGCGGCCAACGGTGAAACCACTCGCGCACCGTGGAGCGCCGACGAATTGGCGCGCTTCACTCGCCTGGTTCAGGACGCCGTCGGTTTCGACGCCAGCCGTGGCGACAGCGTCAGCGTGATCAACATGCCGTTCTCCGCCGAACGCGGTGAAGTGATTGCCGATATTCCGTTCTACTCCCAGCCTTGGTTCTGGGACATCGTCAAGCAAGTGCTGGGTGTGTTGTTCATCTTGGTGCTGGTGTTCGGCGTGCTGCGTCCGGTGCTCAACAACATCACCGGTGGCGGCAAAGGCAAACAGCTTGCCGGCTTGGGCAGCGACGTCGAGTTGGGTGGCATGGGCGGCCTGGACGGCGACCTGGCCAACGACCGCGTCAGCCTCGGCGGCCCGCAAAGCATCCTGTTGCCGAGCCCGAGCGAAGGCTATGACGCACAGTTGAATGCTGTCGCCAAACTGTCCCGGGTCGATAAAGCCGCGATTCTGCTGCTGTCCCTGGGTTCGACCGATGCCGCCCAAGTGCTGCGCCACATGGGGCCCAAAGAGGTCCAGCGTGTGGGCGTGGCCATGGCGCAAATGGGCAACGTGCACCGCGAGCAGGTCGAGCAGGTGATGAGCGAGTTTGTCGATATCGTCGGCGACCAGACCAGTCTGGGCGTCGGCTCCGACGACTACGTGCGCAAAATGCTCACCCAGGCATTGGGCGAAGACAAGGCCAACGGCCTGATCGACCGCATCCTGCTGGGCGGCAACACCAGCGGCCTCGACAGCCTCAAGTGGATGGAACCGCGCGCCGTCGCTGACGTGATCCGTTTCGAGCACCCGCAGATCCAGGCGATCGTCGTGGCGTATCTCGATCCGGACCAGGCCGGTGAAGTGCTCGGCAACTTCGACCACAAGGTGCGTCTGGACATCATTCTGCGGGTCTCCTCGCTGAACACCGTGCAGCCCGCGGCCCTGAAAGAACTCAACCAGATTCTCGAGAAGCAGTTCTCCGGCAACTCGAACGCTTCGCGCACCACCTTGGGTGGCATCAAGCGTGCGGCCGACATCATGAACTTCCTCGATAGCTCGATCGAAGGCCAGCTCATGGACTCGATCCGCGAAGTCGACGAAGACCTGTCCGGTCAGATCGAAGACCTCATGTTCGTGTTCAACAACCTGTCCGATGTCGACGACCGCGGGATTCAGGCCTTGCTGCGCGAAGTATCCTCCGACGTGCTGGTGCTGGCCCTCAAGGGGTCGGACGAAGGCGTCAAAGAGAAGATCTTCAAGAACATGTCCAAACGAGCGGCCGAACTGTTGCGCGACGACCTCGAGGCCAAAGGCCCGGTGCGTGTCAGCGACGTGGAAACCGCACAGAAAGAAATCCTCACCATTGCCCGCCGTATGGCCGAAGCCGGAGAAATCGTTCTCGGCGGGAAGGGCGGCGAAGAGATGATCTAAGGTCACTATGTCGTCCAAACATGATGAGTCCAACACCGACCTGATCCGTGGCAAAGGGGTCAGTGGTTTTGACGTGTGGTCGTTGCCCAGCTTCGACCCGCATGTGCCCGAACCCGAGCCGGAACCGGAGCCCGAACCGCCGGAAATGGAAGAAGTGCCGCTGGACGAAGTCCAGCCACTGACCCTCGAAGAACTCGAAAGCATCCGCCAGGAGGCCTACAACGAGGGCTTCGCCACCGGCGAGAAAGAAGGTTTCCACAGCACCACACTCAAGGTTCGTCAGGAAGCCGAAGTGGCCCTGACCGCCAAGATTGCGAGCCTGGAACAGCTGATGGGCCACTTGTTCGAGCCCATCGCCGAGCAAGATTCGCAAATCGAAAAATCCCTGGTCGATCTCGTGCAACACATCACCAAACAGGTGATCCAGCGCGAACTGGCCATCGATTCGTCGCAAATCGAAAGCGTCATGCGCGAGGCGCTCAAGCTGTTGCCGCTGGGTGTGGGCAATGTGCGGCTGTACATCAATCCGCAGGATTTCGAACAGGTCAAAGCCCTGCGCGAGCGCCATGAAGAAACCTGGCGCATCGTCGAGGACGAGGCACTGTTGCCTGGCGGTTGCCGGGTAGAAACCGAACACAGCCGGATCGATGCCACCGTCGAAACCCGCGTGGCGCGGGTCATGGACAAGCTCTTCGATCAGTTGCACGAACAAGCCTTGCACCCGGCAGCGCCGGACTTGAGCCTGGAATTGCCGGTCGAGGCCAAGCCTTTGGTCGAGCCGCAACCAGAGCCAGAACCAGCCATCGCCAAAGACCCGGACGCAGACGATGCGCCTTGATCGCACCAGTTTCGCCAAGCGCCTGAGCGGCTACGCCGAGGCCACGGAACTGGAAGGCGCGCCGATCCTGGAAGGTCGCCTGCTGCGCATGGTCGGCCTGACCCTCGAAGCCGAAGGCTTGCGCGCCGCCATGGGCAGCCGCTGCATGGTCATCAACGACGACAGCTATCACCCGGTGCAGGTCGAAGCCGAAGTCATGGGCTTCTCCGGCAGCAAAGTCTTTCTGATGCCGGTCGGCAGCGTCGCCGGTATCGCGCCGGGCGCCCGCGTGGTGCCGCTGGCCGATACCGGTCGGTTGCCGATGGGCATGAGCATGCTCGGCCGGGTGCTTGACGGCGCCGGTCGCGCGCTCGACGGCAAGGGCGGGATGAAAGCCGAAGACTGGGTGCCGATGGACGGCCCGACGATCAACCCGCTCAAGCGCGACCCGATCAGCCAGCCGCTGGATGTGGGCATTCGCTGCATCAACGGTTTGTTGACGGTCGGTCGCGGCCAGCGTCTGGGGCTGTTCGCCGGTACCGGTGTCGGTAAATCGGTGCTGTTGGGCATGATGACCCGCTTCACCGAGGCCGACATTATCGTCGTCGGGCTGATCGGTGAACGGGGTCGTGAAGTTAAGGAATTCATCGAGCACATCCTCGGTGAGGAAGGGCTCAAGCGTTCGGTGGTGGTCGCGTCCCCGGCGGACGATGCGCCGCTGATGCGTCTGCGCGCCGCGATGTATTGCACGCGCATCGCCGAGTATTTCCGCGACAAGGGCAAGAATGTCCTGTTGCTCATGGACTCGCTGACCCGTTTTGCCCAGGCCCAGCGGGAAATCGCCCTGGCCATCGGCGAACCGCCAGCGACCAAAGGCTATCCGCCGTCGGTGTTCGCCAAGTTGCCGAAATTGGTGGAGCGGGCCGGTAACGCGGAGAAGGGCGGTGGTTCGATCACCGCGTTCTACACCGTACTGTCCGAAGGCGATGACCAGCAGGACCCGATTGCCGACGCCGCGCGAGGCGTGCTCGACGGGCACATCGTGTTGTCCCGGCGTTTGGCCGAGGAAGGGCATTACCCGGCCATCGACATCGAAGCGTCGATCAGCCGGGTGATGCCGTCGGTGGTCACGCCGGAACACATGATGCGCGCCCAGTATTTCAAGCAGTTGTGGTCGCGTTATCAGCAGAGTCGTGACTTGATCAGCGTCGGCGCCTACGTGGCCGGCGGCGATCGGGAAACCGACCTGGCGATTTCCCTGCAACCGCAATTGGTCCGTTACCTGCGCCAGGGGTTGAACGACAGCATCAGCCTGGGCGAAAGCGAAGCCTACCTCGGCACGATTTTCGCTCCTGCGGCCGGCGGTTAACCGGTCATGGCCCAGAGTCGCGCGGGGCGTCTGGCACCGGTGGTCGAAATGGCTGAAAAGGCTGAGAAAGCCGCTGTTCAGCGCCTCGGCCACTTTCAGGGCCAGGTTCGCTTGGCCGAGAGCAAGCTTGCCGACCTTGAAGCCTTTCGCCTCGACTACCAGGAACAATGGATCGTGCGCGGCAGCAGCGGCGTTTCCGGCCAGTGGTTGCTGGGGTATCAGGGCTTTCTGGCGCAACTGGGCACGGCCATCGATCAGCAGCGACAAAGCCTGGTCTGGCATCAAAACAATCTGAACAAGGCGCGTGAATCCTGGCAGCAGGCGTTTGCCCGGGTCGAAGGCCTGCGCAAACTGGTCCAGCGCTACATGGACGAGGCGCGCAAGCTCGAAGACCGGCGTGAACAGAAGTTGCTGGATGAACTGTCCCAGCGGTTGCCGCGGCATGATCCTTATTAAGCGTTGTATATGAAAAAGATCGCAGCCTTCGGCAACTCCTACGGAATCGGGTTTCGACTCGGCCAATGTAGGAGCTGCCGAAGGCTGCGATCTTTTGATCTGTTTCCCGCCTTGCCGCCTTCCCCGGCAGGTGCTAAACCTTGTACACACGTTGTTCAATGACAAGGAAGCCGTTAAATGTCAGTCGTTACTGAAGTCTCCCAAAATGGGCAAAAGCTGACGATTTCGATCAAGGGACGATTCGATTTTGCCAAGCATCAGGAATTTCGTGAGTCCTACGAAAATCTTCAGCCAAAACCCGAATCCTTCGAAGTGAATCTGCGCGACGCCACGTACCTCGACAGTTCGGCGCTCGGCATGTTGTTGCTGTTGCGCGATCACGCCGGTGGCGAGAACGCCGAGATCAGGCTGACCCACGCCAACGCCGATGTGCGCAAGATTCTTGCGATCTCCAACTTTGAACAAATCTTCGACGTGGCTTGATCGCCGTGCAGTCGTCGTTCGAATCGCTGACGATCCTGATCGCCGAAGACAGTGCGGCCGATCGCATGCTGCTGTCGAGCATCGTCCGCCGTCAGGGCCATGCTGTATTGACGGCGGCCAACGGTGCCGAGGCCGTCCAGGCGTTTGAGCAACAACGCCCGCAACTGGTGTTGATGGACGCGATGATGCCGGTGATGGACGGTTTCGAGGCGGCGCGGCAGATCAAGGCGCTGGCCGGGGAAACCCTGGTGCCGATCATCTTCCTGACGTCGCTGACCGAAAGCGAAGCCCTGGCCCGTTGTCTGGAGGCCGGGGGCGACGACTTTCTGGCGAAGCCCTACAACCAGGTGATCCTCGCCGCCAAGATCAAGGCGATGGACCGCTTGCGGCGGTTGCAAGCCACGGTGCTGGAGCAGCGGGACCAGATCGCCCGGCACCACGATTATTTGCTCAACGAGCAGCGGGTGGCCAAGGCAGTGTTCGACAAGGTTGCCCACTCCGGTTGCCTGAGCGCGCCGAATATCCGCTACCTGCAATCGCCCTACGCGCTGTTTAACGGCGATCTGCTGCTGGCCGCGTTTACCCCGGCCGGCGACATGCATGTGCTGCTCGGCGATTTCACCGGGCATGGTTTGCCGGCGGCCGTCGGCGCGATGCCCCTGGCCGAAGTGTTCTACGGCATGACCGCCAAGGGCTACGGCTTGTCCGAGACCCTGCGCGAGATGAATTCCAAGCTCAAGCGCATCCTGCCGGTGGACATGTTCTGCTGCGCGACGTTGCTGTGTCTGAGCTTCCAGCGCCGTTCGGTGGAGGTCTGGAATGGCGGGATGCCGGACGGTTATCTGCACAGCATCGCCAGCGGCACGCGCACACCGCTGACCGCGCGGCACTTGCCGCTGGGGGTGTTGAGCCCGCAGACCTTCGACGACCGCACCCAAGTGTTTCCGATGGCGGTCGGTGACCGGGTGTTTCTGTTGTCCGACGGGGTGATCGATACCTGCGATGCCAACGATCAGTTGTTTGGCATCGAGCGGCTGGAACGCGTGTTTGCGGCCAATCAACAGCCTGACGCGTTGTTCGAAGAGATCGAGCAGGCCCTGCGCGACTTCCGTGGCGAGGCCCGGGACGATGTGAGCATGGTCGAGATCAGCCTGGTGGAGGCGGCGCAACTCAGCCCCCCGGCGCCGGTTTATTCCGACAGCGGTCAGTCCTGCCCACTGGATTGGTCAGTAAGTTTCGAATTCCGCGCCGCGACCCTCAAACGCTTCAATCCGTTGCCGTACCTGCTGCAATTGCTGCTGGAGGTCCACGGCTTGCGGGCGCAGAGCGGCGCGTTGTACAGCGTGTTGGCCGAGTTGTATTCCAATGCCCTGGAGCACGGCGTGCTGGGCCTGGATTCGAGCCTCAAGCGCGATGCCTCGGGTTTTGCGCGCTATTATCAGGAGCGCAATGCACGGCTGGACGCGTTGCAGGACGGCTATGTGCGCGTGAACTTGCAGGTTTCGCCCAAAGGCGAGGGTGGCAGTCTGACGATTCAGGTCGAGGACAGCGGCAAGGGCTTCGACGTGGCGCAGGTGATGGACAGGCCTCTGGACGGCGTGCGCTTGTCGGGGCGCGGCGTGAGTTTGATTCGCCAGTTGAGCCGCGAGGCCCGCTGGTCCGACGATGGTCGTAGTGCGTGCGTGGAGTTTTACTGGGAGGCTCTGGCATAATCCCGCGAATTCTTGATCAAGGAGTGAACAAGTGGCTGACACACATCTGGATCGCGACGTGCTGAGCGCGTTGCAGGAAGTGATGGAGGACGAGTATCCGGTGTTGCTGGATACCTTTATCGCCGACTCCGAAGAGCGTTTGCGTGTGCTGCGCAAAGCTGAAGACGCCACCCAGCTCATGAGCGCCGCCCACAGTTTCAAGGGCAGCAGCAGCAACATGGGCGCGGTTCGCCTGGCCGAACTCTGCGATGAGCTGGAGCAGCGCGCCAAAGAAAAAAGCCCGGTTGGCATTGAAAAACTCGTGGGTGAAATTGACGGCGAATTCGCCATTGTCCGTCCTCTGTACGAAGCCGAGCGGCAACGTTCCCTGGCGGAGTAACACGACCGTCCGGCGTTTTTGGTCTCGCTTCGGCAAACCTGGCTCGCCCCTTGCAGCTACCTCGATCAACTGTACCCACGATCCCAGTGCAGCGGAGACCGCGTTATGCCCGTTACCCCCAATTCGCTTCTTCAGGCTGCCGCCAAGGTCAAGCCTCAAGTCGCCGCCGCCAATCCCTCGCCGGTCGCTGCCGAGCCTGGGGACAAGGCGTCCAGCTTCGCCAAGGTCTTCGCCAATCAGGCCCCGAACAAGCCTGCGGTATTGGCTGACACACCGGTCAAACCGGCGCGGGACAAGACCCCGGACAGCCCAGGTAAAAAAGACGTCAGCGACAGCAAATCTGCCGCCCCGGACACGACTGTTGCCGATAGCGGCAAATCCTTGCCCGACGACAAACCAGTGGCGTCCTCGACCGACGACCAGAGCGCCAGCGATAAAGATTCCGACAGCAGCGATACGCCCGTCGTCGCGGATGCCCCGCCGGTAGATCCGACACTGGACCCTGCCATGCTGCAAGCGGCGCAACCGGTTGTACCGGCACCGCTTCCGTTGCCGTCGCCGGAAACCCCGCCGGTGGTGACGACCGCGCCGCCGCAAGTCGAAGCAGCGGTGGCCGCCGCTGTTACCCCGGCGCCCGCGCCCGCTACCACCGACACTGATTTCGATCCTGAAGCCGACCCGCTCGATGCCTTGCCAGCGTTGCGCATGGCCATGGAGCAAAGTGGTCATGTGTCCGCTTCCAGCCAGACTCCGGCCAAAGCCACACCGGCCCAGGCCTCCGCCGATGGCGAGCTGACGTCGGCGCAGACCTTTGCCGCCGGCATGGCGAGCATGCTGGATGTGCAATCCGACAAGGACAGCACCGAGCAGGGCGGTGACAAAGCGTTCAGTGGCTTGATTACCGACGGGTTGAAGGACTTGAAGTCCGCCAGCAGCGATACCCGGGTCGATGATTTCGCCAGTCGTCTGGCGGCGCTGACCCAGGCCGCCACGCCGAAAACCGCCAATGCGCTGCCGGTCAATCAGCCGATCGCCATGCATCAAAGTGGCTGGACCGAAGAGGTGGTGAACCGGGTCATGTACCTGTCCAGCGCCAACCTGAAAGCCGCCGATATCCAGTTGCAGCCTGCGGAACTGGGGCGTCTGGATATTCGGGTGAACATGGTGCCGGACCAGCAGACCCAAGTGACATTCATGAGTGCGCACCCAAGCGTTCGCGAAGCGCTGGACGGGCAAATGCATCGCCTGCGCGACATGTTCGCGCAACAGGGTATGGGCCAGGTCGATGTCAACGTGTCCGACCAGTCTCGCGGCTGGCAGGGGCAGGGTCAGGATCAACAGGCGCAGCAGGGGCAGAGTGGTCGCACCAGCGCCAGTGGCGGGCGGGTGGATGCCATGGATGATGAGATTGTGCCGACGGTCGCTGACGTGGCGGCGACGGCTACCAGTGTGATTGGCTCCAGCGCTGTCGACTATTACGCCTGATAAATTCTGCGACCCTAAAAAGATCGCAGCCTTCGGCAGCTCCTACAGGTGTACCCCAGCCATGTAGGAGCTGCCGAAGGCTGCGATCTTTTGCTTTTTAAGCTTCTGGCATAACACTTGCTCTTGCCTTGCCGTGCGACTGTGAAAACCTGAATAGTGACGGATTATTGGCATGGCGAAGAGCGAAGCAGCAGCAGTGGTTAAAGACCCTGCAACCAAAGGCAAACTCAAGCTGATCATTGTGATCGTGGTGGCGGTGCTGCTGGCGATCGGCTTGTCCGTGGGGGCCACGTGGTACTTCATGCACAGCGCCTCAAGCAAACCCGCCGTCGTGGCGGAAGCTGCCCCGGCCGGCAAGCAAGCGGCGGTTTTCGAGCCCATGGCGCCGGCTTTCGTCGCCAACTACAACCAGAACGGCCGCCAGCGCTACATGCAGGTGAGCATCACGATGCAGGGCCGCAACCAGGCTGATCTGGATGCGCTCAAAGTGCACATGCCGGTCATCCGCAATAACCTGGTCATGCTGTTCTCCGGTCAGGACTTCGCCACCCTCGCGACCCCGGTCGGCCAGGAGATGTTGCGCCAGAAGGCCACCGCGAGCGTCCAGGAAGTGGCGCAGAAAGAGCTCGGCAAAGTG
>Ga0302175_10000273_pt1 | contig 18719 bp, 17 predicted proteins | sample I_Fen_N3_3_FD_198791 | JGI IMG/M metagenome (GOLD analysis project Ga0302175, IMG submission 198791) | Peat permafrost microbial communities from Stordalen Mire near Abisko, Sweden - I_Fen_N3_3 | ecosystem: Environmental > Terrestrial > Soil > Wetlands > Permafrost | place: Sweden: Abisko... | reverse complement strand
TTCAGCAATGGTGTTAACTGACACACTGCATTCGCGAGCAAGCCCGCTCCCACAGGTTGTGCACCTTTGGTGATTTAAGGTGTGCGGTCCGCCAGCGCTTCAAGCAAGTCCGCCGAAGGCACAAAGAACAAGCCGCCGGTCACCGCTGTGCTGAAATCCAGCAAGCGGTCATAGTTGCCGGTGGGTCTGCCGACGAACATGTTCTCCAGCATCAGCTCAATGGGCTCCGGTGAACGGGCATAGCCGATGAAGTACGTGCCGAATTCCCCCGCGCCGGGCCGCCCGAACGGCATGTTGTCACGCAGGATTTTCACTTCCTCGCCGTCCTTGGTGATGGTGGTCAATGCACTGTGGGAGTTGCTCGGTTTGACGTCGTCGCCGAGTTCGATATCGGACAGTTTGGTGCGACCGATAATCCGTTCCTGGGCCTCGACGGACAACGCGTTCCACGCGCTCATCTTATGCAGGTACTTCTGCACCAACACATAGCTGCCGCCGGCAAACGCCGGGTCTTCATCACCGATGATGGTGAAGTCGACCGCATGCCGGCCAACCGGGTTTTCGGTGCCATCGACAAAGCCGACCATGCTGCGCATGTCGAAATAACGGAAACCCTGGACTTCATCGACCACTGTCACCGCATCGCCCAGCGCTGTAAGCAACTGTGTGGCCAATTCAAAACACAGGTCCATCTGCTCCGCACGAATGTGCAGCAAAATGTCCCCCGGCGTGGCCGGCGCATGGCGTCCTTCTTCACCAAACTCGCGAAACGGATGCAGCGAGGCCGGGCGCGGGCCGCCGAACAGCGTGTCCCAGGCATTCGAACCAAAGCCGCAGACGCATGACAAGTTGCCGGAGGGCACACGCTTGCCGACTGAGCGGGTGAGGGCAGCGACGTCTTCGCACCAGGCTCGCACGGTGTTGGCCGGCTCAGTACCGAGCGCCACGGTGGCAACGATGAAAATCGCGCTGCTGGTGATGGGGCTATAGACGGCTTGCGGATCAGGGATTTGGTTGTCCATGGGGGAGGTCATCGTCATCAATGCAATGTGGAAAGACCTTAGCAGATCATGCTTTCGAAGCCGCCATCAAGGGATCAAACCGGCCACTCGATAAGACTCGATCATTTGGTCGTAGACCGAAATATCGTTACGTCCACGGGACACCAGTTGCGCCCCTTGAATGGCGCCAAATACCGACAAGGCCAGCCGTCCAAGCGCCTCTGGCCGGGCGTCCGGTTGCGTCAGCGCCAGCACCTGGGTCAACCACCGGACATTGGCGTCGGTGAACCCATCCACTTCAACCCGCACTTCCACCGGCAGGTCATGGTGCTCGGCCGCCAGGATGCCGCACAGGCACATGCGGTTATCGTTTTCCAGGGCGGCGCGGAAGGCGCCGGTGTAGGCCTTCATCATCGCCGTGGGGTCGTTGGATTGCGCCAGCAACTGATCCAGATAACCGACGGTGTCTTCGGTGTAGCGCCTGGCCAATGCCGCGCCCAAATCGCCCTTGGTGGGAAAGTGGTAGTGGATGCTCGCGCTTTTGATCCCGACTTCTTTGGCCAATTCGCGAAAACTCAGCGCGTTGTAGCCGCGTGACTGCACAACCCGGCGGGCGGCTTCAAGGATCGTCTGCTTGGTGTCTGTTGCCGTCATGATGTATTTGCCTACCTACCGATAGATATCTGTTGACCTGAATGATCGCTGGCCGCATTGTCTACCTCCCGATAGATAGATAGCAACGGAGTTCACGTGAAGATCTACGACATCCCTGGTTTTCCTAGCCCGTTACGCGTTCGAGTGGTCATCGCCGAGAAACATCTGGCGTCCAAAGTCGAGTTCATCAAGATCGATTTGCCGGCCGCCGAGCACAAGCAACCGGCGTTTCTGGCAATCAACCCGACGGGCACGGTGCCGGTTCTGGAACTGGACGACGGCACTTACCTGGCCGAATGCACGGCCATTACCGAGTACCTCGACAACCTTGAAGGCAACCCCACGCTCACCGGCACCACGGCGAAAGAGAAAGGGCTGATTCACATGATGCAGAAACGCGCCGACGATCAGTTGATCGACGCCATCGGCATCTATTTCCACCACGCCACCGACGGCCTCGGGCCGCAGCTCAAACCGTACAAAAAGCCCGAATGGAGCGACCGCGCTGTCTGGGGCGAGATGCACCGCGACAAGGCCATCAAGGGTATGAAGTACTTCGACCAAGTGTTGAAAACCCAGCCTTACGTGGCAGGCGAGCAATTTTCGATGGCGGACATCACTGTGTGGGCGGGATTGGTCTTCGCCGGCTTCGCGCAGATCGCGATCCCGGAGGAATGCACGGCGCTGGTGGCCTGGAATGCGAAAGTCAGTGAGCGTCCGAGTGTGAAAAACCCGGCTTGATGTCCGGCGCTTTCCTGGGACTCAGTGTTACGACGAAAAAAAGGGGCTTACCGCAAGGTAAGCCCCGTTTTCGTTTATGCGGAATCGCCGGTGATCAGGCCACTTTCTCCGCCGCCAGCCGCTCCCGCTCTGCCACCAACTGGCGGGTTAGCGGGATCAAACGCTTGCCATAATCGATGGCATCGTTCAGCGGATCAAAGCCACGAATCAGGAACGTGGTGATGCCCAGATCGTAGTAGTCGAGCAGCGCCTCGGCCACTTGTTCCGGCGTGCCCACCAGCGAGGTCGAATTACCTTGGGCGCCCAGCAGGCCGGCAATACCGGTCCATAGGCGTTTATCCAGCCGCGAACCTTGAGCGGCAGCCGCCAACAAGCGCCGGGAACCCTCGTTCGGCGGTTCGCGACGCACAAAGCCGTTCTGTTCAGCCAGGGCCGTGGCCTGTTGCAGGATGAGTTCGGCCCGTTCCCAGGCCTGTGCTTCGGTGTCCGCCAGAATCGGGCGCAACGACAGGCTGAAGCGAACGCTGCGCCCATGCTTGGCCGCTTCGGCGCGCACCTGATTGACCACTTCGCGCACTTGTTCGTAGGTTTCCCCCCACAGCGCGTAAACGTCGGCGTGCTTGCCCGCCACCGCGATGGCCGCCGCTGACGAACCGCCGAAATACAGCGGGATGTGCGGCTGTTGCGGCGACTTCACGGCCGAGTGCGCCCCCTCGACCTGGTAATACTTGCCCTGATAGTCGAAGGGTTTCTCGCGGGTCCACTCCTGGCGCAGCACATCAAGGTATTCATCGGTGCGAGCGTAGCGCTCGTCCTTGCCGAGGTGGCTGCCATCGGCGCGCAGTTCGCGATCATCGCCACCGGTAATGATGTGCACGGCGGTGCGTCCGCCATTGAAAACATCAAGGGTGTTGAACTGGCGCGCGGCCAGGGTTGGCGCGGCAAAACCCGGGCGATGAGCGATCAGGAATTTCAGTTTTTTCGTCACGCTGGCGGCATGGGAGGCAATTAGCGTGCTGTCCGGACTGTTGGAGTGAAACGCCACCAGAGCGCGGTCGAAACCGGCCTCTTCGTGGGCGCGGGCCACCGTCTCCACATACTCGGGTTGCAACACCGGGCCACTGCGCGGATGGATTTCCGAAGAATGGTGGCCGCCGATGTAGCCGATAAATTCGATGCTCATGCTCAATTCCTTGTCATTGGATAGGCGAACTTCAAGCCTCCACCTGGCAGGGGGTCGGTCCGTGGTATCGAAAATAGGCGCAGCGGGGCAGGGCTGTGAAATGCCGTTTTGTTCTAAGTTAATTATTAATTAAATGAATCATAGTAATTTACAGATATCAGTAATGCGCATTTTAATCCGCGCCACGGGTACAGCCGGCGTAGGGTGCGGGCTGAGGGTTTTAATTATGCAAATAATTTATCTGGATAATGTTCTATCTGATTTTTAATCATATTAGGTTATTCCCAAAAAGAATTTCACTGAGGTTTTTTATGCGAATAGCATGAATCCGAAGCCATATTCTTTATGAGGAAGGAAGCCTGATGACCGAAAAGACGTTCGATACGCCGAGCGCCAGCAGCTCATTTTCCGTCAACAAGGCTGCGGATCGCCCAACGGCATCCGGGCTGGCGCCCAACTGGCTGCGCAACTGGCGAACCCCTGAAGTCCTTCTGCGTTTGCTGAGCCCGATTGCGCTGCTGTTGTTGTGGGAACTGGCGTCGCGGTTCGGCCTGATCCCGCAGCGGATCATCGCCGCGCCGTCGCAGATCGGCGATACCCTCTGGGCCATGATTGTGTCGGGTGAGCTCGGCAAGCATTTGCTGGTCTCCCTGCAACGGGCACTGCTGGGCTTGAGCATCGGGGTCAGCATCGGTGTGGTCGCGGCGCTGATCACCGGCCTTTCGAAGCGCGGCGAGGTGATCCTCGATTCGCCGATGCAAATGCTGCGCACCATTCCCTCGCTGGCGTTGGTGCCGTTGTTCATTCTCTGGTTCGGCATCGGCGAGTTCACCAAGATTGCACTGATCGTCACGGGCACTACTTTCCCGGTGTACCTGAACCTGTTCTCCGGCATTCGCAACATCGACCCCAAACTGATTGAGGCCGCCAACACCCTGGGCCTGAATCGTCGCGAGTTGATCTGGCACGTCATCCTCCCTGGCTCCTTGCCATCGTTCTTTGTCGGCTTGCGTTATTCCCTGGGGATTTCCTGGCTGGCCCTGGTGTTTGTCGAGCAGATCAACACCACCGCCGGCATCGGCTTCCTGGCCAGTGACGCGCGGGACTTCATGCGTACCGATGTGATCGTCATCTGCCTGCTGATTTACAGCGTCCTCGGTTTGTTGATCGACGGACTGATCCGCACGCTGGAGCGTTTCGCCCTGGCCTGGCGCCCATCTTTTGTGAGGAACTGACATGTCGACTCTCGCGGCAAAACACCTGCAATCAGACGCACCGGTTCAACTGCGCAACGTTGTGCGTCAGTTCGGCCAACAACGGGTCATCGATGGCCTGGACCTGGACATCGCACCGGGCGAATTCGTCGCGTTGCTCGGGGCCAGCGGTTCCGGCAAAACCACCTTATTGCGCAGCCTGGCCGGGCTCGACAGTATCGACAGCGGTCAGTTATTGGTGCCCAAGGCCCGGGCGGCGGTGTTTCAGGAGCCACGCTTGATGCCGTGGAAACGCGCCTGGAAAAACGTAATCCTCGGCCTGCGGGTCCCGGACGCCAAGGAGCGCGCCGTGCAGGCCCTGACCGAAGTCGGGCTGGCCCATCGTTTGGAAGCCTACCCGGCGACACTCTCCGGCGGTGAAGCACAACGGGTCGCTTTGGCCCGTGGCCTGGTGCGCGAACCGAAGCTGTTGCTGCTCGACGAACCGTTCGCCGCCCTCGATGCCCTGACCCGGATCAAGATGCATCGGCTGATCATCGAGTTATGGCGCAAACACACCCCGGCCGTGCTGCTGGTGACCCACGATGTCGACGAAGCGATCCTGCTGGCCGATCGGGTGATCGTGTTGGCCAACGGCAAGATTGCCGAGCAATTGACCATTGATTTGCCGCGTTCTCGCGACACGGGGCAGGACGGCTTCCAGGCCATCCGTGCGCGGTTGTTGAGCCTGTTGGGCGTCGAAGTGGAAACCGCTGCGGTGGCTGAGCGCCAGACCACGGTTCGGCGTTTCGCCCATGCTTGATCGACGTCGATGGACATCGGCAATGGCGCTGCTCGCAGGCGCCGCGCTGTTGCTCGGTGGTTGCGGTGACGCTATCGAGCCACCAGCGAAAGCGGACCTGTCCAGCGTCACGCTGATCCTCGGCGATCAAGCCAAGGGTTTGCGCACGGTGGTCGAGGCCGCCAACGCGCTGGAGGGCATTCCCTACAAAGTCCAGTGGGCGAACTTCCAGGGCGCCGCGCCGCTGTTTGAAGCCCTGCGCGCCGGGGCTGTCGATCTCGGGCCGGCCGGTGATACGCCGGTGCTGGCGGCCGCCACCGGGGGCACGCCGTTGCGAATTGTCGCGGTACGGTGCAGCCAGTCGCGGGGGATTGCGATCCTGGTCCCGGCGGATTCGCCGATTCACAGCGTCGCCGATTTGAAGGGGCGCAACGTGGTGGTGTCGTCGGCCCGAGGCAGCATTTCCCAGTACCTGTTGATTCGTGCGCTGGCCAATGCCGGGGTCGATGAAAAGGACGTCAACGTCGGTTTTGTCCTGCCCACCGATGCGCTGTCGGCATTCAATGCCGGCAAGATCGAAGCCTGGGCCACGTTCGGTATTTATCAAGCGTTTGCCGAGCAGCAGGGCGCGCGGGTGCTGATCACTGGCGAAGGGATCAACACCGGGCTGACGTTCATCACCGCGTCCGATGAAGTGCTCACCGACCCGCTCAAGCGCCAGGCCCTCAGCGACGTGTTGCAGCGATTCGCCAAGGCGTTTGAATGGGCGCGGCAAAACCCCGATGAATACGCGCGGGTGTTCGCCAAGGCCAACGATGTTTCGCTTGAAGTTTCCCGGCGGCTGCGCAGTTGGGGCGATGAATCGTTGATGCCGGTCGAGCCTCGGGACGTACAGGCCCTGCAGCAGGTCGATGATTTGTTCGTCGAGAAGAAGATCTTTCCCCATCGGGTCGACGTGGAGAAATTCACCGATGCCCAAGTGTTTTCCAACGAGTCGCTGGCCCTGAGTCGATCCGCTTCAACCCAGTAGACCCACGCCGATTGACCTCACCCGCTGGAGCGCTCCTGTCTCAATGACAGGGGCGCTTTCGCGCTTCCAAAACCCGAAGACCCCACGAGAAGCGAACCTAAGCTAATGCAAAAAAGATATTTATTAACGGTTTTTAAGATCGTTTAGCTTGGATCCATCGTTAGACAAATACCGTTTCACAGGGGAGTGAACCATGCCTCAGCCATTGGACATCAGTGCCTTACCGACCCTCGATCTGTCATTGCTCGAGGGCACCCCGGCCCAGCGCCAGGGTTTTCTTGATGACCTGCGCCACGCCGCTCGGGACGTGGGTTTTTTCTACCTGACCGGCCATGGCATCGACCGCGATTTGCTGAAACAGGTGCAGGACCACGCCCGCCAATTCTTTGCCCTGCCGGACAGCGAGAAAGTCGCGGTGGGCATGATCAACTCGCCACACTTTCGCGGCTACAACCGCGCGGCTTCGGAGATCACGCGCGGCAAACCGGATTTGCGCGAGCAGTTCGATCTGGGCGCCGAACGCGAGGTATTGCCGCAGGACGAAAACAGCCCGTACTGGGCCCGTCTGCAAGGCCCCAATCAATGGCCGGCGACATTGCCGGCGCTCAAGCCGTTGCTGCTGGATTGGCAGCACGCCATGACCCGCATGTCGCTGCGCCTGCTCCAGGCGTTCGCCCAGGCGCTGGCATTGCCGCAAGACGCTTTCGACCGGTTGTACGGCGACAAGCCCAATGAACACATCAAGCTGATGCGCTACCCGGGGCAGGCGTCCGACGCCAGCAACCAGGGCGTTGGTGCGCACAAGGATTCGGGCTTCCTGAGCTTCTTGCTGCAAGACCAGCAGGCCGGCCTGCAAGTCGAAATCGAGGAGGGGCGCTGGATCGATGCGTTGCCTCGGGACAACACCCTGGTGGTGAATATCGGCGAATTGCTTGAGCTGGCCACCAACGGCTATCTGCGCGCCACGGTGCACCGGGTGCAGTCGCCGCCCAAGGGCAGCGAGCGCTTGTCGATTGCGTTCTTCCTCGGTGCGCAACTCGATGCCGTGGTGCCGCTGTACCCATTGCCCACCGCGCTGTTGCGTGAAGCGCGAGGCCCGGCCAGTGACCCCGATAATCCGCTGTTTCGTGACGTTGGCTGGAATTACCTCAAGGGCCGCCTACGTTCCCATCCCGATGTCGCCCGGCGTTTTTACGCTGATGCCCTGATCCCTAAAGCACTGACTGCCTAACCCTCAAAGGACGATGAGTATGTTCAAGAAAACAGGATTGACCCTGGCTGTGTTCGGCGCTCTGGTGGCTTCTTTCAATGCGCTGGCCCTGGAGCCCCTGCGAGTCGCGGCAGACCCGGTACCCCACGCGCAGATTCTCGCCTACGTGCAGAAAATCGACCCGAAGCTGAACCTGAAAATCATCGAGATCCCCAACGGCGTGAACTCCAACGAGCTGCTGGTGCATGGCGATGTCGATGCCAATTACTTCCAGCACTTGCCGTACCTGAAATCCCAGGAACAGGCCCTCGGCGAAAAACTCGCAGTGGCCGCCACGGTGCACATCGAACCGCTGGGGATCTACTCCCACCGGCACGCAACCTTCGCCCAGGTCCCGCAAAACGGCACGGTGGCCGTCCCGAATAACGTCACCAACCTGAGCCGTGCGCTGTACCTGTTGCAGGACAACGGCTTGATCAAGCTCAAGGCTGGCTTCAACGACCCGGCCACCGATCAGGCCACCCCGAAGGACATCGCCGAGAACCCGAAACAGCTGAAAATCCTCGAAATCGAATCACCGCAGATTCCCCGCGCCCTCGATGACGTAGACCTCGCGGTGATCAATGGCAACTACGCACTGGAGGCCGGCCTGGTTCCGGCCAAGGATGCGTTGGGCCTGGAAAAAGCCGAGCACAATCCTTATGCCAACATACTGGTGACCACGCCAAAATTGCAGGACGACCCACGGATCAAGCAACTGGCCAAAGACCTGACGTCGCCGGAAGTGGCCAAGTTCATCACGGACAACTTCTCCGGTTCGGTGATTCCGGTCGGTCCGGTGGCCGTGGCGGCTGCCAAGCCATGATCGTCGTCGAGCAGTTGAGCAAAACCTACGCGTCAGGGCAGGCACCTGCGCTGGATCAGGTGTCCCTGAGCATCCCCGATGGCGCGATCTACGGGATACTCGGGCGCAGCGGGGCGGGTAAGTCGACGCTACTGCGCTGCCTCAATCTGCTCGAGCGCCCCAGCTCGGGGCGCATTCTGCTGGATGGCGAAGACTTGACGGCGCTGTCCGACATCGAACTGCGCCGGCAACGCCAGCGCATCGGCATGATCTTCCAGGGCTTCAACCTGCTGCACTCGCGCAACGTCTTCGACAACATCGCCGTGCCGCTGGAAATTGCCCGTATCGGCAAAGCCCAGCGGCAGGCGCGGGTGCGCGAGTTGCTGGATTTGGTGGGGTTGAGCGACAAAGCGCTGGCTTTTCCCTCGCAACTGTCGGGCGGGCAAAAACAACGGGTGGGGATTGCCCGGGCATTGGCGGCGCGCCCGGCGTATCTGCTGTCGGACGAAGCCACCAGCGCCCTCGACCCGCAAACCACCGCCTCGATTCTTGAATTGCTGCGCGACATCAATCGCCAGTTGGGGTTGACCATTGTGCTGATCACCCATGAGCTGGAGGTGGTCAAGTCGATCTGTGATCACGCCGCGTCACTGGCCCACGGCCGGTTGGTCGAAGCCGGGCCGATTGCACAACTGTTGGCCAACCCGGATTCCACGCTCGGCCGCTCGTTGCTGCCGGGTTACAGCACGCCGTTGGGCAACGATGCCCTGGACCTGAGTTTTTTCGACAGCCTGTTGGCCACGCCGGTGCTTAATGAGCTCAAGCATCAAGGTGTGGAGCTGAACCTGCTGGCCAGCGGTGTCGAGTCCATCGGCGGGCGCCGTGTCGGGCGTTTGCGCGTGGCGTTCCGGCATCCCGCCGATGAGCTGCAACTGAATCGGGTGGTGGCGTTTCTCAAACAACGTGGCGTGAGGGTGGAGCGCTCATGAACAAAGTGATCGACTGGAACGAGATCTTCCAACTGGTGCTTACGGCGACCGGTGAAACCCTGTACATGGTGCTGCTGGCGGGGTTGTTTACCTTGTTGATCGGCTTGCCCCTGGGCGTGTTGTTGTTCATCAGCCGCCAGGGCGGCTTGTACCCGATGCCCCGGCTCAACAAAGGCCTGGGAGGGCTGGTCAACCTGGGCCGCTCGCTGCCGTTTGTGGTGATGCTGATTGCCTTGATCCCGCTGACCCGGCTGGTGGTCGGCACGACCCTGGGCAGCACCGCCGCCGTAGTACCGATCACCATCGGCGCTTTCCCGTTCTTCGCCCGCATCGTCGAAAACGCCCTGGACGAAGTCGACAAGGGTCGCATCGAAGCGATCCTCGCCATGGGCGGCGACATCTGGCATGTGATTTTCAAAGTGCTACTGCCCGAAGCGTTGCCGGCATTGCTGGCGGGGATCACGCTGACCTTGGTCATGCTGATCGGCTTTTCCTCCATGGCCGGCGTCATCGGTGGTGGCGGGTTAGGGGACCTGGCGATTCGCTATGGCTACCAGCGCTTCAACAACCAGGTGATGGTCGCCACCGTGGTGGTGCTGGTGATTCTGGTACAGAGCGTGCAAAGCCTCGGCGATCGGTTGGTGCGCTCATTGGCTCATCGACGTTGAGGGGATTTCTTATAACCAGAAAATATTTTCTATGCGATAGGACTATTGGAATGTTTATAAGAGATTGCTTTTAATCCTCGCTTCAACCCTTTGTGTGTGTTGATTTTTTAGCCGCCATCCTGTTCCGGAATCTTTTATGAGTGCGCCTGTTGCCGTGGCACCCGAGCCGCTGATTCGTGTGCGTGAGCTGAGCAAAACCTTTGGCGCCAGCCGTGCGCTGGATCGGGTCAGCCTGGACATTTACCCTGCCGAAGTGGTGGCGCTGCTGGGGGCCAATGGTGCGGGTAAATCGACGCTGGTGAAGATTCTGGCGGGCAGCCAAACCGCTGATGCCGGTGAGCTCTGGATCGATGGTCAACTCCGGCATTTTGCTTCGCCACTGTCGGCGCGCCGGGTCGGGATTGTCGCGGTGCACCAGCAGGTCAACGACGGCATCGCGCCGGGATTGAGTGTGGCGGAAAACCTTCTGCTTGATGAACTCTGTCAACCCGGCGCGGACTTCTGGCTCAACCGTAAGCGGCTGTTCGAACGGGCCGCGAGCATCGCTGCCGGCCTCGGGCTGGATCTGCCGCTGGAACAACCCATCGAGCGTCTCGGTCAGGCCGAACGGCAACTGGTGGTGCTGGCCCGGGCGTTCGCCCTGCAACCACGAATGCTGATTCTCGACGAGCCCACGGCGGCCTTGTCGGATGTCGAGGCCCAGCGCTTGTTTGGCTTGATCGACACCCTGCGCAGTCGCGGGGTGGCGATTCTATACATCTCCCATCGTTTGTCCGATCTGCGACGGGTGGCCGACCGCGCCATCGTCCTGCGCGATGGCCAGTTGGCCGGCGAATTCAGCGACCGGCAATTGCCGGAAGCGGTCGAGGCGATGCTCGGTCAGGCCCTCGACACCCATGTCTATGAACCGCGCGCAGCAGGCAGGGAGGTGCTGAGCTTGCGCGGGGCGAAAATCGCGCCGCCTAAACAGGACTTCGACCTGACCCTGCACGAAGGTGAAGTGGTGGTGCTGACCGGATTACTCGGCGCCGGCAAAACCGAGATCGCCGAGGTGCTGTTTGGCCTGCGCGAACCGGCGGCCGGCACCCTGCAACTGGACGGTATTGACTGGCAACCCGGTTCGCCACGCGAGGCTATTCGCAGCGGGGTGTTCTTTGCTGCCGAGGACCGCGCCAGTCAGTCATTGATTGCCGATTTTTCCCTGCGCCGCACCCTGACCTTGCCGTTCCTTGAACGCTTTACCCGGGGCGGTTTCATCCGCAACCGGGCCGAGGCGGCGGCGGTCGAGGCTCAGGTCGCCGCTTTGGGGATCAAGACCGCCGGCATCGATGTGCCGATGAGTGCGTTGTCCGGCGGTAATCAGCAGAAAGTCGTGCTTGGCCGCTGGTTGTTGGGGGAAGGGCGGGTGTTGATTCTCGATGAGCCGTTCCAAGGCGTGGATGTACGCGCCCGCCGAGAAATCGGCCAGTTGCTGCGCGACAGTGCCGGTGGTCGCGCCACGCTGGTGATCTGCGCCGACGTTGACGAAGCCCTGGAAATCGCCGACCGGATTCTGCTGGTGCGCGATCACGCGGTGGTCGCCCACTACCCTCGCGCCGGTTTGAGCCGCGCCACATTGATGGCGGTATTGGCTGGCGTCGAGGTCACCGTCCCAACCTTTCATGCCACGCCAAGGAGTAGAGCGAGTGCCTGATTCGAGTTCGCTGTTATCGACCGCCCCCGCACCCGCCGAGCGCCTGCTGCAAGCGCTGATCCGCTATGGGTTGCTTTGGGTGCTGGCGCTGATCCTGGTGTTTTTCAGCATCGCCGAACCGGCGTTTCTACGGGTCGGCAACCTGTTTAGCATCTTGCAGTCGGTGTCGATTGTCGCGTTGCTGGCCCTGGGCGTGACCCTGACCATGGCCGTCGGCGGGCTCGATTTATCGATTGGCGCAGTGGCCGCCATGAGCTTGATGATCGCCAGTTACGTCATGGTGGTGCTCGGTTGGGGCGCGGTGCCAGCGGTGCTGATCAGCCTCGCGGGCGGGGCCGCGGTGGGGCTGCTCAATGGCTGGCTGATTGTGAAGATGCGGGTGCCGGACATCCTTGCGACCCTCGGCAGCATGTTCCTGGTGATCGGTGTGCAATTGATCCCGACTGGCGGACGCTCGATTGCGGTGGGCATGACCCTGCCCAATGGCGATGAGGCCGAAGGCACGTTCAGCGCACTGTTCCTGGCACTCGGGCGCGGCCGGTTGTGGGACACCGTGCCGATCCCGGTGCTGATCACCGCTGTGGTGGCGTTGGTGGTCTGGCTGTTTCTGGAGCGCACGCGCATCGGCCGATTGTTCTACGCCATCGGCGGCAACGAACAGGCTGCGCGCCTGGCCGGTGCGCCAGTGCAGCGGTTCAAATTGTTGGCCTACGTGCTGTCAGCCTTGCTTGCGTCACTGGGCGGATTGTTGCTGGCGGCACGTTTGGGTCGGGGCGACGTCAGCTCGGGCAACGGTCTGGTACTCGATGCCCTCGGCGCGGCGCTGATCGGTTTTGCCGTGCTCGGGGCGAAGAAGCCCAACGCTTTCGGCACCTTGATTGGCGCGTTGTTGGTGGCCACGTTGCTCAACGGTCTGACCATGCTCAACGCGCCTTATTACGCTCAGGATTTCGTCAAGGGACTGGTGCTGGTGCTGGCCCTGATGTTCACGTTCGGCCTCGCGCATCGGGCGCGTTGAGCTTTTCTTTTAACGTCTTGCAAGGAAGATGTATGCAGCGATCAATCAAGGGTTTTGTTCGTCACTGCCTGGCCACCGCCGTGCTCTCGGCGTTGGCGCTGAATGCCCAGGCCAAGGCATTACCCGGTGCACCGGTACCGTTCGACAAGGGCAATGTGCAAATCGCGCTGGTGGGTTATCTGTTCTCCGGGGACTTCACCGAAGCCTATTTGCGCGGTGTCGAGAAACAGACTGAAGCCCTCGGCGCGACCTTGCGCGTGTTCGATGCCCGGCAACAAGCCGCCAGTCAGCGCGAGATGATTGATCAGGCGATTGACCTTGGTGTTGACGGGATCATCGTCCAGCTCGGTCTGGCGGAAACCCTCAAGGGCCCGATAGACCGGGCCATCGCCAAGGGCATCAAAGTTGTCGCGTTCGACGTTGATCTGAACACGCCGCAGGTCACTCAGGTCGAGCAGGATCACCATGCGCTGGCGCGGCTGGCGCTGGATCAGGCCGTGAAGGACAACGGCACGAAGTTCGATGCTGGTTACGTCTACATCAGCGGTTTCACCCCGATGGAGCGCCGTGACGAGATCTGGAGCCAGGTCAAAGCAGCGAACCCTGGAATCATCGAAAAGGCCCGTTTCGGCACGTTGAACCCGCCGATTGCCAACTCGGTCGCCGATCAGGCCAGCGCCGTGTTGCGCGCCAATCCGGGCATCAGCGTGATCTTCGCGCCGTTCGACGAATTTGCCAAAGGCGCGAAAATCGCCGTTGACGAGGCCGGTCTTGGCAAGAAGGTGAAGATCTACAGCGCTGATATTTCCACCGCCGATATCCAGATCATGAAAGAGCCGGACAGCGCCTGGGCGGCCACCGCAGCGGTCAACCCGCAAGTGGCCGGGGCGATCAGCGTGCGCAGCCTGGCGATGCTGATTGCCGGGGAGAATCCGGGGCACAAAGTGCTGGTGCCGCCGACCCTGATCACCCGTCAGCAACTGGTGGATCTGGATGTGAAAAATGTTCGCGACCTGGCGCAGAAACTACCGGCGTTTGGTGACACTGCGAATGTGGCGCGTGCTCCGTGGATTCCCGTCGCAGACTGAGTGATTAAACCCCTGTCCACCGTAGGGGGCGTTCATATAAGTTGCAGTTGTTAGTTGCTATCAGTTGTCGTGTGCTGAACTACTGTTGCTCAATCAACAGTCCGTTTGTCCGATATAACCTAAGTAGTATTGGTTCTTTTCCAACGATAACGGCCTCGTCTAGCATCGGCTCTTCTAACTTAGAGGGGCCATGCCTTACACCTGTTTCATGCCTTCACTGCCTTCCGGATTATTAAAACTACAGCAGACATTGCCGTGCACTTGTTGCCAACTTTTTATAGTCGGCCGGGCCGGGTATTAGCTGCGATAAAGGAGCTGTCCCATGTATCACCGTTCTCGTTCATTACTCGCCGCGGCTGTTGTGACAGCCCTGACGCAACTTCCCGTGCAAGCCGAAGAAACCGCCGCGCGTGCCGACGACGACACACGGTTGGGGACCGTGCTCGTCACCGGCACACGCGGTACCGCCCGCACTGTGCTGGATTCGCCGGTGCCGGTGGACGTGCTGACCGCCGAAGACCTCAAGTCCGCCGGTGCCAGTGGCGGCGAACTCGGCCAGGCTTTGCAGACGCTGTTGCCGTCGTTCAGTTTTCCGCGCCAGTCCAACTCCGGCGGTGCCGACCATGTGCGCGCCGCGCAGTTGCGTGGCATGAGCCCCGATCAGGTGTTGGTGCTGGTTAATGGCAAGCGTCGGCATACGTCGGCACTGGTCAATGATTCGTCGAAGATCGGCCGGGGCACGGCGCCGGTGGACTTCAACTCGATCCCGATCAGCGCGATCAAACGCATCGAAGTGCTGCGTGACGGGGCCGGTGCGCAATACGGTTCGGACGCGATTGCCGGGGTGATCAACATCATCCTCGACGATGCCCCGCAGGGCGGTGAAGTCTCTACCACTTATGGCGCTTACCACACCCATCAGGACGCCATCGGCAAGACCACCACCGACGGCCAGAACAGCATGACCACCGCCAAGATCGGCACACGCCTGGGCGAAGAGGGCGGGTTCATTCGCGGAGGCACCGAGTACAAGGATCGCGACCCGACCAACCGCGCCGGTTTCGATGGTTTCGCCGACACCCCAGGCCAGCGCAACTACGTGATGGGCGACGGCATCGCGCGGGACGTTAATGCCTGGTTCAACTCCGAACTGCCCCTGGCTGGCGGCAAGGCCTACTCGTTCGGCACTTACAACGAGCGCCACACCACCGGCGCCGAGTTCTACCGCTACCCGTCCGAGCAGCCGCAGTTCTACCCCAACGGGTTTCTGCCGCAATCGATCGGTGACAACCAGGACTTATCCGCCACGGCCGGTTTCAAAGGCCTGATCGGCGACAACTGGGACTTCGACAGCAGCGTCACCCACGGGCGCAATCACTTCGACTCCGCGACCCGCCGCACCCTCAACGTGACCTTGGGCGCCGACTCGCCGACGCGATTCGACACTGGGGAATACGAACTGCGCCAGACCACCGCCAACCTCGATTTCACCCGCGAGTTGCGCCTGGCCGAGCGCTCCTTCGTGCTGGCGGTGGGCAGTGAATACCGTTACGAAAACTACCTGACCTATGCCGGTGACGAAGCCTCGTACATTGGCACCGGGGCCGACGGCGCCAACGGTCTGCGCCCCAGCGAAGAGGTGAATCTGGATCGCAATGTGTTCGGCACCTACGCCGAGCTGTCCGGCGATCTCACCGACCGCTTCTTCGTCGATGCCGCCACTCGCTGGGAGCATTACGACGACGCTGGTAGCAAACTCACCGGCAAGCTCAGTGGCCGTTATCGCCTGACCGATCAATGGGCACTGCGTGGCGCGGTGTCGAACAACTTCCGCGCGCCGTCCCTGGCGCAAGTCGGCTTCCAGAACACCACCAGCAACTTCGGCACCGGCGGCACGCTCACGGATATCCGCGTGCTTTCGGTCAACGACCCGATCGCCCGCGCCCTCGGCGCCCAGAAGCTCGACCCGGAAACCTCGAAGAACTTCAGCCTCGGTGTGACTGCGCAGTTGAGTGAGCGCTTCGATGCGTCCCTCGACGTGTTCCGCATCGACGTCAAGGATCGGGTGACCCTGTCCCAACGCATCGGCAGTGACGCCCTGGAGCAGTACATCAACGACAACTTCGGCGTGGCCGGCGTGCACGACGTGAACTTCTTCACCAACGCCGCCGACACCCGCACCGATGGTGCCGAAATGGTGCTCAACTACCATCAGCCGTTGTACGAAGGTCTGTTGGGATTGACCACGGCTTACACCTACAACCACACCAAAGTCACCCGCACCAAAGGCACGCCGTCGCAGCTCACTGCGCTGGGCATTGGCAACGATGCGCTGGTGGGCGTGGAGGAGCGCAACACCCTGACCGACGCTGCACCGAAGGACCGCTTCATGGTGTCGGCGAACTGGGCCAGTCAGCATTGGGGCCTGCTCGGGCGCCTGACGCGGCAGGGCGAGACCACCCGAGTGTTCGATTTCGGTGATTCGCAACCGGAGCAAACCTACGGCGCGGTCTGGCAACTGGATGCCGAAGTGCAATACAAATTCACCCCCAAATTCGATATTGCCGTGGGTGGCAACAACCTGACCGACAACTACCCGGAGCGCTCCAAGTCGGAAATCAACTACGGCGGCAACCTGCCGTATGACGTGCTGTCGCCGATCGGCACCAACGGCGCCTACTACTACGCTCGCGCCACGTATGGGTTCTGACGGTCCGAAGCGGCACCTGCCGATGGTCCAGGCATTGCTGGTCACGCTGGGCATGGTGATCACCACCGACATCCTCAAGACCGCGCCGACCGTGGCGCTGAATGTGGGGCCTGAGTACTTCTACCTGGTCTGGGTGCTCGGCGGTGTGTGCTCGATGGTCGGGGCGCTGTGTTTTGCCGAAATGGCCACGGCGTTCCCCCACCCGGGCGGCGACTATCACTTCCTGCGCACGGCGTATGGCGAACGGCTGGGCTTTCTGTTCGCCTGGTCACGCTTCTCGGTGATGCACACCGGGTGGATCGCCTTGTCGGCGTTTATGTTTGCCGATTACTTCAATGCGATTGTGCCGCTGGGGCCATATGGTTGCGGGCTGTTCGCCGGCGGGGTGATTGCGGCGTTGGTGCTGCTCAACCTCACCGGCAAGCACATCGGCTTCATCACCCAGACGGTTTTGGTGGTGTTGCTGGCGGCAGGGTTTCTCAGCATTGCCGGCGCGGGTGCCTGGCTGGCGTGGCAGGGTGTTGCAGTGCCTGAGGTGGTTGCTCCGGTCGCGCCGGAGCAAACCGGGATGGCCGGGTTCTCGTCGGCGATGATTTTCGTGTTCCTGGCGTTCGGCGGCTGGAGTGATGCGGCGACCTTATCCGCTGAAGTGCGCGATGGTCGGCGGGGGATTTTCATCGCCATGCTTGGCGCCCTGACCGTACTGATGTGCATCTATCTGGCGCTGAACTGGGCGTTTGTCCGGGGTTTGGGCTTCCAGGGGCTGGCGGCCAGCAACGCGCCCGCCGTCGAATTGTTGAACCGGGCCTTCGGTGCGCCGGGCGGGGTGTTGATTGTGTTGATGGTCGGGGTCGCGGCGGTGGCCAGCATCAACTCGACGTTGTTGGTCGGGGCGCGCACCACTTATGCCGCCGCCAGGGATGTGCCGCAGTTGCGCCGATTGGGCGACTGGGATGAACGCCACGGCGTGCCGCGCAAGGCTTTGCTGGCCGAAGGGGCGGTGGCGTTGTTGCTGGTGGTGTTTGGCAGTTTTACCCAGAGCGGTTTCAACACCATGGTCGAGTACCTGACCCCGGTGTATTGGCTGTTCCTGAGCCTGAGCAGCCTGGCGCTGCTGATTCTGCGCCGGCGCTTTCCCCTTACGCCACGGCCGATCAAGGTGCCGTTGTACCCGCTATTGCCGCTGCTGTTTTTCGCCTTGTGCCTGTACATGCTGTATTCCAGCGTGACGGTGGTCGGCTACGGCGCATTGCTGGGGATTGGCGTGTTGCTGTTGGGCGTTGTGCTGCTGGGTGGGTTGAGCCGCTGGTCTTCAGCGACTCAACGGGCCCTGGGTTAAAACGACACTTCGGCCGGTTGCGAGAGGCGCAGCACCGACAGATCCCCGGTAATCCGCTTCCAGGCCAGGCGAATCGCTTCGATGTCCTTGGCACGCTTGGCGTCGTTCTCATGAAGAATCACGATCACCTTGGTGCCCAGGCGCTCCGGCTCCTTGGCGCCGTGGTCACGCCACTGGCCATAGGCATCGAGCACACTGAAGCCATCCGGAAAACGTGGCGTGACTTCTTGATCGAGAAACTCGCGCCAGCGCGCGGGGCTGATCACACCATCCTTGCCTTCCAATGGCCCCACCGAGAAATACAACTCGGTGCGCAACCATTGCGCCTGTGCCGGACGCGAGGCATCGCCTTGCAAGGTCGAACTGGCGGGGTCTTTCGTATGAACCGAAACAGGTGGCGGGGTAGCACAACCGGCCACCGCCAGGAACAGCGCGGCCAGTAAAAGGCGTGGAGGCATGGAACGTCCTTATTTAGCGAGTTGGAGAACGTGGCCAGTATAGAGGCGGGGCTTAATAGCTAGAAAAGATTAAAAAGTAATTCAGGGGTTAACTTGGG
>Ga0302175_10000272_pt1 | contig 18845 bp, 17 predicted proteins | sample I_Fen_N3_3_FD_198791 | JGI IMG/M metagenome (GOLD analysis project Ga0302175, IMG submission 198791) | Peat permafrost microbial communities from Stordalen Mire near Abisko, Sweden - I_Fen_N3_3 | ecosystem: Environmental > Terrestrial > Soil > Wetlands > Permafrost | place: Sweden: Abisko... | reverse complement strand
CAAAGCCCAGTCGGGTATCGTGCCCAACGATCAGGTCCTGATGCAGAAATGGAGTGCCAATCCCGACGAGAAGCCGCAGGAGCAGCCCTATCTGCTGCCCTCCTCCACCAGCATTCTGGACGACTACTTTTTTGTGCACCGCGAATTACTGGTATGGAAATACCTAGCCCTGGCATGCCCCAAGGGGAAAGCGGAGCCGTGCCAACGCATGCAGTTCGGAACCTTGAATCCGCATCAGCGCTCATCGGCGCCGGTGAGCATGGAGTTTCTGGGACGGCAAAAGACAACGGTGCGGGGGACGGAACAAAGTCTGTTCAAAGTGGAACTGAAAAGCGATGCGGGCGCATGGGAACTCTGGCTGGATGACCAGTTCAAGGTAATACGCATACAGGTTCCGACCGAGAATACGGAAGTAGTGCGGGATTGAGGCCATAGGTCGTCGGGAAACAGCTCCCGCTGGAGGGTCAGCCCCTTTCGGGACTGCACGCATTCCAGTCCCGGCGCTACGATAACCATGGGCGTTACGCGAAGAGCGTTCGTCGCGAGCTCAAAGCGGTGGCGAATTGTTGTCGATCTTTGATTCACGCACAACCCGCGTTCTCTCCACGGTATTGTTTTTCGCCCTGGGACTGGGGTTCCTTTACGTCGCCCGCCAGACGCTCCTGCTGTTTCTATTCGCTATCTTTTTTGCCTATCTGATGAATCCCGCGATCTTGCGGCTGGATAAGCTGATTCGGGGCCGGGGCCGGGCCATCGCCCTCATCTACCTTCTCTTGCTGGTCGGCATCGGGCTGGTGGCATTCTTCGTGGGCCCGAGGATTACCCGCCAGGGAGCCCGCCTCGGCGAGGCTTTGCCCGGACTTATGGAGAAAGTCGGTTCCGGGCAGATTGCCCAGGACCTGGGCAAGGAGCACGGATGGAGCGACCCCACCCGGGCACGGATCCAGGGGTTCCTCCAGAACCACCGGCAGGAGCTATCGGATTTTGCGCAGCGCGCCGGTGTTCGCGTCGCTGAGTCCGCCCGGCAGATATGGGTACTGTTCCTGGTTCCGATCCTGGCGATTTTCTTCCTGCGGGATGGCGCCAACTTCCATGGGGTAGTGATTTCGCTGGTACACTCCCGCTCCCAACGCGAATTCCTGCAGGACGTGTTCAGCGATCTGAACCAGATGCTGGCGCATTTTATCCGCGCTCAGTTGACCCTGGCGGGATTGTCGATGGTGGCCTATGCCTCATTCCTGGGAATTCTTCGCGTGCCCTATGCGATGGTGCTGGGAACCGCCGGCGGCGTGCTGGAGTTCGTTCCGGTGGTTGGCCCCCTGGTCGCCGGACTGGCCATGATGATCGTGGCCGTCCTCGCCGGCTACTCCCACTGGGTCCTTCTCCTGCTGTTCCTGATCGTCTGGCGGGTGGTACAGGACTACGTGATCGCCCCCCGGGTGATGGGAGAAAGCGTGCAACTGCATCCGCTGGCGGCCCTGTTTGGCATTCTTGCCGGCGGGGAGATCGCGGGCGTGCTCGGAGTTTATCTGTCCATCCCGGTGATGGCGAGCCTTCGCATCGTGTGGCGCCGCTGGCGTATCTACGCCGAAAAGCGCAAGTTCGGCCCGCTCAACGAAAACTTTTTCCCGCACGAGTTGGGCCGCGAAAGAAACTGACCTGCCGCTCCCCGTTTCGGGAAACGATTTCACCGTTGGCAGAGCAGAGCCAGAGCCAGTGATGAGACCGCATCCGCCCCCATCGGTTCGCCCCTTCCATCCGAATTCGGGCTAGCTGCCCGCGACCGCCGTTCCAGCGGCTTCGGCGTCCACTTTGCGCAGGAACTCCGCCGCTGCCTCGGGCAGCACCGTGTTGATGAACATTCCGGAACCCAACTCAAATCCAGCGACCCGCGTCAGGCGCGGGATGATGCTCAGGTACCAATGGAAATATTTTACCCCTACGTTCTCGGCCGGGGCGCTGCGTATGGTGAAGTTAAAATCCGGATCGGCCAACCCGTGATAAAGCTTCGCCAGCAGTGTCCTGAGCACGCGGGAGAGGTCGTTGATCTCGGCCGCGCCCACGTCGCCGAAACTTGCCATATGGCGCCGCGGGTAAATGTGGGTGCAGAACGGGGCGGGTGATGCGTACAGTTCCATCGCCACGAAATGCTCCGAAACCATCACGATACGGCTTTCGTCCTGCAATTCCTCCTCGATCATCTGGCAGAACATGCACTCACCGTAGTCGTCATAGTGCCGCATCGCGTGCTGGAAGCGCTCCCGCACCTGGTGCGAAATCACCGGAGTGGCCACCAGTTGCGAATGGGGATGCTCCAGGCTGGTGCCGGCATCGGGCCCGTGGTTCTTGAAGATCGTGATATGGGCGACGCGGGGATCGAGGCTGAGCTCGTCATAGCGCGTCTTGTAGACCCGCAGGATTTCCGCCACGTAGGAATCAGGCATGAGGGCAAGGATCTGGGAGTGATCCGGCGTTTCGATGATCACGTCATGAGCGCCGAACCCGTTCACGGTACGACGGGAGCGGTGCACGGTGCGCGTTGGCTGAACGTCCCGGGACAAAGCGGCGAACTTGTTGGGCACCACGCGCACGTGCCATGGCGCATCCGGCGAGGCCGGCACCCGCAACAATTCGGGCGGAGTCAACCCCTCGTTCCCCGGACAGAAGGGGCAACTCGATACGAACGGCGCTATTACTTTCCGTTCACGGTGCTGCACCATCTGTTCCGGGCGGCGCGCGCGCTCGGTGGCGATGACGACCCATTCTTTGGTAGCAAAATTTTGGCGAAGTTCCGGCATATGAATTCTCCGCTACAAGGCTAACTGAGTTCGCCCGGAGGCGATACGCACGTAAGGGCGTACTCTCCTCCGGCACTCAAAACCGAGACTCCAGAAACAGGGGGTATCGCCCAGCTAATTCTGGTGAGAATTTCGCTGGTATAAAATCAAAACTGAATCCATGTCAAACAAACTCTCCGTAGGAATACTGGGCGCAACGGGCATCGTGGGTCAGCGGTTCATCCAGATGCTCGAGCATCATCCATGGTTCGAGGTCTCGTGGCTGGCGGCCTCCGACCGCTCGGAAGGGCGTCCCTATGCCGAAGCTGCGCGCTGGCGATTGAAGACTGCCATTCCCGTCAACATCGCAGCGATGACCGTGTCCCCGGCCAAACCCGAGGGCGCTCCAAAAATCATCTTCGCGGCGCTCGATTCCGCAATCGCTCGCGACCTGGAACCGCGGTTCGCCGCCGCGGGTTGCGCCGTGGTCTCCAACTCTAGCGCCCTTCGCATGCAGGCCGACGTTCCCCTGGTAATTCCGGAGGTGAACGGCGACCATATCCGGCTCATCGACACTCAGTCCTGGCGACGCTCCAGCGGCGGCTTTGTGGTTACCAATCCAAACTGTTCCGCTATCGGACTTGTTCTGGCGCTCGCTCCATTGCATACCACTTTCGGACTTGAGACGGTGATGGCCGTCACCATGCAAGCGGTCAGCGGTGCCGGCTATCCCGGCGTCGCCTCGCTCGACATTCTGGGCAATGTGATCCCCTACATCGCGAACGAAGAAGAAAAGATGGAAGAGGAGACCCAGAAGCTGCTGGGAAAACTCACCGGATCAAGCGTGGTCCCGGCACCCTTCGCCATGAGCGCGCAGTGCAATCGCGTGGCGGTGGAGGACGGCCATACCGAGTCGGTCTCGGTTCGACTGCAGAAGAAAGCACGGCCCGAAGAGATCATTAAGGCGTGGAACAGTTTTCGCGCCGAGCCGCAGCAATTGCACCTGCCCAGCGCACCCGAGCAACCGGTGATGTACACGACAGCCGCGGATCGTCCGCAACCACGCTTCGATCTCGATCTGGGCGGCGGCATGACGACCACCGTTGGCCGTCTGCGTCCGTGCGGGGTGCTGGACTGGAAGTTCACCGTGCTCTCGCACAATACGATTCGAGGAGCCGCGGGTGCCGCGCTGCTGAATGCCGAACTGCTGAAGGCGAAAGGATATTTGTGAGATCGGGCATCCGGTCCACCACGGAGGCACGGAGACACGGAGGAAATTCTGTTGCTGTTCCTGTGACTCTCCCGAGCTTGCCTTTGTCCGTGTCTCCGTGCCTCCGTGGTGGATATTTTTCGAAGGAGCAGCCCCGCCCATGATCGTCATGAAATTCGGCGGAACTTCCGTGCAGGATTCCGAGGCGATCGGGCGGGTGGCGCAGATCGTCAAGGGCAGGCTAACGGATCGTCCGGTGGTGGTTGTCAGTGCCATGTCGAAGGTGACCGATTCCCTGCTCGCCATGGGAAAAGCGGCCGGCGCGGGCGATCGCAAAGGCGCTCTGAAGCTGGCACGTGCGCTCCGCGAACGCCACTACGAGACCGCTGGGGAGTTGCTCGGTACCGCCCTCTTTACCGAATTCCACAGCGAACTGGGCGCCGACTTCGAGGATCTGGACGAATTGCTGCGCGGAATCGGCGCCGTGGGCGAAATCACACCGCGCACTTACGACTACGTTGCCGCCTTCGGCGAAATGCTTTCCAGCAAGATTGTCGCCGCAGCCTTCGTCGCCCATGGCCTGCCCGGCACGCACGTGGACTCGCGCCAGTGCCTGGTGACCGACGCCAACTACACGCGCGCGGTTCCCCAGTTCGAGGAAACTAACCAGCGCCTGCAGAAGAAGGTCAAGCCGCTGCTGGACGCCGCGAAGGTGCCGGTGATGGGCGGATTCATCGGATCGACCCGCGCTGGCGTCACGACCACGATCGGCCGTGGCGGATCAGATTTCTCGGCCGCCATCTTCGGCGCCGGTCTTGACGCCGAGCGCATCGAGATCTGGACCGACGTGGATGGCATGATGACCACCGACCCGCGCCTCTGCCCGGACGCGCGCCGCATCAAGGTCATCAGTTTTGACGAGGCCGCCGAGCTAGCCTATTTTGGCGCCAAGGTGCTCCATCCCGCCACCGTGTTGCCGGCCATTCAGAAGAACATCCCGGTGTATGTTTTGAATTCGCTGAATCCGACATGCGAAGGAACGAAGATCACAGCCCGGGGGCCCCGCTGCACCAATATCTTCAAGGCGATTGCCTTAAAAAAGAAAACCACGATTGTGGACGTGGCTGCTCCTCGCCGCCTCCTGGTGCACGGATATCTGAAGTCCATCTTCGACGTCTTCAATGACCACGAGGTGTCGGTGGACGTGGTCGCCACTTCAGAAGTCAGCGTTTCGCTGACAGTCGAAACCAACGAGCAGATCCCCGCGCTGGCCTCCGACCTGGCCAAAATTGCCGACGTAAAGTACGAGGGCCGGAAGGCGATTATTTGCCTGGTCGGGGAGAACCTGCGCGATACACCGGGCATGGCCGCAAAAGTGTTCGGCATTCTGGAAGACGTGAAGATCCGGATGATTTCCCAGGGCGCTTCGGAAATCAACCTGACCTTTGTGATCGAAGAAGATGAGGCGGCCGAGGTCGTCCGGCGGCTCCATCGGGAATTCTTCGCGGAAGTGGACCCTGAAGTTTTCGCGTGACATCGCTGAACCGCAGAGTACGCAGAGAGCGCAGAGAACATCGGGCTGCGGGAGTTGCGAACAACGTCCAGGACTCACTAAGATCGCGTGCACCGACCGGGGCCATCACATGTGCACGAATGAAATCTCCAGATGTTCTCCGCGATCTCTGCGTACTCTGCGGTTGAAGGTTTGCGTATGAATCTGCTCATCCTCGGTTGCGGCAAGACCGGCGCCCTGGTCGCGGAAGTGGCTCGGGAGCGCCGTCACCACGTGCGCGTCCTGCACGAGGCCGAGAATCGGAATGCCAGCGCCCTCACCCCCGACTTTCTCACCGGCAGTGATGTGGTGATCGACTTCACCACGCCCGCATCGGTTGTCGCCAACGCCGAGGCCTGCATCCGGGCCCGAAAGAACATCGTCGTGGGAACCACGGGCTGGTACCAGCAGGTGCCAAGACTCAGCGAAATGGTCTTGCAGGCGAAGACCGGCTTCCTTTATGGATCCAATTTCTCAATCGGCGTAAATCTGTTTTTCGAGATCATTCAGGCGGCATCCCCGGCCCTGCACTACGAGTACACGGGCCAGATTTTCGAGCGCCATCACGCGCAGAAGAAAGACGCGCCTTCCGGAACCGCCCTCACCTTGCAGAAGATCATGCAGGAAGCAGGCGGAGAACAGCTCGAGATTGTCTCTTTCCGCGAAGGGGATGTTGTGGGGATGCACGAGGTCGTACTCAATTCCGCGAATGACCGGATCTATCTTTGCCATGACGGCAAGTCGCGCCGGGGATTTGCAGAGGGCGCCGTGCGGGCGGCTGAGTGGCTGGCCGGCAAGCAGGGCTTCTTCGAATTTCGGAACATCTGGCGGGAACTCTAGCCCGAACTCCAGAAGATCGCGAACCCCGAAAGCCAGATGTCTGCAACGCGACTACAGTTTTGCTGCGCTTAGGGTTATCTTATTCCTATGCAACTCCGAGGCTGTGGCACTGCTCTGGTTACGCCGTTCTCACAGGACGGCGCGGTGGACGAAAACGCCCTGCGCAACCTGGTGGCCTGGCAGGTGGATTCCGGCATTGATTTCCTGATTCCCTGCGGCACGACCGGAGAGACCCCCACCCTCACCCACGATGAGTGGCTGCGCGTCATTGATATCACGATCGAGGTCGTCGCCGGGCGGCTTCCTATTGTGGCGGGCGCCACTTCGAATTCCACGCAGGAGGCAGTGGCGAAAGCCAAGGAAGTGGCGGCGCGGCCGGGCGTCAACGCGATTCTCACCGCTTCCCCGTACTACAACAAGCCGACTCAGGAAGGCCAGTACCGTCACTTCCGCGCGATTGCCGAAGCGGTCGACAAGCCGCTCATCCTTTACAACGTCCCCGGGCGCACCGGCGCCAATCTGGAACCCGCCACCCTGGCACGTCTCGCGGACGTTCCCAACATAGCCGGAGTGAAAGAAGCCAGCGGCAATATGACGCAGATTGCGGAAGTGCTGAACGCGGTCCCCGAACAGTTTCTGGTCTTTTCCGGAGACGACGCCATCACCCTGGCGGTAATTGCGCTCGGTGGCGTGGGCATCATCTCGGTCGCGTCTAACGAGATTCCGCGTGAGATGTCCGAGATGACTCGAGCGGCCCTCCATAACGACTGGGACGCGGCCCGCAAGCTCCACCGCAAATATCTTCCTCTGATGCAGGCCAATTTCATCGAGTCGAATCCGCTGCCCGTGAAGGCGGCACTTGCCATGATGGGCAAGATCGAAGAGGTCTATCGCTTGCCGCTGCTGCCCATGCGGCGCGATACCCGCTCCAAGTTGCAGAAAGTGATGGGCGACGTGGGACTGGTCACGAAGCCCACCGTCCCGGTAGCCGCAGCCGCCGCGAGCAGCGAGTTTTTTGTGTATGAAAACTGGGCAGCTGGCCCGCACAAGGCGGTGCTGCATCGCGCCAACTGCGGCCAGTGCAATTCCGGCAAGGGACGCCCAGCCGGACACGATCCCAATCACTCGCGCTGGCACGGTCCGTACGGCAGCCTGGGCGAGGCACGCGAAGCGACCCATCAGATGCCTGGGGTGCTGATCCGCAGCGAGTGCAAGTGTGTGGCGTAAGCGCGGCCCTTAGCTTCTGGCTACTAGCTTCTAGCTAGATCGTTCTACAGAATTGTCGTCCACCGTGACCGTAACCAGGGGACATGTTTTTGCCGCGACGCTACGGACCTTGCATTCTTCCTATGCCCAATTCCATCACCGACCTAAAATCCGCCATCGAAGCTCTGTCGGGGCTCAGCACTATCCCTAACCCCGCCGAGGCGCGACGTGCTTTCCTCGACTTCCGGTCCGCTCTTACCGGCGGCCAGATCCGGGCGGCAGAGAAACGGGACGGCCGCTGGGTGGTCAACACCTGGGTGAAGCAAGGAATCCTGCTTGGCTTCCGGCTCGGCGAACTTAAGGAAATGTCCGATGGTGACGTGTTCTCTTTCGTGGATAAAGACACCTTCCCTGCCCGGCGCGTCTCTCTTGCGGACCGCGTGCGGGTGGTACCGGGCGGCTCCTCGATCCGCGAAGGAGCCTACGTTGCGCCTTCCGTGATCTGCATGCCTCCAATGTTCATCAATGTTGGCGCCTATGTGGACGAGGGGACGATGGTGGACTCCCACGCTCTGGTTGGCTCCTGCGCGCAGATCGGCAAGCGCGTCCACTTGAGCGCGGCCGCACAGATCGGAGGCGTGCTCGAACCCGTGAACGCCGCGCCGGTGATCATTGAGGATGACGTCCTGATCGGTGGCAACTGCGGCGTGTACGAAGGCACACTGGTTAGCGCGCGGGCTGTGCTGGGAGCGGGCACGATTCTGACGCGGTCCACGCCGCTTTACGACCTCGTCCGCGGCGAACTCTACCGAGCTACTCCGGAGCACCCGCTGGAAGTGCCGGAGAACGCCGTGGTCGTACCGGGCTCGCGCGCCGTCAAGAAGGGCAAGGGCGCGGAGTGGAATCTATCGCTGTACACACCGGTCATTGTGAAGTATCGCGACGAGAAGACCGAGCGCGGGATTGAGTTGGAGGAGTGGCTGCGCTAGAAGTCGGACTTGAACTGAGTTCCGAATGCACCCACAACCATCAGGTCGTGGACGGTGATGTTGGTAGCCTCGCCTGCTCCGTCACTATCGCACGTCGCCTCTCCATGTGTTTCGCGCGAAAATGCGCCCGCGCTCTTCCTCCCCACGCCCGCACAAAGTAGTAGTTGAGCGCGCACCCGATCGCGGAACTGGTAATCGGAATCAGGCGTCCCGCCCACTTCTCCACGACCTCTGCACCGGCCTTCACTGCGATTCGCTGGATTACCCGGGGCACGAAGCGGTTAATCACTTCCTTTTCGAGCAGCTCGCGGCTGATGTCCACTCCCGCCGCGCTCGCCGCCGCGACCCAAAGCTCGGCAATTTCCTCGTCGGTATTCAATTCGAATCCGTAGGTCAGGCTGAGCTTCTGGATCGTCCGCATGGTGATGGCGGAAAGAATGCCAAGGTCGGGCACGATGGTGATGAATCCACCCAGCCCCAAGCCAGCGCCTTCCACCGCCGCCAGCTTCATCCCGCTGCGAATCAACGAATCCGCCACGTCGTCCAGTTTCTCGACTTCCAGGGTGTAAACCCCTTGGAAACTGGCGATGGGCAGGCCATGGGCCGCCCGCAGGTGCATCAGGAATCGCGCCGGGTCGACGCGCACTGTTTCGTAGGCGCGAGTCAGTCCTCCGCGGATCGCGCCCTCGACGCGCCGTCGCAACCAGGATTGCTTCTCGGCTTCCGGCATCCTGACCGCAGTCTAGCAGGGTGAGGCGTAGCGGGTGGCGGGTGGCGAGTAACCTGCAGCCTGTCGCGAGCACATAACCGTGCTCGCTGCTCGCGACTCACTACTCGCCACTCACTGTGCTAGCATCATCTCTTCAATGCCTTCTGGAAAACTGCACATAGTTCCTCTCGGCGGTTTGGGCGAGTTCGGCATGAACTGCATGGCCATCCGCTGGGGCGACGACATCGTCGTCGTAGACGCCGGCCTGATGTTCCCCGAAGCCGAGCTGTTGGGTGTGGACATCGTCGTCCCCGACATTTCCTATCTTCTCGAAAATCGCAAACACGTGCGCGGCATCGTGCTTACCCACGGCCACGAGGACCACATCGGCGCCCTGCCCTGGATCCTAAGCGAACTGAACGTGCCCGTCTGGGGCACGGAGTTCACCCTGGCCTATGTCGAGGACAAACTCGAAGAGCACCAGTTGCTCGATGACGCCGACCTGCGCGAGATTCGGCCCGGCGAGCGTTTCAAACTCGGGCCGTTCACCATCCACCCCATCCAGGTCACGCACAGCCTGGTGGATTGCGTAGCCCTGGCTATCCATACGCCCCTTGGCGTAGTGCTTCACACGGGCGACTTTAAGGTAGACCCGACACCGACCGACAACCGGCTTTTCGATTTGCACGCGTTTGCGGAGTACGGCAAGGAAGGCGTGCTGGCGCTGCTCCAGGACTCGACCAACGTCGAGCGCAAGGGATACACGCCAAGCGAGCGCAGCGTCCGCCGGAAGTTCGACGAGGTGTTCTCTCACACCCAGCGTCGCCTCTTTATCTCGTGCTTTTCCTCGTCCATTCACCGCATCAAGCTGGCCGTCGATGTGGCTCGCGAGCATGGCCGGAAGGTCTGTTTCATCGGACGCTCGATGGTGAACTCCTCCGAGATCGCGGAAGATCTGGGCTACATCCAGATTCCGGAAGGCCTGCTGATTCAGCCCGGCGAGATGAAGAACTTCGCCCCGGAAAAGGTTTGCGTTCTGATCAGCGGCACGCAGGGCGAGCCCATGTCCGCGCTGTCCCGGGCCGCGGTCGACAACCACAAGCACGCCAAGATCGAAAAGGGCGACACCGTCGTTCTCTCCTCGCGCATCATTCCCGGCAACGAAAAGGCCATCTACCGCATGGTGGACCACCTGTTCCGCCGCGAAGCGCACGTCATCTACGACGACGGTTCCTATCCGCCGGTGCACGTCAGCGGACACGCCAGCCAGGAAGAGCTGAAGCTGATCATCAACCTAGTGCGGCCGAAGTACTTTATCCCGATTCACGGCGAGTACCGCCAACTCAAACTGCACGCCGAACTTGCGCGTACCATGCAGGGCGCGGTTGGAAATGTAATGCTGATCGAAAGCGGCGACGTACTGGAATTCGACGAACGCGGCGCGCGCAAGGCGGGACGCATCAATGTGGGCCGCGTCTGCATTGATTCCGGCTCGCGGACGGATGTGGTCGAAGACCTCGTGATCAAAGACCGCCGCCACCTCAGCGAAGACGGCTTCGTTCTGCCCATCATCGCCATCAACAAGCTCACCGGCCGGGTCGAGACGGCTCCGGAGATTGTGACGCGAGGATTCAACCCTGGCGAAAACGGGCTGATCGAGCGCGCGCGGGAGATCGTCATGGAGACGCTCAATGCCTCTAGCGACGAAGAGAGAGCGGACTACGGAGTAATCAAGGAGAAAATCCGCGCCGACCTGAAGCGCTACATCTCGAAGCAGACGCAGCGCCGGCCGCTGATCATGCCGGTCATACTGGAGATTTAAGCTCGTGGAATCCCACCCTTCAAAGAACGAAGGGGGGGGCACTCGGCGATGTGACCACCGGCCCAATACAACGAGGAATTCAACTCAGTACCCCGCTTCGCGTCCGTGGCGGACCGCCAGGATCACGACCTGTTTCCCGTCGTAGTGATACAGGGCGACATAGGCCCCATGCCCGAAGTCAATCACCCACTCGCGGAACTCCGGCGGTAACTCTTCGATCGGACGGCCAATCTCCGGATGCTTACCGAGCGCTTTTACGCCCTGCCGGATTACCTTGACCGCACGCTGGGCCGCATCCCGGCTCTTGGGAGCCAGAAAGTCATGGAGACGGGCCACATCCAGCAGGGCCGGTTGGGACCATCTCAGTCGTGACATTTAGGGGGAGCGGCGTCCTTACCCGCTTCGAGCTTGGCCATCCAGGCGTCGGCTTCTTCGGCTGTGACGTGCAGGCCAGTTGTCTGGTAATGGGTCCAGGCGGCAAGCGCGTCGTGCCGGAATTGCTCGCGCTTCTCTTCGCGTTCCACATACTGCTCGATGGCCTCGCGCATGACCCAGTGCGGCGATCGGCGGAGGGCCGAGGCGAGCCGCTGTATGCGCTCTTTTGTCTTAGTATCCAGCTTCAAGCTGGTTGCAGAAGGCGTTGGCATCTAGGGTGCTCCAAGGTACTACCTGGTAATACTATAGCACCGCGAGGGAATAAACGTCACGCCAAGTCCGGACGGCCAAGCCCATAGAATAGCAATGATGGTTACTCTCCACGACATTCGTCAAGCCCAAGCGCGCCTCAACGGCGTCGCCACCCACACCCCGCTTCTCGAATGGACCGGCGCTGCCGACTCCCGCAAGCTCTATCTGAAACTCGAGAACCTGCAACCGATCGGCGCGTTCAAACTGCGCGGGGCCTACAACAAGGTCGTCTCCCTGAGCGAAGACGAGCGGCGCCGCGGCGTGATTTCTTATTCCAGCGGCAATCATGGCCAGGGAGTGGCCTACGCGGCGCGGGCGCTGGGCGTGAAGGCGATCATCGTCATGCCCGGCAACGCTCCCCAGAACAAGCTCGATGCCACTGCCGCCCTGGGAGCGGAGATCGTGCGGGTGGGCCCATCGAGCGAAGAGCGCCGCCTGCGCGCCGAGCAACTCGCGGCCGAGCACGGCTACGCCGTCGTCCCACCTTACGATGACGAAAAAATCATCGCCGGTCAGGGGACCGTGGGACTCGAAATCCTGGAAGACATGCCCCAGGTTGAGACCGTACTGGTTCCGGTGTCGGCGGCGCTGAAACTGAGCAAGCCCAGCGTGAAGATCATCGGCGTGGAACCCGAGCTCGCAGGTGATGCGCGGGCCAGCCTGCGCGCCGGGCACATCGTGTCGTTCACAGCAGAGCAGGTTACTCAGACACTGGCCGACGGACTGCGAACGCAGAGCATCGGAGCGCTGAACTTCGAGCATATCCGCGCTTATGTGGATGACATCGTCGGCGTAACCGAAAGCGAGATTCGGCAAGCAACGCAGGTTCTGAGTCAGAACACCAAGACCCTCGCGGAACCGAGCGGGTCGGTGACGGTGGCAGCCTTCCTTTTCCACGCCACCGAGTTGCCGAAGACAGAGATCAACGTCGCGGTCATCAGCGGCGGAAACATCGATCCGAAATTACTGGCTGAAATTCGCAGAGACTGAAACCGCGGTAGTCACTATTGTTGATTCTTGATTGTTGATTTCTGATTGAAACCCTCTCGCACTTCAATTAACAATCAGAAATCAACAATGGCCTCTCGTCTCAACCACTTCTTTGGTCTCTCCAGTCACCAGACCACCGTCCGGCGCGAAGTGGTCGCCGGACTCACCACCTTCTTCACGATGGCGTACATCGTGGCGGTCAACCCCGCCATCCTGAAGACCGCAGGCATCCCTGCCGAGGCTTCTCTCACCGCCACCATTCTCACGGCCATTTTCGGCACGCTCCTGATGGGACTGTACGCGAATCGCCCCTTCGCGATTGCCCCGTACATGGGCGAGAACGCCTTCATCGCTTTCACCGTGGTGCATGTGCTCGGCTACACGTGGCAGAGCGCTCTGGGCGCGGTGTTCGTGGCCGGTGTCCTGTTTATCCTGCTCACCCTGTTTCGGCTGCGGCAGTGGGTGGTCGACGCCATTCCCGCCACACTGCGCTACAGCTACGCCGTCGGCATCGGCTTGTTCCTGGCTTTCATCGGGCTGAACGAGACTGGCATCGTCGCGCTCGGTTCGCCGGGAGCGCCCGTGCGAGCGGGACATCTGACTTCGGCCTCGGTCCTGCTGGCAATTTTCGGATTCCTGCTGATGACCGTCCTCTCCATCCGCCGCTTCCCTGCCGCCATCCTCACCGGCGTACTGGCGACGACTCTGCTCGCCTTCGCCACTCGACTCGCGCCTGCGCCCACCGCGTGGGTGGGCCGCCCTCCCAGCCTTCAGCCCGTTCTTTTCCAACTGGACCTGCACAGCCTGTTTACCTGGGGATTCTTTCCCGTCGTGCTCACCATCTTCGTGATGTCCTTTGTCGACACCATGGGCACGTTGATCGGCGTTTCCGCGCGCGCCGGCTTTCTCGACAAGGACGGCAACCTGCCCCAGATTGAGCGGCCCATGATGGCAGACGCGCTGGCAACCACGTTCGCGGCGCTGGTCGGAACCACAACCTCGGGCGCCTATATTGAATCGGCAACCGGAGTGGAGGCCGGGGGCCGCTCCGGATTGACCGCCGTCACGACCGCACTCTGTTTTGCGTGCACCCTGTTCTTCGCACCTTTCATTTCGACCATTCCACCCCAGGCCTATGGGCCAGCGCTCGTCTTTGTCGGCCTGCTCATGCTCACTCCGATTACGCGCATCCCTTTCGATGACCTCACTGAACTGGTTCCTGCCTTCGGCGTGATTACCCTCATGGCTTTCACCTACAACGTGGGCATCGGCATGACGGCCGGGTTCGTGCTGTATCCTTTCTGCAAACTGGTCTCTGGCCGCGTGCGGGAGGTCCGTCCGGCGCTGTGGGTGTTGACCGGGTTGTCACTGCTGTTCTTTGTCTTTTATCCCTACACGTAAGGGTTCGCTAATTCACGGAAAACCTATGATTCGTTTCGGTATTGCCGGTTTCGGTTTGCACGCGGTACGGCGTCTGATGCCCGGTTTTGCACTGGCCAAGAGCTGTAAGGTGTCCGCTCTCTCCCGCCGCGATCCACAGAAGGCTGCTGCCTCCGCCAGAGAGTACGGAATCCCGCAGGCATTCACTTCGACCGGGGAATTGTGCCGCTGCCCCGAGGTGGACGCGGTGCTCGTAACCAGTCCCGATGTGTGCCACTTGGCGGATGTACTCGCCGCCGTTCGAGCCGGCAAGCCGGTGTTGTGCGAAAAACCCATGGCGATGAACGCGGATGAGTGCCGCCAGATGGTGGAATCAGCTCGTAAAGCCGGGGTGCTGCTCGGCGTCGCCCACATCTTTCGCTTTGAAGAAAGCACGGCGAGGATCAGGGAGCACATTGCCAGCGGCGCCATCGGGCGACCCGTTTTTGCGCGAGCGGAATTCTCGTATCTGGGAAGCGGGCACGGGCGCACCTGGCTCTATAACCGCGCCGTCGCCGCCGGCGGCCCCGTGGCCGATGTCGGGGTCCATTGCGTGGATACGCTGCGGTTCATCCTGCAGGATGAACCGCGCCGCGTCATGGCGCTCGGCCGATCGGATGCGCGGTCCGGCGATGTCGAGGCGGTCGCCATTCTGACCCTGGAGTTCTCCCGCGGGACGCTGGCGACCGTGCTGGTCTCCACTCGTGTGGGGTATCGGACGCCGCTTGAAATCGTCGGCGATGCAGGCGTGCTGCGCGCCGATGACGGACTCACCGTGGACAAACCGGTCACTGTCGAACTGTGGCGCGATCGACAGATTGGGAGCAGTGAGACGCTTTCCAACCACCTTGCCTATGCGCATCAGGTGGACAGCTTTGCTGCTGCGATCGAGAATGCGCGGCCGTTTCCTGTTCCCGGGGAAGAGGGCTGGCAGAACCAGATCATTCTGGATGCCGCGTACCGGAGTTTGTCGTCGGGAAAAAGCGAAGAGGTGAATATCCTGGACAGAAGCGTGCCGCGCTGATTCCGCCCCAAAATAAGAAGCGTCCCGGATTCAAAGAATCACGGGACGCCCGAACAGCCCTCCCCCAGAACTGCTCACCGCCAAGATATGAAAACCTCCATTAACGCGGAAGACCACTTTCGAGGGTGGGGGATGGCACGAAAGAGCCACTCGGCAACCGCTGGACCATGCGACCCTCTCACCCCCGTCAGCGTGGGCGGCCACGCTCGCGTCTGGTTCTTGAAGTCGCGAGGCTTGGAGAGGCGATGGGTTCTTGACTTCCTGAAGGCTCCCAGCGGGGCCGATCCGAAGAACGGTCGGGATGAGGGGCAAACGAATGGCAGAGATGCAAGTGTGCAGACAATTTCACCTTGCGAAAAACGGTTTCTGGACGACCCGCTTGTAAGATATAGATAAACAAGGAACTGTCTACCTGGTTACTTTTGGCAGCGAAAGTGCATATTAAGGCTAGGCGATCCCTATCTTAGACGCAGATAGACAAGCTCAAAAAAGCAAGGCAGACAGGTTTCTTGGGAGGACGACTATGAGACGAGTGTTGGTTTTGGCACTGTTGGCGTTGGTATTGCCAATCGCGGCTTGGGCGAGCGGAATTGATCTTGTTAACAAGGGCGGCACGATTTCAATTTCAAACGCGGGCATCACTTCGAAGGGATCCCAACTTGCACAGTTCAACGGGATCGTTGCACCTGCCGGCCACTCACTGGGCTCGGTCAGCTACTCAACAGGCGCCTTACTGAGCGGCAACATTATGACGGGCGCGACATTCTCCAGCGTGGGATCGAGCTTCGTGGTAACTGGAAAAGGCAACTTCGGGCAGCCAAAGGGCGTGATCTTCAACGGGGCTTTCACCGGCAACGTCTCTTGGACCCTGGTCAGCCACAACGGGCAGACCTTGACGTTCCAGCTCAGCGGGAATATTTCGGGAACTGACTTTAACGGGCGGCTCGTGCATGGCACGACCACTCAGACGATTGTTACGGTTGGCGCTCAGCTCGCCAAGGGCATCGGCCACGTGACGGGTGGAAACACTCACCTCGTGGTTCCTGAGCCCGGTACTCTCGGCTTGCTAGGTACCGGCTTGGTGGGAATTGCGGGCATGGTCCGCCGCAAACTGGTCGCGCGGACGTAAGACTTAGGTTCGCCCAAGACACTCAACTCATACCCCGCCCTTGATGGGCGGGGTTTTTCATTGTCGGAACCACTCCTCTCCTGGAACCCGGCGCCCCGCCTGGTGTTCGCCGAGGCGGCCCCTCTCCTGGCGGACATCTGAGCACGCACGGTCTTTGCGGCCCGCCCTTCTCTGCTTCTCCCGCGACCCCATGACTGGCAATCGACACGGACGGGCCACCTGGCTTCGAATCTGGTCCGATGGAGGCCCTTCGTGTTGCGCTCTTGGGGGTGTCTCCGCGGGGTGTTTCCGCCGCCCTCGTTCCGTTACCGCCGTAACCGCGATACGCGGGATTGCAATTGACGTTACTAGCGCCCAAACCTACAGTCAGGCGCAGGGGGTAGTATGAAGGATATTCACGAGGTTCTGCGTCGCAAGCAGGCGCAGTATGCGCAGTTGGGCAAACAAATCGAGATGCTGCAGCAAGCCGCCGAGAAACTCCGCGAAGTCGCTCCCCTGCTGGCTGAAAACGAAGCCGAGGATGACAGCGCGGTATTGGCAGAAGTGGACGAAGAAACTCAATCGGCCATGGCGGCCAAAGCGGGCGCTCAATCTTCGACCACCGCAGGCAAACCGGCTCGCAGCGTAACACCCCGCTGGCCGTAGGTCGTAGAGGCGGCCAGGAGGCTCCGCTCCGATGATATTGCAGGCATTGCTGGTGTCCAAGGATGATCAGGCGGCCGAGACGCTGACTCAGGTGTTGGCGAACTTTGGCGTCGCGGTGGATCGCTCAAGCGCGGTCGAGGTCGCCGTCGCTCGTTTGTCGGAAGAGCGCTTCGACCAAGTCATCGTGGACTTCGAGGACCCGGCAACCGCAGCCCTGGTCCTGGAATCGAATCGCCACCAGACGCCCGCGGAGCACGGGAATCCACCAGTCACGGTCGCCCTGGTCAGCGATACTTCACAGATTCGCGCTATTCTCGGCGCGGGCGCCCATTTCATCCTGACCAAGCCCATCACGCACGATCAGGCCACCGCTACTCTGCGGGCCGCAACTGCCCTGCTCAAGCGGGAAAGGCGGCGGACTTTTCGCGTTCCCGTCCAGGCCGCGGTCTCACTCCATACCGAGGAAGATCCGAATCTCGAAGGCATCCTCCTTGACCTGAGCACGGGCGGAATGGACGTTCTGGTGGCCAAGCCACTCGCGTCCGTTGGCCTGGTGCGCGTCACCTTTGAGTTACCGGAAACCGGTGGAAAAATCGAGGGCGACACCCAAGTGGCATGGACCAACCCGAACGGACAAACCGGTCTCCGCTTCCTGGACATGGACGTCTCCATGCGCGAGGAACTGGGGGAGTGGATGGCGGCGCACGCCCACGACGCCATGCCCGAAGAGCCCGATCCCGTTAGTCAATGCAAGCTGACCGACATGAGTCTGGGAGGTTGTTACGTCGAGACCGAATCCCCCTTCCCGCAATCCTCTTCCGTGGACCTGTGCCTGAAGGCAGCCGGGATGGAGATTCACACCGAAGGTTGTGTGCGGGTCATGCATCCGGCGCACGGCATGGGAATTGAATTCCCTGCGCGCACCGAAGAACAGCGGAAAAGCGTGGGGGATTTCATCGAGTTTCTCACCGGCCAGCCCGGGGCTACTCCGCTGCTGGAAATCTCTCCTCGTTCCCTGATGGCCAGTCCCGAAGAACTCAATCGCAAGCCCGATGCTGCCGCCGACGCTGAGGATCCTTTGCTCGATTTGCTGAGGACGGGCGACAGCCTCGAACAGACCGATTTTCTCTCGGAACTGCACCGACAGCGTAATTCGGCCGAAGTCAGCTAAGCCGCCTCGCATACCGATTCGTTTCCCAAGAGCAAAAGCCTGCGGATAAGACCGTCGCCCCGTCTCTGGTGTGACCCTATCCCCAGGCGGTTCCACCTCGATGAAGCGAGCCTAGCGCATTCCTGCTTCCGCAAGATTTCGCCGCGGTTAATTTTCCGGAACATTTCCGATGCACTAGAATTGCATCCAATTTGTTCCAGTCCCCCATCTCGCGCGTGATGTTGCTCGGCGCCGTCTGTTTCGTGGCCATCATGCCATTTTTGTGGCACGGAACTCCCTCTGGGCACGATTTCGAGTTCCACATGTTTTCGTGGATGGAAGTCCGGGGCCAATGGCAGCAGGGGATCGTATATCCGCGATGGGCGGCGTTGGCACACTGGGGCTCGGGCGAGGCACGCTTCCTGTTTTATCCGCCCGCCTCCTGGACCCTGGGGGCCGCGATGGGCGCCATTCTCCCGTGGCGGATTGTGCCCGGAGCTTACATCTGGATTGTGCTGTGCCTGTCAGGGCTGAGCATGTTCCAGTTGGCCCGAAACTGGCTTCCGCCACCGGACGCGCTCTTTGCCGCCGTGGTCTACGCGGTGAATCCCTACCACCTGCTGATTGTCTATTGGCGTAGCGCGTATGCAGAACTCCTGGCCTCGGCGCTGCTGCCCATTCTGCTGCTGTGGCTGC
>Ga0302175_10000264_pt1 | contig 19393 bp, 14 predicted proteins | sample I_Fen_N3_3_FD_198791 | JGI IMG/M metagenome (GOLD analysis project Ga0302175, IMG submission 198791) | Peat permafrost microbial communities from Stordalen Mire near Abisko, Sweden - I_Fen_N3_3 | ecosystem: Environmental > Terrestrial > Soil > Wetlands > Permafrost | place: Sweden: Abisko... | reverse complement strand
CCGATGCTGCGCCCGTGCCGTCTTTGTGCACGTTGTCGTGGTCATCGATGTAGTCGTCGCTGTAGAAGCCGTTGGTCTGGTCGCGGTTGATGCGGAACTTGTAGTAGTAGACGCTGGCAGTCGACGGCATCGTGATCGTGGTCTTCCAGATGTCGTACTGCGTCCCGTTGATCGTGATGTTCTGTTCCCACGGCATGTCGGTGTCTACCGGCCCGGATGTGTTCCCGCTAGCAGAATCGAAGATGTAGGCCCGCGCCTTTACACCCCACATGTGGCTGGCGTTCAGGGTGCGGAAGCGCAAGGTCACCGTCGCGCTCTCAGGCACCGCGCCTTCCTGGTCGCGATAGAACGGATCAAAGGTATCGTGCAGGAATCCTGCTTTGTCCGCCGCGCTGAATCCGGAAGGCTGCTCCATCGAGAACGGAGGCGTGCTCGTGCCGTTTCCGGTATTCACGACTGCGTAGTATTGCGTGGCTGTCGCGCTGGTGCCAATGAAGCCGCCGATATTATTGTCGCTCGGTGCCTGGCCGTAAACATAACCGCCGCCTGAGGTCAGGTAGCCGAAAAACACAAATGATGACGGCATTCCGCCGCCGGTAATGGCACTCCACGGAATCGCCATCTCTCGGGTGTTTGAGTTGTTCTGGTTGTCAGCGTAGTTGCCGAAGAAGGCGGTCGATCCGCCCCACCCGCCGCTGCCGTCGGAGTTGCGATACTCGCGATAGCCGTTCTTGAAGTAGCTTACGAATGCCGCGCGGAAAGGCAGCGACGAAAAACTGGTGCCGTCGTAGTTGAACCCAGTCAGATTGCCGTCGGCGTTCGAGCAGCAGGTTGGCGGATTTTGCGGGTTCCCCTTGATGTAGAGCACACCCGACTCAAAGATGTTTGCGTTGACGATGCCGACATAGAGGTTGTTGGCGTCCCACGTCATGTACCAGGTCTGCCCGGTATTACCGGCGTTATTGAGCTGGTTGTTGGTGCCGTACTCACCGTTCCCGATGGAACCATCGATGGTGGGAGTTGCCCACTGCGCCCACAAACACGTCGAAGCCGTGAGGCTCACGATCACAAGGAGAGCGAATTTCAAAACGGATGTAACACGCATCGAGTTCCTCGCAATTCCCTCAGCATTGTCGTGCTGGGAACGAAATCTTCGGAAGGGGCCCGTCACCGCAAAAGGTTCGCCTGCGACACTTTAGTGGGGCGTCTTGCTACTCGAACCGGGGTTGAAACGCGAGATTGAATGTACACCAACTCCCGCTGCTCCGCACACGGGAACGCACAATAATTTCATTGTTGCTGCCGGAAGTTCCGGTTACCACCCATTCCCAAAACGGAACCCGCAGCTCACACCTTCTCCCCATGTGTTGGCACCAAACGGGAACATCGCCCATACGATTAGCGTATGTAAATCATGAGGGCCGCGATAGCAGTCGAGGCCTGTTTTCGATGCGGACGCCATGAACCTGCTCGACATTCTGAGACAAACGCTAGCGACGCTTCGAGCGCACAAGATGCGCAGCTTCCTCACCATGTTCGGAATCATCTGGGGCATCGCATCGGTCATTTTGCTCGTCGGCCTCGGCCTTGGCTTCAGCAAAGATCAGAAGAAACGGATGGAGACCCTTGGCAAGGACCTCGTCATCATCTGGGGAGGCCGCACCAGTTCGCAGGTCGGCGGCCTTGCCGCCGGGCGCCCGGTCACGCTCAACATTGACGACGCTCGCTTGATCAAGAAGGAAGCCTATTTCGTGAAAGCCGTCAGCCCCGAGTTACAGCGCACCGTGACCGAGACCAGTCAGTTCAACTCGGCTGCCCGCCAGGTATCCGGCATCTGGCCTTCTTATCAGGATTTTCGTTCGCTGGTTATCTCCGAGGGTCGCCTGATGACCGATGACGACGAAACCGAAGCGCGTCGCGTGGTGATGCTCGGATGGAACGCGGCCCGTCAATTGTTCCCCGGACAGCCTGCTGTTGGGTCCACGGTCGAAATCGCTCGCTATCCCTATACGGTCATCGCCGTGCTCGCTGAGAAGAAGCAGAATTCCAACTACAGCGGTCCGGACAACGACAAAATCTATGTGCCGTATTCGGCGATGGCGCGCGACTTTCCGCCACCCCCGGCCAAGGGCGAGGTCATCAATAAGGGATACCTCTCTGACATCGTTCTCGAAGTTGCTAATCCCGAAGATCACGATGCAGCCGTTCTTCAGGTGCGCCGCGTGCTCGGACGCATGCACCATTTTGAAGAGACCGACAAAGATGCCCTCTTCATCTGGGACACCATGCAGTTCGCCAAGGTCTTGACTCGAATCTTTTCCGTGATCACCATCTTTTTCGCATGCGTAGCCGTTACCACGCTCTGCCTCGGCGGCATCGGCGTAATGAACATCATGCTGGTCGCGGTGACCGAGCGCACCCGCGAGATCGGCATCTTGAAAGCAATGGGCGCAACTAAGAGCGACATCCTTAAGCAGTTTTTCAGCGAATCGGTAGCGCTGACCGTGTTGAGCGGCGCGATCGGCTATGCCCTCGGTGTTGGCATTTGCGTGCTGCTGGCGACGGCGCCTCTGCCCGACTTCGTGCCCAAACCGATCGTTTCTGTCATCGCCATCGTCGGCTCCCTGCTGACTTTGTCGCTGATCACGGTCAGTGCGGGAATGTATCCCGCCCAGCGCGCCGCTGACATGGATCCCATCGAGTGCCTGCGTTACGAATGATCCGGGGTGCAGTATGTATTTGACCGAACTGGTACAGCAAAGTTGGACGGCGTTGCGGCGCAATCGCATGCGCTCCGTACTCACCATGCTCGGCATCAGCTGGGGCGTGGTCTCTCTGGTGCTGTTGCTGGCCTTCGGCGAAGGGCTCGGGGGTGGAATCCTGCAAGCCACCTCCAACATGGGCAATAACGTCATTGTGTTATGGCCTGGGCAAACCAGCATGCAGGCCGGAGGGCAGCGCGCAGGCCGCAAAATCCATTACGAGTACGAAGACATCGAAGCGATTCGCGACGAAGTTCCAATAATCCGCGCGGTCAGCGCAGAGTCGGTATCTGATTTCGGCTTTAAGGCTGGCACTCGTGTGGTTTCCATCCAGACTCGCGGCATTGAATACCCATACTCTGCCATGCGCAAGATCTTCGCGGCTGATGGCCGCAACATCGAAGAGGCTGAGTTCGCATCGCGCAAGGCAGTCGTTGTGCTGGGTAACGCCGCCGCGAAGCGCATCTTTCAGGGTGCGCCGGCGGTGGGGCAAACTGTTCTCATCAAGGGCCGCAGCTTTGAAGTTGTCGGCGTGATGGATATCAAAATCCAGGATTCGATGTACGAGGGCCCCGATAACGAGCAGGCGTTCATTCCCTACGAGGTCTTCAACGAGCTGACGAACGCCAAAGATCCGCAGATGATCTTGTTCCAACCAATCTCGGCTGACCTGCACAGCCAGGCGCTTTTGGCCGCACGCAACGTCATTGGCCGCCGACACCACTTCGAGCCCAAAGACACTAAAGCCACGCCGGAATGGGATACCGTCGAGAGCGGTCAGATGATGCGTGCTTTCACCCTCGGCCTCGACGCGCTGCTCGGCATTATCGGCGCGCTTACTCTCGGTGTCGGTGGAGTCGGCGTGATGAACATCATGCTGGTGTCGGTGACTGAGCGCACCAAAGAGACTGAAGGCCATTGGCGCGCGGCCGCGACACATTCTTATTCAGTTTTTGATCGAGGCGCTGGTGCTCACGTTTATTGGAGGCGCCTTGGGCGTGGCCGCCTCGTGGCTGCTAACGGTCGTCATTCCTCCCATGCCGCTCTACAGCGAGTTCTATAAGACCGCCAATCATCAGGGCGACATCTTCCTCAGAGCGTCAGTGGGCGTGATGGCGGTGTCATTTATCGTGCTCTCGCTGGTTGGAATCACCAGCGGCTTCTGGCCCGCATTGAAGGCCTCGCGCCTGCAGCCGATTGAGGCGCTGCGGTACGAATAACACACGCACGAAGGTGTGCAGACAAAGGGCGCGATAGGTCGGTTGCGTCAGGCACTCACCCTCCGAGTGTTTCAATCCAACATGAAAGACACGGTTTGAGATCCATCAGGCCCGCCAGTGCCACGTTGAGCAGTCCAAATAAACAGCAGTCGCTGCGCTCGTGATGACAGACCAATCTAGAGCTTTGGGGAACTAGCCGCGCGGAGATTCGCGGTACGTCACAGCTTCGGCGACGCCCATCCAGATGTCGACCAGACCAAGGCCGCTGACCAGGCCACGGACGAAGTTGCGGGAGAGGAATTCCTTGACTGCGGGAAAGCCGACCAGCAAAGAATTGTCGGTCCAAAGGCGCGTCCAGGGCAACACGGTGAGAAGTATCCCGATTTCAAGGCAGAAGAGCACGAATACCACCAGCCACAGGCGCTGTAGCCAGCGCTGCGGAACTCTGGGAGGCTTGGCGGGCGGCATGACCAGCACAGGTCCTGCGCCGGGTGTCGTCGGTTGCGGCTCGGAGCCCGGAGCATCGGCAAAGTAGCTGAGCGTCAGGCCTCCCTGGGTGGCGGCGGTGAGCCAGCCTCCGATGTGGCGCTGGCCGAAAATCACGGCGCTCCCTGGGACCGAAAAATTCATCTCTGCGGATTGTACGTGGTACGTGGAGAAACGGGAACGGCAGGGATTGCGCCCTGCCGCCGTTATTGAGTCTGTAAACACGCCTTACAGCAGTTCCTCGTTCCAGTTCTCGAGGAACTTCTTCACTTCGACCATAAACTGGTCGGCGACGGCGCCATCGATGATGCGGTGATCGTAGCCGATGCTCATGTGCATCATGGATCGGATGGCGATGGTGTCGTTGCCGTCTTTATCGGTAAGGACGACGGTTTTTTTGACGATGCCGCCGATGCCCATAATCGCCACCTGCGGCTGGTTGATGATAGGCATGCCGAACTTGGCTCCGAAGACGCCTGGGTTGGTGATGGTGAAGGTGCCCCCCTGAACCTCGTCCGGCTTGAGCTTTTTGGTGCGGGCACGCTCGCCGAGATCGGTGACGGCGCGCTGCAGTCCGACGAAGCTGCGCTCTTCGGCGCTCTTGATGACAGGTACGATGAGTCCCCAGTCGAGGGCGACGGCGATGCCGAGATTGATGGCCGAGTGATAGCGGATGCTGTCGCCTTCCACCGATGAATTGACGATGGGGAATTTGCGCAGTCCGTGGACGGCGGCGCGGCAGAAGAACGGCGTGAAGGTGAGCTTGTTCCCGGTGGCCTGCTCGAACTTGGACTTCATCTTCTCGCGCAGACGGACGACGCGGGTCATGTCGATTTCGAAGACGCCATGCACGTGCGCGCTGGTGCGCTTGGACATGAGCATGTGCTCGGCGATCTTCTTGCGCATGGTGGACATGGGCACGAGCTCGCCGGGGGTTACTCCGCCGACGGGCTGGAGAGGCATGATGACCGGCGGCGCCGCAGGAGCTTCGTAGCTCGGTGCAGGTGGGGTGGGCGCTGGCGCAGCAGCGGCGGCGGGTGCTCCGGCGGCGTGCTTGGTGATGAAGGCCTCGATGTCTTCCTTAGTGATGCGTCCACCCAAGCCTGTGCCTGGAACCTTGGCGAGATCGACGTTATTCTCTTTGGCGATCTTGCGGACAAGCGGGCTGGAACGGACTCGGCCTTGCTCGCCCGAATCGGAGTCGCCATCGGCTTGCGGCTGCGGAGAGGGGGGCAAGGCGGCCGGCTGCTCGGGCTCTTCGCCGGATGGCGGCTGAGCAGCTTGGCTCTGAGCAGCCACTGGAGCGGCCTGTTTCGCCGGAGCGGCCTTTGCGGGCGCTGGAGCAGGGGCGGCATCGCCGTCTCCGATGATGCCGACGACGGTGTTCACCTGGACGGTGGCACCGGCCTGGACCTTGATCTCCTGCAACGTGCCGGACGCAGGCGCGGGAATTTCGGCGTCGACTTTGTCGGTGGAGATTTCGAACAGCGGTTCGTCACGCTGGACTTTGTCGCCGGGCTGCTTGAGCCACTTGGTAATGGTTCCTTCGAAGATCGATTCGCCCATCTGGGGCATGACGATGTCAGTTGGCATTAGATCCTTCCACGGGAATACGGTTAGAAATCAGGGCGTCGAACGCAATTTCACATTATATCGCGGCGGCGCGGCGCTGGTTTTCAGGCGGTCGGCGAGAGAAGCGGCGAAAGTTAATTTGGGAAGGGACGTTGTCGCAAACGAAGTGTACTATTTTGTTTGCTCAACGAACCGATTCTTCTGGAAGCGCAACGGGAGCGAAATGCGGCTCGAAAGCTTACGAAAAGACGTTTTAGAAGCGAACCTTGAACTGGTACGACGCGGGCTGGTGTTGTACACCTTTGGAAACGCGAGCGGGATTTCGCGCGACGAGGGACTGGTGGCGATCAAGCCGAGCGGGGTTCCGTATGAAAAGCTGCGACCGGAAGACATGGTTGTGACGGACCTCGACGGGAATGTAGTGGAGGGCAGCTTGCGGCCGTCGTCGGATCTGGCGACACACCTGGAGTTATATAAGGCCTTTCCGCGAATCGGCGGCGTGGTGCACACGCACTCGGAGTTTGCGACGGCATGGGCACAGGCGCGAAAGCCGGTTCCTTGTTTTGGGACGACGCACGCTGATTACTTTCGCGGAGCGATTCCGGTGACGAAGCCCATGGGGCCGGAAGACATCGCCGGCGATTACGAGAAGAATACCGGCGCGGCGATTCTCACACTATTTCGTAAGATCGATTACGAGCGGATTCCGGCGGTGCTGGTGGCCAACCATGGGCCGTTTGCATGGGGAGCGGATGCGGCGGCAGCGGCGCACAACGCCGTGATCCTGGAGCAGGTCGCCCGCGTGGCGTACAGGACGGTTGCCATCAACAGCGGGGCGACGGAGATCGGACCCGAGTTGCACGACAAGCACTTCCTGCGCAAACACGGCGCCAAAGCTTATTACGGACAGGAGAAGTAATTTCGCTCTTAAAGGACGCAATCATGAATGGTGAAACGAAGATGACGATGGGCATCATCGTCGGGAACCGCGGATTTTTCCCCGGCCAGTTGGCGGAAACGGGACGCGAAGAGATGATTCAGGCCGTGCAGAGGGCCGGGATGGGAGCGGTGGTTCTAGATCCCTCGCAAAGCAAGCACGGAGCCGTGGAGACACGTGACGAAGCTAAGCGGTGTGCGGAACTGTTCCGGGCTCAGGGCGGGAAGATCGACGGCGTGATCGTCACGCTGCCGAACTTCGGGGACGAGCGCGCGATTGCAGACACGCTGCGACTGGCCAATCTTGATGTGCCAGTGCTGGTGCAAGCGACGCCGGACAGTCCGGAGAAGATGACGATTGCACACCGTCGCGATAGTTTTTGCGGAAAAATGTCGGCGTGCAACAACCTGCGGCAGTACGGGATTCCATACTCGCTGACGAAAGCGCATACGGTCAGTCCGGATTCGGACGAGTTTCGAGCGGACCTCGCGAAGTTTGCGGCGGTCTGCCGAGTGAAGAATGGGCTGAAGAACCTGCGGATCGGCAGCATCGGCGCGCGCCCGACGGCGTTCAACACGGTGCGCTACAGCGAAAAGATGCTGGAATCGCATGGCATCTCGGTGGAGACGCTCGACCTGTCGGAAGTACTGGGGCGCATTCAGCGCATGAAAGACAGCGATGAGCGGGCGCAGGCAAAACTCGAAGGCATAAAGAAGTATGTTTCGACCAGCGGAGTGCCTGCCGAAGCGCTGCTGAAGATGGCGAAGCTGGCGGCTGTCGTCGATGACTGGATGAAGGCGACGGATGTTGCGATCAGCGCGGTGCAATGCTGGACGTCGATTGAAGAGAACCTCGGCGTGGTGCCGTGCACGGTGATGAGCATGATGAGCAACGACCTGATGTCGAGCGCATGTGAGGTGGACATCTGCGGCGTACTCGCAATGCATGCGCTGCAACTGGCGTCGGGTACGCCATCGGCACTGCTGGACTGGAACAACAATTACGGCGACGACCCGAACAAAGCGGTTTGCTTCCACTGCTCAAACCTGCCAAAGCACTTTTTCGGCGAGGTAAAGATGGACTACCAAGCGATCATTGCCGGCACAGTTGGCATTGAGAACACTTATGGGACCTGCGTGGGCAAGGTTAAGGCCGCACCGATGAGCTATGCGCGGTTCTCAACCGACGACACTTCGGGCAGGTTGCGCGGTTACGTGGGCGAAGGCGCCTTCACCGACGATGCCCTGAACACATTTGGCGGCGCGGGTGTGGTGGAGATTCCAGAGATGCAGAAGTTGCTGCGCTATATCTGCGAGAACGGGTTCGAGCATCACGTGGCGGCAAACCTTTCGACCGTCGCTCCGGCCATCCACGAGGCGACGACCCGTTACCTGGGCTGGGACATGTACTTCCACGAACCGCGTTAGAGGCGCTGATGGCAATTGTTGCGGGAGTTGATTTTGGAACGCTGAGCGTGCGCGTCTCGATCGTGGACAGCGAACGCGGACTACTGGATTCGGCAGTAGCAAACTATCCGCTGCACCGGAAGCGGGAAGACCCCGAGTATGCCACGCAGTCGCACGACGACCACATGCGGGCCCTCGCAGAGGCGACACGCGAAGCTCTGAAGAAATCAGGCGTGGCAGGTGAAGCCCTCGAGGCGATCGCGATCGACACAACGGGGTCGTCGGTGATCCCGGTGGGCAAGGGCATGATCCCACTGGGTGAGTACTACCTGTGGTGCGATCACAGGGCGAAAGGCGAGGCAGCGGAGATTACCGAGGCGGCACGCCGCGAGGGTCTGGAAGCGATCCAGTGGTGCGGCGGGGTGTACTCGTCGGAGTGGGGATTTTCAAAGCTGCTGCACTGGCTGCGTCACAATCCGGAAAAACGGGCCGAGTTCGTCACTGCGTTTGAGCACTGCGACTTTGTCGCCGCTACCTTGTGCGGCGTCACCGACGAGCGAAAGGCGAAACGCAGCATCTGCGCGATGGGCCACAAGTGGATGTGGAACGCATCGCTGGGAGGCCTGCCATCCGAAGAATTTCTGGCGGGAGTCGATCCACTTTTGGCGGGTGTTCGCGAGAAGTTACAGGGCGAGTATGCGACCTCAGAGCAGGTGGCCGGAACGCTGGCTGCGGAATGGGCAGAGAAGCTGGGGCTGAAGCCGGGAATCCCGATTCCGGTGGGCGCGTTCGATGCTCACTGGGACGCAATCGGAGCAGGGTGCGGTACCGACGACGTCGTCAATGTAATCGGCACATCGACCTGCATTATCGGGATCACGGAGTCTCCGAACCTGGTACCGGGAGTCTGCGGCGTAGTGCCGGGGAGTGTGCATCCGCAACGAACGGGGATCGAGGCAGGACTTTCGGCGGTCGGCGACATCTTCAGCGCGATTGCCACGCGTGCCGGAACCGATGTCGAAACGCTTTCGAAAGGGCTAGAGAACTACCGAGCAGGCCAGACCGGGCTGTTGCGGATGACCTGGGACAATGGCGACCGGACAGTGCTGGTGAACCCCAATTTGCGGGGCATCACGCTAGGCTGGAACTTGCAGAGCACGGCGCAGGATGAGCTGTTTGCGGCGATCGAGGGAACGGCACTGCACACCCGCGTGATCTTGGAGCGGATGGCGGAACACGGAGTCCTAATCAAGCGGGTTATCAACGGCGGCGGCATTCCGCAGAAGAATGAAGTGCTCAATCAAGTTTATGCCAACGTGCTGGGTTGTCCGGTGCTGGTGCCGACCAAGAGCGTAACGAGCCTGGGGTCGGCGATTTTTGCGTTCCTGGCGGCGGGCACTTTCAACACCGTCGAAGAGGCGCAAGCGATGATCTGCCCTGCGCACAAAACATACCTACCCGATCCGGAGGAACAAGAGATCTACGAGCGCTTGTATCCTGCCTATCGTCGCCTGTATTTTGCGTTTGGCGATGCGACGAATGGGGAGATGGGCGGCGTGCTGCCGATGTTAATCCGGACGGCGAATAGTACATACCTCCGGAAGTCCGGGGCTGCCGGGCCTGGGATCGACGTAGGTAAAATGTAGCTCCCTCCAAAGAAACAGTAAAAATCTGGAGTTCGCAGCCCTATACCCGCCCGGCGGTCCCCTCTGGCACTGTTCGTCTTCGATGGCCCGGCCCCTGCGGCCCCTGCGAAGGGGCGTGCGCGGAACTATGAGATGCATTCGCGTCGTCGATTGATGCCAACGTTTCGAGAAGGATGAACAGAGGCTCCCTTCAAGGTGCAGGGCCATGCCCCAAGCGCTTCCGTCATTCTTTTCTTGGACGGGGCGCGGCGTGTCATCAGGTATTGAACGGATGAAAATCAGGTGACTGATGTAGAGACAACGGCTTCCATCCAGATACAAGATATGCAATGCATCGCCCTGTGCAGGCGACAGACTGATGGAGGCAACGATGGCGAAGCTTACGACAACAACCCGCAAACGGATACCTGCGCTCAAGTTTGCATTTCCCAAGCAGCGCAAAGAGCCTCTCGAAAACGCTGCGCATGTGCGTAACGCGGCTGCGCGCTTTAATCAGGTGAAAGGCGTTACAGCGGCGGAACGTAGCGCGGCGTGGAAGAGGATAAAGTCGGCCGCAAAACGATACGGCGTGGAACTAGAAAAGACCGCGTAGCCGAAGGCGGGGCAGCGGCGGGCAATCTTCGTTCCTCCCATTTCTTAAGGGCTGCCGTTGCGAGCGTGCGCCTGCAGCCAACATCATCCTTTCCAAGGCCCGCGAGCGGGTAGTGTCCCTCACCCAGGTTCGCGCCCCGAGGTTAGCCCAAAGAACGGGCGCACGAACCTGGAGTACAGGGCTGGGGCACCGGGCAAGTGTCAACCCAGGACCAGCATTGGCCTTTGCGCTTCATCGCAGGAAGGGCAAACTGTACTTGTCGGGTTCGACGCAGCCCTGTGCGCGGGTGTAATCGGAAACAGCTCCGTAAGCCAGCCCGAGCAACAGCGGATAGAGGAAGACCGGAGGGACCAAGGGCCCTACCGACGCTGCCAGTATTCCGCAAATGATCGAGCTCCAGAACAACACCCAGCAAAAGTCACCGAGAATGCGACAGCGGCTGGGATGGCATAAGCTAATCCACAAGAAGAGCGCAATGACCGCGATTCCTAGCGCCGTAAGCGTGAAGCTGACCAGCAACTCTATACTTACAGCTAGGACTCCTAGCCAAAGCCAGAAGAGCGCACCCGTAACCACGACCTGAGCGAGGGCTTGCGCTCCGGCAAGGCCTACGCAAAGGGTGACGAGACTCAGCACCAGGAACAAGATGAACCCCAACATCCAGATCGCTTCCAGCCATGCACAATACCAAGGCCGGGGAGCACGCGGCGGATAGGTACCGTCATCCTGGTTTCCCCCGTCGGTGGTGGGTGAGCCACCACCAGCGTCACAAGAGCGGAGATTCCGCACTTCCAATGGTACTGAAGATGGGCAGCCGCCTGGACTCACCACAATCGACTTGACCATATAAGGACCGGGAGGAAGGAACGGGTGGGGGTTGAAGGTGACAGCCTGGTTGCCGGTAACCGGTCGCACTTCGGAGAAGTTGCCGTCGCCGTAGTCTAGCTGCAACTCCGTGCCGGGAGCTGCATTCTGCACCGTGGCGCCGATGGTCACGAGGCGGCGGGCATGGTCGTCGCAGTCGCCAAGGTTGGCGACTTTCAGCTGAACCGTCGGACACTTTGGGGCGCATGCCGCTACTTCGACCGGGATCGTATAGTCAGAGCAGCCATATGGGGAGAACGACTTCAGCGTCGCGACATAAGACCCCGGCGAGTAGAAGTGTGGCGGGGTGAGAGTCCAGACATCATTCGGCGTGGCGACAGCGTGCGGTGCCGAGCTGTTGCCATCGCCGAAGTCCCAGTAAACCGAAGTACCCGCCGCAACATCGGTGAACGAGGCTTCTAGGGTGACAGGGCTGCGGCCAGTGGAATCGCAGGGATCAACGACTGCCGTGGCAAGGACGACCTGTGGGCATTGCGAAGCTAGGACGATGCAGTCGAGCACAGTCGTAGTGCTCAGGGTGCACGAAGTGTCTTCAACGCAGGTAACGGTTAGCTTGGGGCGGCTGCCACATGCCAGTGAGGCGACTGGGGGGAAATCCAGCGTCCAACGGCCACCTACGACGGGGACGTTGAGGAATGACCTGCCATCGGGAGCGGCGGGGCCGCTGGGGGTGACGGGCGCATCGAAAACTACGTTGACGTGATTGCACGTAGCCCCGCCTTGAGCCACCACCCGAAAGGGCGGAGTTGTTACAGAACTGCGAGTTCCCACCATCGGGTCAACAGTAAGTACGCATGCCATGCTAAGGCGGCTCCGTGAGAAGTAGTCCCGCCCGGTGGCAAGCGGGTTCGAGAACCTTATGACAATTTGAGGCAATTGTCGAGCGTATTGCTACGACTGAAACTGCGGAGCGGCGGCTGCCGGGTAATGTTGCACCGAGCGTACCGTGCGAGGTTGGCTGGGCTCATTTGACTCTGTCTAGGCCGTGGGCTAGCCTCAAATGCTTGTGCTGTCGCGACTCGAGCCGGCTATTCAGACGCCTCCGGCACGTCCTGCCGACTGTCTATTTATGAATTTGAGACGCTCTATTTTGCACGCAATCGTGGCGGTGGCGCTGTGCGTGAGCGCGCTGGCCGGGAACATGATGCATCCCACCCATGCCTCGAAGGCGATGGTGGCGACGGTACAGCCGGATGCCTCGGACGCTGGCGTGGAGATCATGAAGGCCGGAGGAAATGCCGTCGACGCCGCGGTCGCGGTAGGGTTTGCCTTGGCGGTGACGCATCCGGAGGCGGGCAATATTGGCGGCGGCGGGTTCATGCTGTTTCGGAGGCCGAGCGGGGAGGTGCACTTTCTTGACTATCGCGAGAAAGCCCCATCGAAGGCGACAGTCGATATGTACCTCGACAAAAACGGCAACGTCATCGAGAAGATGAGCCTCGTCGGATACAAGGCGATTGCGGTGCCGGGGTCGGTGGCGGGACTGGCGTATGCGCAGCAGCATTGGGGCAAGCTGAAGCTGGCGCAGGTGATGGCCCCGGCGATCAGGTTAGCGCGGGACGGCTTCGTGCTGGATTACGGCACGGCGATGGACCTGCGCGAGAAAGAGTTGGGGCTGTTCCCGGAGACGAAGCGCATCTTTCAGCGAGAGGGCAAGTTCTACGAGCCGGGCGACGTGTTCCAGCAGCCGGAGTTGGCAGAGACGCTGGAGCGGATCGCGAAGAATCCGGACGATTTTTATCACGGGGATTTGGCGCGCGAGTTAGCCGCGGCGATGCAGAAGGGCGGAGGGCTGGTTACCGTCGAAGACCTCGCGGCGTACGAAGTAAAGGAACGGCAGGCGATACGCGGGACGTATCGCGGGTATGAGGTGATCAGCGCGCCGCCACCGTCGTCGGGCGGAGTGGCGCTGGTGGAGATGCTCAACATTCTCGAAGGCTACGATCTGGCCAAGCAGGGCAATCGGTCGGCTGAGAGTATTCACCTGACGGCCGAGGCGTTTCAGCGTGCGTTTTTCGACCGCGCGGAGTTTTTGGGCGATCCGGATTTCGCGAAGATTCCGGTGGCACAGTTGATTGACAAGCGCTATGCAGAGGCGTGGCGGGAGACGATTGCGCTGCGGCGGGCGACGCCGGCCGATGGGCTGAAACGTCCGGCCATATTTACCAAGCTGGACGCGTACGCGCAGGCGAATCCGCAGCCGAAGGGCGTGCGCGAGCCAGAGCACACGACGCACTACTCGGTAGTGGATGCCGAGGGCAATGCGGTGGCGGTAACCACGACGTTGAATGACAGCTTCGGCTCCCGGGTGACGGCTGAGGGGCTGGGCTTCCTGATGAACAACGAGATGGACGACTTTGCGGTGAAGCAGGGCGTGCCGAATATGTACGGGCTGATCCAGGGGCCTGCGAACGCCGTAGGAGCGAACAAGCGTCCGCTGTCGGCCATGACGCCGACGATCGTGCTGAAGGACGGCAAGCTGTTTTTGGTGCTGGGGTCGCCGGGTGGGCCTACCATTATTACTACGGTCGCGAATGTGCTGATGGGCGTGGTGGATTACGGGATGAATATCCAGGAGGCGGTGAACGCGGCGCGCTTCCACCAGCAGTGGATGCCGGACAAGATCATGTTGGAGACCTATGGCGTTTCGCCGGACACGTTGCAGATTCTGGAGAAGATGGGACACAGGCTGAAGACGGATCGCGAGTTCTGGGGCGACGCAGAGTGCATCGCGATCGATGAGAAGACGGGCGAGCGACTGGGTGCGAGTGACGGACGCAACAACGGAAAGGCAGCGGGCTACTGATGCGGCGAGCAATGTCAACGCTGGTGTTTGCGCGGAAGGAACGGCTGCATCCGGGTCTGTTGGACTTGATGGTTCGTGGCGGCGCCGAGGCGATCGAGATTTTTGGCAGTCGCGGGCACTTCAATTATTCCGACAAGCAACACGTGCGTGAGATTGCGAACTGGTTCCGGAGCACGGGAATTCCGTTTCATTCGATGCATGCGCCGATGCATGGCGACGAGGAATTTGGGCGGAGTGGCGCTCCCGGCCTGAATATTGCGGCGGTGGAGAAGCGGGACAGGATAGCCGCGATGGATGAGATCAAGCGCGCGATCGAAGTGGCGGAACAGGCACCGTTTCAGTTCCTGGTGCAGCACATCGGCGTGAGCGGAGAAAGCGCGACGGGTCAGAAGCTGGATTCGGCCATGACATCGCTGGAGCATTTGCGCGCCTTTGCCAAGCCGTTGGGAGTGCAGGTGGTGGTGGAGAACATTCCGAATGAACTCTCGACGCCGGAGGCGATCGTGGAGTTGCTGCGCACGGCTCGGTTCACGGATATCGGCGTGTGCTTCGATGTGGGACATGCGCACATGGCGCCGGGGATTCCGCAGGCGTTCGAGACCTTGAAAGATTTGATTCGCACCACGCATGTACACGATAACCATGGCGAGCGTGACGAGCATTTGTTGCCCGGCGGCGGAACGATCGATTGGAAGCAAACGATGGTGTTGCTGCGCGGGGCACCGCATGTGCCGGCGCTGGTGTTAGAGATTGAAGGCGTGGAAGGGGAAGACACTGCGGCGAAGATGGCTGAGGGGTATGGGAAGTTGGAGGGGTAGGTGGCCGACAGGAAATGCAGGTCCTTCGGCTCCGCACTCGCCCGGCCGAGGAAAAACGGCTAGGCTTCGCGCAAGATGACAACAGTACTCCGTGGGGGGAAGGCAGATCCCTCGGTCGCCAAGGCGACCTCGTGATGACAATACTAGACGGGTGTCCGATGCACCGATAAATCGGTGCTCCACCCAATAATCGAAAGACAGGACTCATGGACACAACAGCAACGATTACGACGATTAGGGAAGTGGGAAAGTACGACGGGCAGGCCGTCATCATTCGAGGGTGGCTGTACAACCTGCGGGAGAGCGGAAAGCTGCTGTTTCCGCAGTTTCGCGACGGCAGCGGGATCATCCAGGGCGTGGTGGTGAAGAGTCAGGTCTCGCCCGAGCTATTTGAGTCGATCAAGACGCTGACGCAGGAATCGAGCGTGATCGTGACCGGCAAAGTGCGGGCTGACAAGCGAGCGCCGGGTGGCTATGAGCTAGATGTGACTGACGCACAGGTCGTGCAGCGGGTGAATCCGGATGATCCGTATCCGATTACCCCGAAGGAGCATGGTGTTGATTTTCTGATGGAGCATCGGCACCTGTGGATGCGGTCGCCACGGCAGGCGGCGATTTTGCGGACGCGCGCCGAGATCATCAAGGCGGCGCGGGATTTCTTTGACGAGCGCGGCTTCACGCTGACCGATCCGCCGATTCTTACCCCGGCGGCGTGTGAAGGCACCACGACGTTGTTTCCGGTCGATTACTTCGAGGAGCAAGCGTACCTGACGCAGTCAGGCCAGTTGTATATCGAAGCGACGGCGATGGCGCTAGGCAAGGTGTATAGCTTCGGTCCGACTTTTCGTGCGGAGAAGTCGAAGACACGGCGTCACCTGACGGAATTCTGGATGGTGGAGCCGGAAGTCGCATACGGCACGCTGGATGATTTGATGGTGCTGGCGGAGGACTTCATCACGAGGATTGTGACGAAGTGCCTGGAGAAGCGGCGTCCGGAGTTGGAGACGATTGGGCGCGACATCAGCAAGCTGGAGAATATCGCGACACCGTTCCCGCGCATCACCTATGACGAGGCGGTGCAGATGTTGCAGGATGCGCATGCCAAGGGGCTGATCGAGAACAAGTTTGAGTACGGCGGCGATTTCGGCTCGCCGGACGAGACCTATATCTCGTCGCAGTTTGATCGGCCGGTGATGGTGCATCGCTATCCGGCGGCGGTGAAGGCATTTTATATGGAACCTGATCCGCAGCGTCCGGATTTGGCGCTGTGCGTAGACGTGCTGGCGCCTGAGGGATACGGGGAGATCATTGGCGGGTCGCAGCGCATGGGCTCCTATGAGTTGTTGCTGGAGCGGATTCGTCAGCATGAGCTGCCGGAAGAGTCGTTCAAGTGGTACCTTGACCTGCGCAAGTTCGGCGGGGTTCCACATGCCGGATTTGGTATGGGTATCGAACGCGCCGTAGCTTGGATTTGTGGGTTGGACCATGTGCGGGAGACAATTCCGTTCGCAAGGACGCTGACGAGGCTGTATCCGTAGCATTCTCGGGGACGCGAGAGTATTCGCGCCAAAAGGGTCCTTCGACTCGGTCGCCTTTGGCGACCTCGCTCAGGATGACACCGTGAGTTTGACGTCAGGATAATTTATGGCAACCAGTCCAGCAACCAAACCGCTACAACACGTTGAGACGCAAAAGCAGATTCGCATCATCGGCGTACCACTTGACCTGGGGCAATCGCGCCGCGGCGTGGATATGGGACCGTCGGCGGTGCGGGTCGCTGGACTGGAGAGCAAGCTCGAAGAACTCGGCTACAGCGTGAAGGATGGCGGCAACGTGCCAGTTGCAGTGCTGGAGACACGGCCGGAGGGCGATCCACACGCTAAGTACCTCACCGAGATCACAGAGACGTGTACCAAAGAAGCCGAACTGGTGGTGAAGACGCTGGAGAGCGGCCACATTCCCATAGTGCTAGGCGGGGACCACTCGATTGCAGCGGGCACTGTGTCGGGCGTAGCAGAGTACTATCGGCGGCAAAACCAGAAGATTGGCCTCATCTGGATTGACGCCCACAGCGACATCAATACGCCAGATAGCTCGCCGAGCGGCAACGTGCATGGCATGCCGCTGGGAGCGATCATGGGGCTGTGGGATTCGCCGCTCACCAACCTCTACAACTTCAGTCCCAAGGTGAAGCCCGACAACTGCGTACTGGTGGGCATTCGCGACGTGGACACGAACGAACGCGAAAACATCAAACGTTCCGGAGTACATGCCTTCACCATGCGCGACATCGATGAGCGGGGTATGCGCACGGTGATGGAAGAGGCTCTGCGTTTAGCGGGGCGAGGAACAGTAGGCTACCACGTGTCGCTCGACATGGACTGGATCGATCCGGAGGATGCGCCGGGTGTGGGGACTCCGGTGTGGGGTGGCGCGACTTACCGCGAAGGACATTTGGCCATGGAGATCATCGCCGATCACGGTCGTATGTTGAGTTTCGAAATCGTGGAAGTGAATCCGGTGCTCGACGAGCGCAACCAGACAGCGGAACTGGCGGTGGAATTGGCACTATCGGCGTTCGGGAAGAAGATATTGTAGGTTGGCTATTCTAGCTGGCGGCCGCATTCGGATGTACGATTAGGCCAGCGCCGCATACTGCAGGGTTCGACACCTGTAGCCGGCCCCTTTCCGCGTTCGTGGGTGAAACTGCGAAACGCGAGCGACGAAGTTCCTATGAAATTATGGTCTAGTGCCGTCGTGAATTGCCCGAAAGGCAGGCGCGGCGAATTCCTCCTACGCGCATGTTGCTGTGTGATTGTTGTGTCAGCGTTTGCGGCTGGTGTGGCGCTGGCACAATCGGCGCCCACCGAGCCAAGCAAACCTGTGAGCCCCGCTTCCCAGGAGGCTTCCGCCAATGTGCCCGAGGTGAGCACTCAGGAAGAAATACAGACGTTTCAGGTGAAGGTGAACCTGGTGGACGTGCGCGTGGTAGTACGCGACGCGCAAGGCAAACCGGTCGGAAACCTGAAGCAAGATGACTTTCTAATATTTGACGACAACAAGCCGCAGACGATCAGCAAGTTTTCCGTGCTGAATCTGGGGGCAAGCGAGGCGCCGGTCGCCCCTGCGCCGGGTGTAGGCGCACAAGGCGCAGAGTCTTCGGACGAGAGCCTGAAAGTGCGAGGTCCGGTCCATCGGATAGCGTACCTGTTTGACGACATTAACTCGTCGGCGAACGATCTTGTACAGGCGCGGAATGCCGTCGATAAGCGGGTCAAATCACTTCAACCTGGTGAATCCTTGGCCATCTTTACGATTTCGGGGCAAGGCACTCAAGATTTCACCAGCGATCAAGACAGACTGCGCGCCGCGCTGGCGCAGCTCAAGCCCAGGCCACCAAGCGTTGGTTTAGTGGGTGATTGTCCGCCGATCGATTACTACCTCGCCAATCAGGTGGCAGCCTATCACGACCCGCAGGCCTTTGAGGTGGTTCTACAGGAGGTGATTGGCTGCATGTATGACGGCAACACCAACCCCTCTTTGCTGTCGGTACAGGAAGCAGCGACACGCGAGGCTGCGGATCGGGTCCTCCGTGCCGGTGAGACCCAATTGCAGGTCACTCTGCATACGTTGGGCGACGTGATACGCATCGTTCGTATGCTTCCTGGCCAGCACACGATCGTCTTCTTGACTCCAGGGTTCATCGTCGCGCAACAGCAGGCCCAGTTGACCGATATTCTGGACCGCGCCATTCGTGCCGGAGTGGTGATCAATACGCTTGACGTGAAGGGTGTGTTCACGGAGTCGCCTACAGGCACTGATATCAGTCAAAAGGCTTATGGGACAACAGTATTTGGACCAGCGATGCTGCGTTACAAGGCGGCATCAGACCTTGCGCAAGCTGATTCGATCATGCAGATTGCGAACGCAACGGGGGGAACGTTTTTTCACAACAATAATGATTTGACCGCGGGAGTGGACCGACTGGGTGCGCCGCCGCCATTCACGTATCTGCTGGCATTCTCGCACCAGGGGTTGAAGAGCGACGGCAAGTTCCACGTTATCAAAGTTGAGCTGAAGCAGAGCAAGGGTCTGACATTACAGGCGCGCAAGGGTTATTACGCGCCGATGGCAGGAAACTCCAGCGAGGAAGCGCAGCAAGAGATTACGGACGAGGTTTTCGCACAAAACGAGGTCCAGGAACTGCCGCTGCGAACCCAGACGCAGTATTACCTTGGGGGCGACGATAAGGCGCACATCAAC
>Ga0302175_10000261_pt1 | contig 19656 bp, 16 predicted proteins | sample I_Fen_N3_3_FD_198791 | JGI IMG/M metagenome (GOLD analysis project Ga0302175, IMG submission 198791) | Peat permafrost microbial communities from Stordalen Mire near Abisko, Sweden - I_Fen_N3_3 | ecosystem: Environmental > Terrestrial > Soil > Wetlands > Permafrost | place: Sweden: Abisko... | reverse complement strand
GAGTGATCGCCCGGGAACTGCCGATACGCGCCGAGTCCAGGCGGTCCAGGCGTGGGCCCATCCAGTTGAACGGACGGAACAGGGTGAAGTTCAGGCCTTTGGCGCCGTATGCCCAGATCACGCGGTCCAGCAGTTGCTTGGAAACCGAGTAGATCCAGCGCTGCTTGTTGATCGGACCCACGATCAGGTTCGAGGTGTCTTCGTCGAAGTTCTTGTCCTGGCACATGCCATAGACTTCGGAGGTCGACGGGAAAATCACGCGCTTGTTGTATTTCACGCAGTAGCGAACCAGTTTCAGGTTCTCTTCGAAGTCGAGTTCAAACACACGCAGCGGGTTGCGGGTGTATTCGATTGGCGTGGCGATGGCTACCAGCGGCAGGACCACGTCGCACTTCTTGATGTGGTACTCGATCCACTCGGAGTGAATGCTGATGTCGCCTTCGACGAAGTGGAAGTTCGGATGGCTGCGCAGGCGATCGATGGCATCGGAACCGATGTCCAGGCCGTAGACTTCGTAACGGTCGTCACGCAGCAGGCGCTCGGACAAGTGGTTGCCGATGAAGCCATTGACGCCGAGGATCAGCACGCGGGTACGACGCGGAGCGCGGCCGGACTCGGCACCGCGCAGCACCGAGCCGTCCACCAGGCCCAGCTCATTGGCCAGTTGCGGACCGCTCAGGTACAAGCCGTTGTCGTTGCGCTGGCCGGCGGTGATCACCAGGGAGTCTTCACCGCAAGCGATGCGCAGCGGATCGACGCTGATGACACGGCCAGGGACTTGACCTTCATTGCCCTTGACGACTTGTGCGCCCCAGACAATCAGTTTGTGCTCGCCGACAGCGCAGAACGCGCCCGGATACGGTTGGGTCACGGCACGAACCAGGTTGAACAGTTCTTCGGCCGGTTTTTTCCAGACGAGCTTGCCATCGGCCGGGGTACGACGGCCGAACACGGTGGCTTTGGATTCGTCTTGCGCGGTTTCAGTGATTTTGCCTTGCAGCAGCGCCGGCAGAGTGTCGCGCAGCAAGGACGTGGCCGCTTCGCGCAGCTTGGCATGCAGGGTCAGGGCGGTGTCGGTGCGTTCGATCCCGACTTTTTCCTGGGCAACGATTGCGCCGGCATCGGCACGCTTGACCATGCGGTGCAGCGTCACGCCAGTTTCGGTTTCGCCGTTGACCAGCACCCAGTTGGCCGGTGCGCGACCACGGTAGGCGGGCAACAACGAGCCGTGCAGGTTGAACGCACCTTGGCGGGCGGTGCCCAGCAGTGGCTCGCTCAGCAGGTTGCGGTAGTAGAACGAAAAAATGTAGTCCGGGTTGAGCTTGGCGATGCGCTCGATCCACAACGGATGGTTAGCGTCTTCCGGGGCGTGAACCGGGATGCCTTTGTTGGCACACAGTTGCGCGACGGAGCCGTAAAAGGCGTTTTCCTTCGGGTCATCGGCGTGAGTGAACACGGCCGCGATCTCAAAACCTGCGCCAAGCAGGGCATCGATGCCGGCACAGCCGATATCGTGATAGGCGAAGACAACAGCTTTTTTGCTCATGAGAGAACCTGATCTGAAGAAGTTGAAGTGAGACCGTCGACAGTGACAACGGGAGCAGGGGAGGCGGGTTGGCTACGCAAGACTTTTTCGATAAAGAACCGTGGACGTGCCCGGACATCGCTGTACATGCGGCCCAGGTATTCACCCAGCAGGCCCATGCCGATGAATTGCCCGCCGGTAAAGACGAACAGCACGGCGAACAGGACGAACGTGCCGCCGCCCGCCCAACCGGCACCGAAGGCCAGGCGCAGGATGACCAGCGTGATGGCGAATATCATGCCCAGCGCTGCCATGCCGAAGCCGACGATGCTGAGCAGGCGCAGCGGGGTGGTGGTCATGCAGGTGATCAGGTCAAACATCAGGTTGACCAGGCGCATCGGGCTGTACTTGGATTCGCCGTGCTCGCGCTCGGCGTGGGTCACCAGGATTTCCGTGGTGTGCCGGGCGAAGCTGTTGGCCAGGATCGGGATGAAGGTGCTGCGCTCGCGGCAGGCGAGCATTGCGTCGACGATGGTGCGCCGGTAAGCGCGCAGCATGCAGCCGTAGTCGCTCATGGCGACGCCGGTGGAACGCTGCACGGCAAGGTTGATCAGTTTCGACGGCCAGCGGCGCAAGGCCGAATCCTGGCGGTTGTTGCGCACGGTGGCGACCACGTCGTAGCCGAGCTCGGCCTGGGCCACCAGGCGCGGAATTTCTTCCGGCGGGTTTTGCAGGTCGGCGTCGAGGGTAATCACCACGTCGCCTTTGCACTGTTCGAAACCGGCCATGATCGCTGCGTGCTGACCGTAGTTGCGGTTGAGAATAACCGCCACGATCGGGCTGCCTTCACGGTTGGCGGCGTCTTCGAGGATTTGCGCCGAGTTGTCGCGGCTGCCGTCATCCACCAGCACGATCTCGTACTCGTGGTGCAGTTGCGCGCAGGCCGCTTCGGTACGACGCAGCAGCTCGGGCAGGCTTTCTTCTTCGTTGTAGACCGGGATGACGATCGACACGCAGTTGATTGGATAAGGTTTCAAAGGCTTCTGTCCATAATGTTTTCAATGGCGCCGACGACACGTTCAACGTCATCGGTAGTCATGTCGGGGAACAATGGGATCGAACACAGCCGCGCCGAGTTCCATTCGGTATTGGGCAGATAGATGTTCGGGAAACGCTGGCGGTAGTAGGTGTGCAAGTGCGTGGCAATGAAGTGAATGCCGGTGCCGATGTTTTGTTCCTGCAAGGCCTTCATGAACGCTTCGCGGTCCAGTCCGCAACGTTCGGCGTCGATGCGCAGGATGAACAGGTGCCAGGCATGCTGCTGTGGGTAGGTCGGGATCGCCAGGGGTTCCACCGGCAGGCCTTCAAGGCGTTGCAGGTAGGTCTGGGCCAGTTGCGTGCGCTTGGCGTTGATCTCGTCCAGTCGCTCCAGTTGCACCAAGGCGATGGCGGCGTTGATGTCGGCCAGGTTGTACTTGAAGCCGGGCTCAATGACCTGCGCCTGCGGTTTGCGGCCACCGGTGAGGCGGTCGTAAGCATCAACGCCCAGGCCATGAAACTTGAGCATGCGCACGCGGTTGGCCAGCGCTTCATCGTCGCTGACGAACATCGCGCCTTCGGCGCAGGTCATGTTCTTGATCGCGTGGAACGAGAAAATCGCCGTGCCTTGGGAGCCGACGTGACGACCTTTGTAAAAAGTCCCGGCGGCGTGGGCGGCGTCTTCGATCACGGGGATGCCGTGTTTGTCGGCCAAGGCGTAGAGCGGGTCGAGATCGAACGCCGCGCCGGCGTAATGCACCGGAATGATGGCCTTGGTCCTGGGGGTGATCGCCGCTTCGATGCTTTGCAGGTCGGTCATCAGGGTGTCGCGATCAACATCGACGAACACCGGTGTCGCCCCGAGCAGGCAGATCATGTTGGCGGTGGAAACCCAGGTCTGGGACGGGGTAATGACTTCATCCCCGGGACCGATGCCCAGGGCCAGCAAGGTGATGTGCATGCCGCCGGTGGCCGAAGACAATGCCACGGCATGCTTGCAACCGACATAGTTGGCGAAGTGCTCTTCCAGTGCCTGGTTTTTTGGCCCGGTGGTGATCCAGCCAGAGCGCAATACTTGCTCTACGGCTGCAATTTCTTCATCGCCAATACTGGGGCGCGAGAAGGGGAGAAAAGCCTGACTCATGGGGACCTCGGGACTGAAGCATCAACGGAATTTTGGCTGTAACGCCTTGGATCCACGTTGAGCGTAGACGCTAAAACGAATGCTGCATCAATTAGTTACCGCAGAAATGTGACAGATTGCGTAGGTTGACTTTCTGCTCCTTGCTCGTCAGGTTGTGCAAGGCGACCGCGAGTCGCCAGATCCATCCAGATTAAGCGCGAAAATGTGAAAGGGACATGAAAAACCGGTCGGCGTATCGTTTATCTGAAGTTCAGACAGCCATAGTTCAGACTTCTGCCGCTTATCGCCTAATTCCGGCACTGGCTTCTCCTTACTGCAAGTAGCCGAACTCCTTAGTTGTTGTGTTGAACCGTTTTCATTCAAGGTTTTTTTCGTTTGATTGACTTGCCCGTTAATGGCCCCAAGGCTGCAAAAGCCAACCCGCTGACCCTTTATCTGGCGCGCCTGGCGCCGTCCAGCCAACTGACCATGCGCTACGTTTTGCAAGACGCGGCGGATCGCTTGGGCTTCGAAGATGTGAACATCGAAGAGATTCCCTGGTACGAGCTCCAGCCCGAGGATGTGGTGGCCTTAGTCGCGACGTTGCGCACTGACGGCTACGCGCCCAATACCTCTTCGCTGTATGTAAACGCGGTGCGCGGGGTGATGAACGAAGCGTGGCGCATGAGCCTGATCAGCCAGGAGCACTTGCTGAAAATGCGCTCGGTCAAAGGGATTGCCGGCACACGGCTGTCCCAGGGACGCAACCTCAAGCGCACGTTGATTCAGGAATTGATGGAGGTCTGTGCCGCCGATCCCCGGCCGCAAGGGTTGCGGGATGCGGCGATCATTGCGGTGCTTTACGGCTCGGGAATGCGCAAGTCGGAATCGGTAAACCTGGACCTGAATCAGGTCGATTTCCGCGAGCGCAGCCTGCGGGTCACGGCCAAGGGCAACAAACAGTTGATCAAGTACGCGCCGGCCTGGGCGTTCGCCAAACTGGAGGCCTGGCTTGAGTTGCGCCGCTCGCAATTGGGTGAAGGGCAGCAGGACGATCTGTTCCTGTTCAACCGCATCCGCCGTGGCAGTCACATCACCCGTGAGCGCATCACCAAACACGCGATCTATTACATTGCCCGGCAGCGCGGCGCCCAGGTGGGGGTGAAGATCATGCCCCACGATTTCCGGCGCTCGTTCATCACCCGTGTGATCGAAGAGTACGACCTGTCGATTGCGCAGAAACTGGCCCACCACAGCAACATCCAGACCACCGCCAACTACGATGTGCGTGATGACAATGAACGGCGCCGGGCGGTCGATCGCTTCGATCTGTAAGGACGATCAGTCACTCAGCACATGAGCATGACCGAGTGTGGTCACGTGAACCGCGGCACCGGCCGGCGGCGCGTGCATGCCGGAGCTGCGAACCAGCAACGACCGACCCGGCTCCGATTCAGCGGGCAGCAGTTCCACGGTCAAAGTGCAGGTGTTGCCTCCAAAATCGCGCTCGGTGACGACGCCGGGACAGCCGTGGGAATCGGTCGGCGAACTGCCAATTTGCAGTTGTTCGGGCCGCAGCATGATCTGCGCCGCTCCGTGTTTCCCCTGGTTGTTGACCGGGATGCGGCCCAGGTCGCAATGAGCCCAGCCCGCCTCGATACGGGCGGGCATCACCACGGCATCGCCGAGAAATAGCGCGGTTTGTTCGTCGTCGGGATAGCGGTACAAATCCATCGGATGCCCGGATTGCACCAGTCGGCCCTGGCGCATGACGGCCAACTGATCGGCGAACGACAACGCTTCGCTCTGATCGTGGGTCACCAGAATGGTGGTCACGCCGGCATCGGCCAGCAGTCGGGCAACCATTTTGCGCATGGCGGCGCGTAACCCGGTGTCCAGCGCCGAAAACGGCTCGTCCAGCAACATCAAGCGCGGCTGTTGCGCCAAGGCCCGGGCCAGAGCCACCCGTTGCTGTTGACCGCCGGACAGTTCGTGGGGCCAACGCTTGGCCATGGTCGAATCCAGGGCAACGCTGTCCATCAGTTCGGCGATTCGCTCCTGTCGAGCGGGGCCTTTGTCCGCCAGGCCGAAGCCGATGTTGTCGGCAACGGTCATGTGCGGGAACAACGCGCCGTCCTGGGGGACGTAACCGATCAAGCGCTGGTGCGCCGGTACTGAATGTGTGCCGTCGACCAGCGTCTGGCCATTGAGCGACAGGCTGCCGGCGTCGGGGAACTCGAAACCGGCAATCATGCGCAACAAAGTGGTTTTGCCCGAGCCGGACGGCCCGACGATCACCGTTCGACTGCCGGTCGGCACTGACAGGTTGATGTTCTCCAGGGCTTGCTGGGCGCCGAAGGCTTTGTAGATCGAGTTCAGTTCGAGGGTGTTCATCGGCCAGCCGTGCGTTTGGATTGGTGATAAAGAAGTCCGGTCAGCGGAAGTGACAGCACGATCATGATCAGCGCATAGGGCGCTGCCGCCGCGTAGTCGATTTCGCTGGTCATGGCCCAGAAACCGGTGGCCAGGGTGCGGGTGCCGTTGGGCGCCAGCAGCAGGGTGGCGGTCAGCTCATTGGTGATCGCCAGAAACACCAGCGCGGCCCCGGCAGCGGCACCCGGTGCAGCCAGGCGCAGGGTGATCAACCACAGGGCCCGGCCGGGGGAGCGGCCGAGGCTGCGCGCCATGTTTTCCAGCTCCACGGGGGCCTGGGCGATGCCGGCCCGCAGACTCACCAGCGCCCGGGGCAGAAACATCAGCAGGTATGCCAGCAGCACCGTGATCGTGGTCTGGTAGATCGGTCGGGCGAAGTGAATCGTCACCGTGACCAACGCCAGGGCCACGACAATGCCGGGCAATGAACTGGTGATGTAGTTGCAGCTTTCGAGCACCCGTTGCAAACGACCCGGTGCACGAATCGACAGCCAGGCAATCGGAATCGCCGCACACGTGGTCAGCGCCGCGCCAGCGACCCCGAGCAGCAAGGTCTGTTGCAGCGCCGGCAGCAAATCAGCCAGTTGCCAGACCTCGCTGCCCCCGGCGATCAGCCATTTGCCCAGGGTAATCAACGGCACCCCAAGCGCCAGCGCGCAGGTGACGACTTGCAAGGCGAGGGCGAGCAACGTGGTGTTGCCATCAAGCCGCACAATCCGCTGATCCCGGGCGCTGCCAGAACCGACCCGGGCGTAACGGGCACTGCCGCGCGCCGCCGATTCGACAGTCAGCATGGCCAGGCAACACAGCGCCAAGACCCCGGCCAGCATGTTCGCGGCGGGGCCGTTGAAGGTGGATTTGAACTGATCGAAGATCGCCGTGGTGAAGGTGTCGAAGCGAATCATCGCGTACAGGCCATATTCCGCGAGCAAGTGCAGGCCAACCAGTAGCGCGCCGCCACAAATCGCCAGGCGCAGTTGCGGCAGAACCACCCGGAAAAACACCGCCCAGGGCTTGAGCCCGAGGGATTCGGCGACGTCTTCGATGGCTGGGTCGAGCCGCCGCAATGTGGCGGCCACCGGCAGATAAAGGAACGGGAAGTAGGCGATCACCGACACCAGCACCCCGGCCGGCAACCCGTGAATCGAAGGAATCAGACTGACCCACGCGTAGCTGTGAACGAACGCCGGCACCGCCAGTGGCGCAGTCGCGAGTAACGACCACCAGCGCCGCCCCGGCAGGTTGGTGCGCTCGGTCAGCCACGCCAGTGAAATGCCCAGCGCGATGCACAAGGGCAGGGTGATCAGCACCAGCAACACGGTGTTGACCAGCAGTTCGCCGACCCGGGGCCGAAACACCAGCGTCTCGATGGCGGCCCAACCGGTTTGCCAGGACACGCCGATCACAAACGCTATCGGCAGCAGCGCCAATAGCGAAACCAATACCGATAAAGCAGTCACCCACACGCCACCGCGGCCAATGAAGAGGCCGCGGGAGCGTCGTAACGAGTTCGCGGGTATCGCCGAAGCGACACCCGACGGCAGGGTTTCAGGCATCAATTAGAGCAGTCCGGCCTGGGTCATGAGTTCCACCGCTTTTTTGCTGTCGAGCTTGGAGGCATCGACGGTCGGGGCATCGAGTTGCGCCAGCGGCACCAGTTTTGGGTTCGATTCGGCGTTCTGGCCCACGGCGTACTCAAACGAGTTGCCGGTCTTGAGAATCGCCTGGCCGTCCTTGCCGGTAATCCACTTCAGGAAGGCCTGGGCTTGTTCCTTGTGTTTGCTGGAGGCCAGGACGCCACCACCGGAGATGCTGACAAACGCACCCGGGTCCTTGTGCTTGAAGTAGTGCAGGCTGGTGTTCTTGCTGTTTTCGCCAGTCTTGGCCTGATCGACGAAACGGTAGTAGTGATAGATCACACCGCTGTCGATTTGCCCGGCATTCACCGCTTTCAGCACTGCGCTGTTACCACGGTAAGCGGTGGAGTTGGCTTTCATCGCTTTCAACCACTCAAGCGTGGCGGCTTCGCCCTTGAGTTCAAGCACGGCAGCGACGATCGCCTGGAAGTCCGCACCGCCGGGTGATGCACCCCAACGACCTTTCCAGTTCGGTGACGCGAGGTCCAGCAGCGACTTGGGCAGATCGGCTTCGGCCAGTTTGCTCGGGTTGTAGACAAACACGGTGGAGCGCGCGGCGATGCCGACCCATTTGCCATGGGCTGGACGATAAGGTGCGCCGATTTGTTCCAGGGTGGCAGGCGCCACCGGGGCAAACAGCCCGGCGTTTTCTACCAGCACCATGGCTGGCGAGTTCTCGGTCAGGAACACGTCCGCCGGGGAGGCCGCACCTTCCTGGACGATCTGGTTGCCCATCTCGGTGTCATCGCCATTGCGCACGGTGACCTTGATGCCGGTCTCCTTGGTGAAACCCTCGATCCAGGATTTGGTCAGGCTTTCATGCTGTGCGTTGTAGACCACGATGCCGTCGGCCTCGGTGGCGGCGTACACGTGCCCGGCGCTGACCAGTGCGGTGGTCAGCAGTGCTCTTTTGAGAAAAGTAGGGATACGGGAAGTCATGCGATGCCAGCTCCTGTTTTTTTAATTGGTGCGTGCGCTATCCCCGTGTTGACGAGGAAGGTTCTCAATAACTGTAGATCAATAGGAATCATTTGCATGTTTGAGGCGCGGCGAATGTAGAGCGCTGAATGAGAAAAAAACGTTAAAAAAACCGTCAATTCCTGTCATTCGGTGAGGGCGGGGTCATGCAAGGAAACACCACTGTGGGAGTGGGCATGCTCGCGAATGCGGCGGGTCGGTCAGAGCAAATGTCTGCTGAGCCACCGCATTCGCGAGCAAGCCCGCTCCCACAGGGGATTACAGCGGTTGATCAGGATTGCGGGATAAACGCCACGCTTTGGTCCTCGCGACCGTGAAACATCCGTTCACCATTCGTGGGTGTGGTGGTGATGACTTGATGGTCGGCGCTCAGGTAGTTCAGCGGCAGGGCATCGCCATTGCGGTAATGCGCGACCACGATGGTGCGTTGCGGGTCCCAATGCTGGCCGCTGGTGGCGTCGAGCCAGGCCATCAGCGCAGCGCTGTCACCGGTGCGTGGGAAGTCTTGGGTTTCCTGCACGTAATAGAACGGCGCGCCGCCGGTTTGCAGGTACATGGGCAGTTTGTTATCGACTTCAATCATGACCATCTGCCAGTCGTGCAGTGGGGCACGTTTGCTGGCCTCAAGCTTGACCGTTTCGCCAAACTGGACCACGCCGCCACCGCTGTTGGTCCAGGGGTAGATAACCCCCAGCACCGCGAGCAGCAGGACCGTGGCCGCGCCAAAGCCAATCTTCCAGCCGCGACCGCCAAACCGGCTCACTGCGTTGCGTTGCGCCATTCGCCGGGTGATCCACCACGCGCCCAATAATTGCGCAAACGGCACCAGAGGCAACACGTAGTAACTGCGCCGGCTGCCGCTGGCGGTGAAAAACAGCATCAACAGGCCCAGGCCCCAAATCAACCAACGGGTATTAGGCTCGATGCTGCGCCAATTGCGCACGGCAACCCACAACGCAATCAACCAGACTGGCGCCCAGGGCAGGGTGTAGACCGGTAGGTAAACCAGGTAGGTGTAAATCGGCCCGATGTTGTCGAACGGCTGGAAAAACCGCACGACGTTTTCCCGCAACACCAGGCCCAGGCCACTTTCGCCGTAGGTCGGCGCGCCGTAGAAGTGCGAGAGGATGAACGGTGTCATGTAGAACGCGCCGGCGATCACCAGAGCCACACACAGCCGCAGATTGAGGTGGCGTTTCCAGCGGCCGTCCTGCAGCAGATGCGGCAACAGCAACAAGCCCGGCAGAATGAAGCCGATCAGGCCTTTGAACAGCGAAGTCAGCGACAGCAGCAGGAAAAACCCCAGATAGCGGCCCAGTCGGGTGTCGTCCGGCCCGCGCCAGTACCACCACACCGCCGCCAGCACGCCGCAGACCGTCAGGATATCGGCCGTCGCAACCCGCGCCCAAAACACGAAATAGAAGGTGGTCGCCAACATCCAGCCGGCCATCAGCCCGGTGCCTTTGCGAAACAGTTGCTCACCCAGCAAGTACACCAGCCAGACGCTGAGCCACGCGGATATCACCGACGACAATCGCAGCGACCAATGGCCCAGGCCACCGGTCAGCCACGCCGTGGCGGTGATCAGCCAATAGGAAGGCAAAGGCTTGTCGTAATACGGCCCGCCCTTGAGATACGGATCGAAGTAGTCGCCGCTCTGGAGCATTTGCAAGGCAATGTTGGCCCAGCGGGTTTCCGCGCCCCATAACTCCCGTGTGCCTAAACCCAACAACAACATCAGGGCCGTCGCGCCCAGCAGAAGCCATAGCGCACCCCTGTCACTTGCCCAGAACTTCATTGAGGGTTTCCTAGTAGCGATTGACATGCCTGTTTGGCGAGGGAGCTTGCTTGTGGTGAGAGAGCTAGCCTGTGGCGAGGGGTTTAGCCCGCTCGCCACAGGTTAAATGTTCGTCTTTAGTGCTCAGGGCTGGCTCTTGGGGAAAATCAGAATTTCCAGATTGCCCCGTTGGTAGCGCTTGCCATCCACCGGCAGCAACGCGACTTCCTCAACTTCCTGCACGCTGTTGACCCGCATCACCACCCCGACCGCGCCTTTCTTGCGGGCTTCGGTCATCCATTGGCCGACACTGTCCTTGGTGACTTTGCGCGAATCCATCGCCGGGTCGTCGAGGCCGTATTTCAGCTCGCCGATGGTGTTGAACAGATCAACCTGCGGACGCTGCAACCGCCAAGACAGGGCCGACGCCGCGCCCAGGTCGTTGCTGAGCAATGAGGTGGTCTGGCTCAAGGCATCCTGGTGTTCGGCAATAAACTGATCAGGCATCTTGCTGTTGACGATCGTCGCCGGCATCGCCGCCGGCAGCAGCGCCACCAGCAACCAGGTCCCCAGCGCCGGAGCCGCCCAGAACACCAATGGCCGCGAGACGGTCAGCGCGTTGGCGATGATCCAGCCGGCCAGCACGATGTAACCCAGGGACAGGCTGAACATCTCGTTGTGTTCGAAGATTTCCCTGGTGGCTTGAGCGTAAATCAAACCGATCAGGGCAACGCTGGCCAGCAGCACATTGAGCGCGCCGTTGAAACGAATGGCCCGGCCTTTGGCCTGGTCCAGCATGCCCACGACGGTGTGCCCCATCAGCAATGCCAGCGGCAGCAGGCACGGCATGATGTAGGTCGGCAACTTGCCGTTGCTCAGGCTGAAAAAGGCCAGGGGCAACAACAGCCACAGCAGCAGAAAACCGATGGCTGGCTGCGCCTTGTGCTTCCAGGCCTGAATGAAGGTCGACGGTAACAACGCCGCCCACGGCAGGCTCGACACCACCAGCAACGGCAGATAGAACCACCACGGACGAGCGTGTTGCGCGTCATCGGCGGCAAACCGGCGAATGTGTTCGTGCCAGAAGAAAAAGCGCCAGAAGTCCGGTTCCTGATGGTGAATGGCAAGCACCCACGGCAGGCAGACCACTGCGGCCACGACCACTGCAATCGGCCCGTAACGCAACAGTTCACCCAGGCGTCGTTGCCAAAGCATGTAGGGCAGGGCGATCAGCACCGGCAACAGCCAGGCGAGAAAGCCCTTGGTCATGAAGCCCATGCCGCAGGCCAGGCCCAGTAAGGCCCAGGCACCGATTCGCCGTTTGCCTGATGGCTGATCAATGGCAAACCACAAGGCCACCAGACTCAAATTGACCCAGAAGGTGAACTGCGGATCGAGATTCGCATACCCCGCTTGCCCGGCGATCAGCCCGAAGCTCATGTAGAGCAAGGCACAGGCGCCGCTTTTACGCGGATCGCTCCAAAAGCGGCGGGCGATCAGGTAGGTCAGCCAGACGCTCAGCCCGGTGCTGAGCGCCGAGGCGATCCGCACGCCAAACAGGTTATCGCCGAACACGGCTTGGCCGATGGCGATCATCCAGTAGCCGGCAATGGGCTTTTCGAAATAGCGGATGCCCATGAAATGCGGGGCGATCCAGTCGCCGCTCAGGCGCATTTCCTGGCTGATCTGGGCATAGCGGGTTTCGTCGGGAATCCACAAACCGTGGCTCATCAGTGGCAGTAAATAGAACACCACAAAGGCCAGGAGCAAGCCGGGAACGATCCAGCGTTCGGCGGCGGTGGGGGCTGGTGCAGGGCGGCGGGACAGATGCGCCGCAGGGTGTTGCAACAGGTTGTTATGGGACGTCATGACTCGACCTTAACGCAGGGACATTGCTTGGTTCAGTGGAGCGCCCGGCGCAATCCTGCACGGGTACAACACTGGTTTGAATGAATACAGGTCTATCGGCAGCCGAATGTGCGTGGTCTCCCTGAATCCAGGGAACTATCAACCTTCCCGGCTGAACAGTTCCTGAAGGAATTCAAGCTTGAATTCCACCGATGTCCAGATATTCATGTAAAAGACAAACTTTCTTACATAGGTACGCCAACGAGGGAGAACTGATTAGCTCACTACTCATTGCAACTCTTTATTAGGTTTTGTATTGCGGTTGGCATCTAACTGCTGATTCAGACGGCAGTACTAACTTCAGCGCTTAGCGCTTAATAGCGAATGCCAATCAACGTCATTGAGTATGCCCAGCACTTGAAGTTGTCCATTGCCATCAATGCTCACAAACAAGGAGCTGCTGTATTCGCTGGTGCTGGCGTGCTGGAAACCGGTCTGCTTTTCGAAGTCGCTGATGCAGCCGCTGTGGGTGACCAGCACCGTGTTGCGATGGGGGATTTTGTGTGCGACCACATCGTTGCGCAGGGTACTGCCACAACTGGCCAGCCATTCCTGGGTCGCCGCTGCTTTACCGAACATGTAATGCGCCGTTTGTTCGGTGCGGGTCACCGGGCTGGTGTAGACGTCGGTCTGAGCCATGCCGAGGCGCACAAAGCCCTGGCCCACGGCGGCCGCAGACTGGCTACCCAATTGGGTAATGCCGTCGGCCGGGCCCAGGCACGGGTTGCTCGAACGGTCGCAACGCTCGGCGTGACGCACCAGCACCACCACTTCGCCGGCCTGCCAGTGCAGGATCAGTTCCGCCTGAGCCTTGGCGCCGGCGTTGCCAAGATCGGTCGGGGACCGATGCCACAAGACGAAACCGGTCACCAGTGTCGCCACGACCAACACGGCCGACAGGCTGATAATTCTGCTGAGTCGCGATGGCAGCCACCGACTGGCCGGCATTGCAGATGACACTGATTCGACCACGGTCTTGCCCCTTTGGATAACCCGAAAACTGCACGCAACGCAGCCTTGGCCGGGAGAATTTCGACGAGATTTGAAGTTGCTCAATCAAACTTTTAACGATGAGCAGCAAACTAAGGGGCGGGGCGTATGAGCGCGGTGAAACGGATGTGAAAAATTTGCAGAAATCGATTGTTGATCACGAAACTTGCTCCTTTTAGTTTCAGTGACGGGAGCGTAGTCGCGTAATCGGTAATAGCGCGGGGGTATTTGAAAACTAGTATCAAATACACTGGAAGAGTTGTTTCAAGTTATTTAGAGCCCTGTAGGAGCAGAGCTTGCTCGCGAAAGCGGTGGGTCAGTCACTAGTGATATCGACTGACCCATCGCTTTCGCGAGCAAGCTCTGCTCCTACAGGGTTTCTTTCGTGAGCAGCTCTGCGCCTACAGAGTTCTGGGGTGTCAGAGGGACGCCGGGCAACCTCGTTGTGTGGCGGCCGCCTGGCTGATGACGGCGGCGAGTCGTTTGACGTTGTTTTGCTGGGCTGCCACCAGGTCTTCAATGGATGGCCCCGACGGCGTCTGCAAGGTGCTGCGACAGGTGACCAATGCTCCATCGCCAGCCCCCATAGGCCGCAAACGCCATTTGACGTCGATCAAACCATACTGGCCGGGAATCGAGTCGAAGCGCTGCACATCCACCCGCAATGACACTTTGCGTTGCGGGTTGGCGTTGGTCAGTTGATCCACCAGCGCGCTGCGCAATTCGTCCGACAGGCTCGCGCCCCACCAATCGGTTTCGAGGATCGACAGGCCGCTATTGCCCTGGCGAATGACAATCTGCGCCCGATCGACCTGCGGCGGCACGCTGATGCCTTCGATCTTGATCTCGTCACCGCCGCCCCGCGAAGGCTGCGCCGGGGTCAGGGTGTGAAAGTGAATCGGATCGCTGCGGCACGCGGTGAGCAGTAGCAACGCGGCGACCAACGTGAACTTTGGCGAAAAAGCCATGGGTGTTGCTCCTGTGGTCAGTTACGCGGTGGCCCTTGCAGGTCCGCTGGTGCCGCATTGTCGGGGCGACCGCGAATCAGCGACTCCGGGTGCCGTCCGAGGTAATCCGAAAGTTCACGCAAGGACCGCGACATGCGTTTGAGTTCGTCCAGGGTCTGGGTCAGTTGTTCCCGTTGCGGCGAGTCTTCGGCAAGGGTCGAACTGGCCGATTGCAAGGTTTTGCTGACGTCCGCCAGGGTGGTTTGCACACCGGGCAGGGTCTTGGCGTTGAATTGCGCCAGGCCTTTGCGCAGCTCGACGAGGTTGCTGTCGAGGTTGCCGGCAATCCGTTCCACCGGCAGCTTGTTGATCTTGTCGACCATGGCCTGGAGTTTTTCCTGCAACTCTTCCAGGCTGCCGGGAATGGTCGGAATGCTGACTGGCCGGGCGTTCGGATCGAACACGACTTTCTCGGCTTTGGGGTAGAAATCCAGCGCGATGTACAGTTGCCCGGTCAGCAAGTTGCCGTTGCGCGCCTGGGCCCGCAGGCCATTCTCGATAAAGGTGCCCATAAGCCTGACACCTGCCGCTTCGTCATTGGGGTCGTGCATCATGGCCTTGATCATTTTGGTGTGGGCCTGGCCGAGTCGTTGCGGGTAGATCACGATGCCGACGTTGACCGGGAAGCTGCGTTTCTTCTCATCGAAATCCAGATTGATCGCCACCACCTTGCCGATTTCCATGCCAAGGAATTCCACCGGCGCATCGACCTTGAGCCCGCGCAGGGCCTGGTCGAAACGCAGGCTCAGGTACTGCGCCTTGCCGTTGGGTGGGGCGAGGGCGGTGACTTGGTCGTCGAACAGCTCGAAGGTTTTTTCTTCGGTGGCGGGTTGATCGTTGGGGCTGTACGGCGGGGCGAGAAAAGCGATGCCGCCCACCAGCAACGAAGACAACGACTCTGTTTTCACCGCAAAGCCGTTGGCGCCGATGTTCAGGTCAATGCCGCTGGCGTTCCAGAACCGGGTGTTTTCGGTGACGTAGGCGTCATTCGGCGCGTGGATGAACAGTTCCAGGTTGACCCCTTTGCCGTCCGCGTCCAGGGCATAGGCCACCACTTGGCCGACCGGGATCTTGCGGTAATAGACCGGCGAGCCGATGTCCAGCGAACCGAGGTCCTGAGAATGCAGGGTGAAGCGTTTGCCCGGTTCGCCGTAGGTAATCGGAGGCGGGTTTTCCAGGCCTTTGAAGTTCTTGGCGCGACCGTTGGCGTGACCGATATCGGCGCCGATGTAGTCGCCGGACAGCAAGGTGTCGATGCCCGAGACTCCGCCCGCACCGATACGCGGGCGCACGACCCAGAATTGCGAGTCTTCGCGGGTGAAGGTTTCGGCCTGTTTGGACAGCTTGATCGTGGCATCGACACTCTTCTGGTCGTTGCTCAATTCCACATCCGAGACATGGCCGACTACCACATTGCGGTATTTGACTTCGGTCTTGTTGGCGGTCAGGCCGTCGCCGGTCTTGAAGTTGACGATGATTGTCGGGCCTTCCTGCAGGATGCTGTGCACCACCAGGGAAATGCCCACCAGCACCGCCACAATGGGCACGATCCAGACCAGTGAAACGCTGAAACGCCGCGTCTTGATACTGGCCTGACCTGGGGCCTGTGGCCCGTCAGTGGCTTGGGGCTTCATCCGTGACCTCCTCGTTGTGGGGTTGATTCGGCGTGTTGTCCCAGATCAATCGGGGATCGAAGCTCATCGCCGAGAGCATGGTGAACACCACCACCAGCCCGAAAAACAGAATGCCCGGACGCGGCTCGATGTCGGCCAGGGCTTGAAATTTCACCAGGGACGCGACCAGCGCGACCACGATCACGTCCAGCATCGACCAATAGCCGATCACCTCGACGAAGCGGTACAGCTTCGAACGCTCCTTGCGCGCCCAGTCGCTGTCGCGCTGGACGGTCACCAGCAGCAGTGTCAGGGCAACGAACTTGATGCCGGGCACCGCGATACTGGCGATAAAAATGATCAGGGCAATGTCCCAGGCGCCAGCCTCCCAAAACTCCAGCACACCGCTCATGATCGTGCTGTCGGCCCCGGCCCCGACCATTTTGGTGTTCATTACCGGCAGCAGATTGGCCGGGACGTAAAACGCCAGTGCGGCGAAGAGGTAGGCCCAGGTCCGGGCCAGAGCGTTGGTCTTGCGCCGGTGCAACGAGGCGCCGCAACGCTCACATTCATGAGGATTGTCGGTCACGTCACAGGCCAGCCCGCAGGTGTGACACAGGCACAGGCCCAGTTCGCTGGCGACCGGAGGCGTGGTCATAGGACGTCCCACAGTTCACGGATATCGCGCCCGGCAATGCGGATCATCATCAGGCTGAGAATGGCCAAGGCGAACAGGCCGATACCGGGCAGTACATCGAGCAGACCGGCGAGTTTGATCACCGCGACCATTGCGCCCAGCAAGCAGACTTCGAGCATGCTCCAGGGCCTTAGCGTTTCGAGCCAGCGCATGCAGAACCTGAAACCGGGCGCGCGCTGACGGGCGAGGGCGAAGCTCAGGACCCAGATCAACAGCAGCAACTGGAAAATCGGCGCGATGATCATCGCAATCGCCGCCACCATCGCGATAAACGTGATCGGCCCCAGGCTCAGGGCAATGACCGAATCCCAGAGTGTGGCGCTGTTTTTCAGGCCTTTGAGGCTGATGCTCATGACCGGGAAGAAGTTGGCGAAAATCCACAGCACCAACGCGGTGAAGGTCAACGCCAGGCGCTGCTGCAATGTCAGGCCGTTATAGCGCTGGAGCACGCCGCCGCAGCGGGTGCACAGGGTTTTCTGATGTTTGGCGAGCGTGACTTTTTCATACACGCAGTCGCAGTGCTCGCAGATGATCAACTGGTCAGTCGTGGCCATGGGTCGCATTCGCAAGGAGGCAGGAAAGTCAGAGCACCTCCTCAATATAGAAGTGCCTTGCGATAGAGCAAATTAAAAGGCTGTTCAAGGAGATGCGATGACTGATTCACGCCCATTGGTATCGTTGGGCAGGCATGCGACTATCCGGCTCGGCGCCGGGTTTGGATCAGGGGGATGAAGTGCAGATTTCAGGTGTGGATATTCGCCAACTCAAGGCGTTCGTGGCGGTGGGCGAGGAGCTCAGTTTCGTGCGCGGCGCGGCGCGTCTTCACGTATCGCAGCCGGCGTTGTCACAGACCATCCGCCAACTGGAAGCGATGCTCGACGTTCAGTTGTTCGAGCGCAACACCCGCAACGTCACGCTGACCGAGGCCGGCCAGGTGTTGCTGGGACAGGCCCAGGAAATTCTCGCCAGCCTTATCCGCCTGACTCGAACGGCTCAGGAGCATTCGCGAGGTCTTCGCGGTTCGTTGAAAGTAGGGTTCCTGATCGGTGCCGGTGTCGACCTGATGCCGCAGATCCTCAGCGCCTTCGCCAAGCGCTTTCCCGAGGTCAACGTGAGGGTCCGTGAATACGACTTCGGCTCGCCCCGGGCCGGTATCGATGACGGTATGGACGTGGCTGTGTTGCGCCCGCCCGTGGAACTGGACGGCATCGAGTTGCAGACGCTGGTCACCGAGCCGTGTGTGGCGTGCCTGGCGTCCAGCCACCGATTGGCCGGGGCCGCGAGCCTGAGCATTTATGACCTGCTTGATGAGCCGATCATTGCCGCGCCTGGTGCTGGTGCGTGGCGCAATTACTGGACCGCTGAGACCTATCGCACGCAACCGGCGCGGATTGTCGATGAGGCGTCTACCGTGGAAACCGAATTGCAGGCTGTGGCGTCGGAGCGCGGAATCAGCATCACGGCGTCGTCGACCGCGCAGTTCTACGCCCGGTCGGGGCTTTCGTTCCCGATCATCAGCGACATGCCGATGTGCGAGGTGGCGGTGGCGCTGCCGGCAAACCCGAGCGTGGCGGCGCGTAACTTTGCGCAACTGGCGCTGGAAGTGGCGCGTAGCCGCCCCTGACCAACTCAGAACCTGTGGGAGCGGGCTTGCTCGCGAAAGCGGTGTGTCAGGCAATATGGATGTCGACTGACACGGCCTCTTCGCGAGCAAGCCCGCTCCCACAAGGGTTGGCGGTGCGCACAACATGCGCATCCACCACCCATTCCCTGTGGGAGCCGGGCTTGCCCGCGAAGAGGCCATCACATTCAACTCATAAATCAGCCGTCAGCCCGCCAAAGCTAGGCCCGCGCCCGAATCTGCCGTCCCAGCACGTCCATCACATCGCAGCCATCACGCAACAACATCGCCGCAGCGTGGGCCAGTTGCTGCACATCCGCGCCTTTGGCCCGGGTGATGTCGAGGCTGGACAGGCTTTCCATCATCTGCGTCACCGCCAGAAAACGACTGGCCGCGCTGCCGTGCAGCACGTCCAGCGGTGCTTGAGTGGCGACCAGCAACACCGGGATGTCGCTGTCGTTGTGGGTCATCGGCATAGGCGCGCTCATGCCCCACCTCCCGCGTGCGCGGCGTGCAAGCCGTCGATCGAAGCCTGGACGATGGAACGGGCGGTGCCGAGCATGTGTTTGCTGGCCCAGCGCATTGAAACGCCGTGTTCCGCGCAGGTGGCGTTGGGGGCCTGGGCGGCGAGGGCTTCGGCGACGCTGAGGTAGACCGAGGCGTGTTCCAGGGCGTCGAGGATGGGGATGTCGGGTTGGACGGCGAGGAGGTGATGGTCGACGTGATCGCAGGGGGCGAAGGGGGTGGGTTTTGTGGTTGCGGTGGTCATGGGTGGAACTCCTAAGAAGTGGAGTTGCCACGTCATCGCCGTCAAACGAATAGGTGGCAACTGTACGCAGGTTGACGGACCGGTCCTAGGAACCCGGCGCACTCGAAAGTGCCCCACGCACAGCTGCCATAGCACTGCGCAAGGTCCTAGGGATGAAGCCGACCCGTCAAACCCGATCACGAATGAGTCGTGACGGGCGTGAGGATAGGGAGAGCGGGCAGGGCAGTCAACTGCCGAAAAGTCCGAAACATCCGTGATGCCTGTAGGCGTTTTCCAGGACTGGCCCCGATCACGTAGGCGTTGCCGAAGGCTGCAATCTTATGATTTTTCCTTCAAAAATTTGGATCAAAAGATCGCCGCCTTCGATTAAATAAATACGCCCTGTTTTTTCGCGGATCTCTCCAGCATCGTCCCACTTTTTCTCTTTTTATTTCTTGCCATATTAAGTAGGTATATATGCATATGAGCGCATTGTCTCTGGGCTTATTAAAGGAATGTTGCTTACCCCTTCGGTTGTTTCGTTAATCATCCCTCTCGTTA
>Ga0302175_10000260_pt1 | contig 19771 bp, 11 predicted proteins | sample I_Fen_N3_3_FD_198791 | JGI IMG/M metagenome (GOLD analysis project Ga0302175, IMG submission 198791) | Peat permafrost microbial communities from Stordalen Mire near Abisko, Sweden - I_Fen_N3_3 | ecosystem: Environmental > Terrestrial > Soil > Wetlands > Permafrost | place: Sweden: Abisko... | reverse complement strand
AGGATCCTTGGGGTGGTAAGCGCCGCAATAACGGCGACCGCAAGGGGCCACCGGATCTCGACGAGGCCTTCCGAAAGCTGCAGGAAAGCCTGAATGGGTTGTTCGGTGGTGGTAAGAAACGTGGTGGTGACGAGGGCGGCAGATCGGGCAAGGGCGGTGGTTTCGGCTTGCTCGGTATCGGTCTTGTCGTTCTGGCGGCCGTTTGGCTGTACAGCGCGGTTTACGTGGTCGACGAGCAAGAGCAAGCCGTGGTGCTGCGCTTCGGCAAGTACTACGAAACCGTTGGCCCGGGCCTGAACATCTACTTCCCGCCGATCGATCGCAAGTACATGGAAAACGTCACGCGTGAGCGTGCCTATACCAAGCAGGGCCAGATGCTGACTGAAGACGAAAACATCGTCGAAGTGCCGCTGACCGTGCAGTACAAGATCAGCAACCTGCAGGACTTCGTGTTGAACGTCGATCAGCCGGAAATCAGCCTGCAGCACGCGACTGACAGCGCTCTGCGCCACGTTGTGGGTTCCACCGCGATGGACCAGGTGCTGACCGAAGGTCGTGAATTGATGGCCAGCGAGATCAAGGAGCGTCTGCAACGCTTCCTCGATACCTACCGCACCGGTATCACCGTCACTCAGGTCAACGTACAGAGCGCAGCAGCACCGCGTGAAGTGCAGGAAGCCTTCGATGACGTGATCCGTGCTCGTGAAGATGAGCAGCGTTCGCGCAACCAGGCTGAAACCTACGCTAATGGCGTGGTGCCGGAAGCTCGTGGTCAGGCCCAGCGCATTCTCGAAGATGCCAACGGCTACCGCGATGAAGTGGTTTCCCGCGCCAAGGGTGAGGCTGATCGCTTCACCAAACTGGTCGCCGAGTACCGCAAGGCTCCTGAAGTCACGCGTCAGCGTCTGTACCTGGACACCATGCAGGAAGTCTTCAGCAACACCAGCAAAGTGCTGGTGACCGGTAGCAAGGGCGGGCAGAACAATCTGCTTTACCTGCCGCTGGACAAGATGATCGACAGCGGTCGTAGCAACAACGCTCCGGCAACGGGTGCGGCGTCTGCGGCTGGCAATGAAGTGAATGCACGTGCGGCGGCTGACTTGCAGCAACAGCAGACGCGTTCTAGGGAGAGTCGCTGATGAGCAATAAATCGCTGATCGCCCTGATTGTGGGTGTTGTCGTGGCGGTAGTTGCCTGGAACAGCTTCTACATCGTGGCTCAGACCGAGCGTGCGGTGTTGCTGCAGTTCGGTCGCGTGGTCCAGGCCGATGTCCAGCCTGGCCTGCATGTGAAAGTGCCCTACGTCAACCAGGTGCGTAAGTTCGATGCACGCCTGATGACCCTGGATGCACCGACACAGCGCTTCCTGACCCTGGAAAAGAAAGCGGTCATGGTCGATGCCTTCGCCAAGTGGCGGGTCAAGGACGCAGAGCGCTTCTACACCGCGACTTCCGGTCTCAAGCAGATTGCCGACGAGCGTCTGTCTCGTCGTCTGGAGTCGGGCCTGCGTGACCAGTTCGGCAAGCGCACCTTGCACGAAGTGGTTTCCGGTGAGCGCGATGCTTTGATGGCGGATATCACCGCTTCGTTGAACAAGATGGCCGAGAAAGAACTGGGCATCGAAGTTGTCGACGTTCGGGTCAAGGCCATCGACCTGCCCAAGGAAGTGAACCGCAGCGTGTTCGAGCGGATGAGCACCGAGCGTGAGCGTGAAGCTCGCGAGCACCGCGCCAAGGGTAACGAGCTGGCCGAAGGCATCCGTGCCGACGCCGATCGTCAGCGCCGTGTACTGCTGGCAGAAGCCTATCGCGAGTCTGAAGAGGCGCGCGGTGATGGTGATGCCCAGGCAGCGGCGATCTACGCCAAGGCCTACGGCCAGGACCAGGAGTTCTACGCGTTCTACCGCAGCCTGCGTGCCTACCGTGAAAGCTTCGCGAACAAAAGTGACGTGATGGTTCTGGATCCGGGCAGTGACTTCTTCCGTTACCTGGAAAAAGCCAAGCCTTGATCTCGCACTGACCCAGATCACCCCGCCGGGCGGCTAACGCACTTGGCGGGGTGATCCTTTGGGAAAACGTGTGTATCATGCGGCAGCCGGGAAATTCCCGGCTTTTTTGCGTCTGCATGTTTGATTGGTCGATTCGTTCAAGAGCTCGACAAGATTTTTCGAGGAAAGTGGTCTGTACAGCTGATTCCTGGCTGCCTGTCCGGCTGAGTTCGCGTCGGATGCGATCGTTTTCTGCTTCACTCAAGGCTGGCCGAAGGCTTGCCGCCCGGATCATAGGGGAAAGGCGTAATGGCAACGGTAGACCGCTGGCTGCTGCCAGATGGCATCGAAGAAGTATTGCCGCCGGAAGCGGCGCGCATCGAAGTAGCGCGTCGTCAGGTGTTGGATCTGTTCCAGAGCTGGGGTTACGAGTTCGTCGTGACCCCGCATATCGAATACCTGGAATCCCTGCTGACAGGTGCCGGCCAGGATCTGGATCTGCGCACCTTCAAGGTTATCGACCCGCAATCGGGCCGGCAGATGGGCTTTCGGGCTGACATCACGCCGCAAGTGGCGCGCATCGATGCGCACACCTTGCGTCGCGAAGGTCCTAGTCGCCTGTGCTATGCCGGCAGCGTTCTGCATGCCCAACCGCGAGCCCTGTCGTCTTCGCGCAGCCCGATCCAGTTGGGCGCTGAGCTGTATGGCGATGCCAGTCCGAGCAGCGACGTCGAAGTCATCAGCCTGATGCTGGCGATGCTGCAACTGGCCGATGTGCCGGATGTCCACATGGACCTGGGCCACGTCGGTATCTACCGCGGCCTGGCCCGTGCTGCCGGCTTGTCTGGTGAGGTCGAGCAACAGCTGTTCGATGCCTTGCAACGCAAGGCGATCGACGAGGTCATTACCTTGACCGAAGGCCTGCCGGCCGACCTGTCTGGCATGCTGCGCGCCTTGGTCGACCTGTGTGGCGGACGTGAAGTGCTGACCGCTGCCCGCGACCGTCTGGCCCATGCGCCGGCGCCGGTGCTGGCTGCACTGGATGATTTGTTGGCGATCGCCGAGCGTTTGTCGGCGCGTTTCCCGGAGTTGCCGCTGTATTTCGACCTGGGCGAGTTGCGCGGTTATCACTATCACACCGGTGTGGTGTTCGCGGTGTTCGTTCCTGGCGTGGGTCAATCCATCGCCCAGGGCGGACGTTATGACGATATTGGCGCCGATTTTGGCCGTGCGCGGCCAGCGACCGGTTTTTCCACCGATTTGAAAACCCTGGTGACCCTGGGGCGTGCTGAAGTCGAGTTACCGTCTGGCGGTATCTGGATGCCTGACAGCACTGATGCGGCACTCTGGCAGCAAGTCTGTCAGTTGCGCGGTGAGGGTCAGCGTGTCGTCCAGGCTTTGCCCGGGCAACCTTTGGCCGCCGCCCGTGAAGCGGATTGCGACCGACAATTGATTCAGCAGAATGGGCTTTGGCAGGTACTGCCGCTGTCTTCTTGAGTTTTCCCGCCGGCGGCTGCCGGCACCAAGTTTGCGCGAATGAGGACAAGTGTTATGGGTAAGAATGTCGTAGTCCTGGGCACCCAGTGGGGTGATGAGGGCAAAGGCAAGATCGATGATCTGCTGACCGAACATGCTGCCGCCGTAGTGCGCTACCAAGGTGGCCACAACGCGGGTCACACCCTGGTGATCGACGGCGAGAAAACCGTCTTGCACCTGATCCCGTCGGGCGTGTTGCGCGAAGGCGTGCAATGCCTGATCGGCAACGGCGTGGTGGTTGCACCCGACGCCCTGCTGCGGGAAATCATCAAGCTGGAAGAGAAAGGCGTACCGGTGCGCGAGCGCCTGCGTATCAGCCCGTCTTGCCCGCTGATCCTGTCCTACCACGTAGCGCTGGACCAGGCTCGTGAAAAGGCCCGTGGCGAGCTGAAGATCGGTACCACCGGTCGCGGCATCGGCCCGGCTTACGAAGACAAGGTTGCACGTCGCGGCCTGCGTATCGGTGATCTGTTCCATCGCGAGCGTTTCGCCGCCAAGCTGGGCGAGTTGCTGGATTACCACAACTTCGTCCTGGTCAATTACTACAAAGAGCCGGCCATCGACTTCCAGAAAACACTCGACGAGTGCATGGAATACGCCGAGCTGCTCAAGCCGATGATGCTCGACGTTACTGCCGAACTGCATAACCTGCGTCGTGCCGGCAAAGACATCATGTTCGAAGGCGCTCAAGGTTCGCTGCTGGACATCGACCACGGTACCTACCCGTACGTCACCAGCTCCAACACCACTGCTGGTGGTATCGCCACTGGTTCGGGCGTGGGTCCGATGTACCTGGATTACATCCTCGGCATCACCAAGGCCTACACCACTCGCGTGGGTTCGGGCCCGTTCCCTACCGAACTGTTCGATGACGTCGGTGCGTTCCTTGCCAAGCGTGGCCACGAGTTCGGTGCGACTACCGGCCGTGCCCGTCGTTGCGGCTGGTTCGATGCCGTCATCCTGCGCCGTGCCATCGACGTCAACAGCATCTCGGGCCTGTGCCTGACCAAGCTGGACGTACTGGACGGCCTGGAAACCATCAACATCTGCGTTGGCTACAAGAACGAAAACGGCGCAGTGATCGATGCGCCGACCGATGCCGACAGCTATATCGGCCTCGAGCCGGTGTACGAAGAGATGCCAGGCTGGAGCGAATCGACCCTGGGTGCCAAGACCCTGGAAGAGCTGCCTGCAGCCGCTCGCGCCTACATCAAACGTATTGAAGAGTTGGTCGGCGCGCCGATTGACATTATTTCGACAGGTCCGGACCGCAACGAAACCATCGTTCTGCGTCATCCGTTCGCGTAATAAGTCGTTGATGTAAATCACAAAGGGCCCTGAATTGGGCCCTTTGTCGTATCTGGTGCTTGAACGGCACGACCCTTGCTGTTAACTCTGATTCTAGAGTGCCATCAATTTTATGGCGTCAAAGCAGAGGGATTTCCTGTGTCGGCCGTTCTCTCACTGTTACAAAGCCGTCTGCTGCGGCCGGTGTTCGTTACCCTAGGTATCGCCCTTTTGGTGCAAGTACTGGTGGCGGTTGCCCTGACCCGGAGCACGGTGACTGCGCTCGAGGCTGATCTTGCCGCTCGTCTGGGCGTTGATAGCCAGAAGCTGTCTGCGGAACTGGAGCAGGCAGGACGTGAAGTCACATCCAGTCTGGAGAGCCTCTCCAGCAGCACCCGCCAGCGCCTGACCGCGGGCTTGTCCTCGCGCCTGCAGGAAGAGCAGGCGCAATTGCGCGCCACCCTGGAAAAAGACCTGAAGGACTCGGCCAATGACATGGCCCAATTGCTGGCGTCGGTAGCGCCGCGAGCAATGTGGGACAGCGATGTGCCGACGCTTTCTGAATTTGCCCGGCGTGCGCAGCGTAATCCCAACGTGTTGTTCGTGGTCTACGACGACGCTGCGGGCGAGCACTTGACCCGTTACCTGAACCGGGAAAACCCGATCAACAAGGCGCTGCTGGAAAAGGGCAAGGGTGACCGGGCCCTGGACAAGGTGCTGGATGCGGCCAAGAACGACCCGTCGGTCTACTACCTCGAAGCGTCGATCAACCCCAATGGCGTGGAAATCGGCAAGGTGTTGATGGGGGTTTCCACTGCCTCGGTCGAAGCTGACGTGGCGGCGCTGGACAAGCGTTTTGCTGCGCTGATTGCCAGCAGCGATCAATTGGTCGGCGACAGCGTGAAAGGCGCCTCGGCAGAGAGCTCGGCGGCCATGCGTTCGCGCTTGCAATCGGCCCAGGGCACGGCCACGCAAATGCAGGCCAACACCGCCAGCACCGTCCAGGACGCGGCACAGACCCTGCGCTGGCGGATCGGCCTGGGCCTGGCGCTGGTGGGGTGCGGTGTCTTGCTGTTGCTGGCCGTGGTGCTTGGGCGGCGTGTGGTCAACAAGCTGCACCTGTTGATTGCCGCGTTGAACGATCTGGCAGCAGGCGAGGGTGACCTGACCAAGCGCGTGCAGCTCAACAGCAATGACGAAATCGGCGACATGGCCTCGGCGGTCAACCGTTTTGTCGACAAGTTGCAGCCCATCGTGCGTGAGGCGGGGGATGTGGCGCAGCGTACCGGGGTCGAGATCGGTGCCATGAGTCTGCGCAACGCCGGCGCCGACGCGGCGGCCGAAGCCCAGCGCGATGAAGTGGCCGAGAGTCTGCGGGCGCTGTCGCAAATGGCCGACGAGGCCCAGGCCGAAAGTCAGGCGATGCAGGCAGCGTTGCAGCAAGTGGTGGAGATTCGCCAGGCCACCGACGAGAACACCCGCACCTCGGCCCAGGTTGGCGGCTTGATCGAGGCGCTGGCGGGGCAGGTCGATACCGGGGCCAAGGTCATCGAACGTCTGGCCCAGCAAAGCGAACAGATTGAGGTGGTGCTGACGGTGATCCACGGTATTGCCGAGCAGACCAATCTGTTGGCGCTGAATGCGGCCATCGAAGCGGCGCGCGCGGGTGAAACCGGGCGTGGCTTCGCGGTGGTGGCCGATGAGGTCAGGGCTCTGGCTAGCAAGACCCAGAGCTCGACCGGCGATATCCAGGCCCATATCGGCGCCCTGCAGCAAGGCGCACGCGAGGCTGTGGCGGCCATTGGTCAAGCCGGGCGCCAGGCCAGCGAGGGGTTGCTGGTGTTGCGGGACAGTGCGCGGCTGCAACAGTCAGTGCAGTCTTCGGTGGAGCAAGTGCACGCGGCCATCGGACTGGCGACCAAGGCGGCTGCCCATCAGGCGCAAGGTGCGCAGGCGGTGCGCGGACGGGTTGAGACCATTCATGCCCAGGCCGAACGTGCGGCTCAGGCAGTGGTGGAAACCACGGCCAGTGGCAAGGTTCTCGACAGTTTGGCAGCGCAGCTCAAGGCCAGCCTTGGGCAATTCCGGGCCTGACCGAGCACCGACCAACCGGCTCCTGCAGGGTGTGGATAACTGCAGGAGCGGTTGCTCGAACGATCAGCGGCTCAGGTACATCCGCGTGGTCAGCAGATACACCGGCAAGCCCGAGACCAGAATCAGCAGCGCCGCATAGGGCGCGGCCGCCGCAAACTCGACATTCGCCGTATGTGCCCAGACTTCAGTCGCCAAGGTGTTGAGCCCGGTCGGGCTGAGCAGCAGGGTGGCCGTGAGTTCTTTCATCGCATCGAGGAACACCAAGGCAAACGCAGCGCCAAGGGCTGGAAAGATGATCGGCAGCGTCACCCGGCAAAATGCGCTGAACGAAGAGGCACCCAGGGTTCGCGCGGCTTCTTCGAGTTGCGGCGCGGCCTTGTTCAATGCCGTGCGGATGGGCGCCTGGGCCAGCGGCAGAAACAGCAGCGCATAGGCGATCAGCAGTAACGCCGAGGTTTGATACAGCGCCGGCACATAGTGCAGGGCGAAGAACACCAGTGTCAGGGCGATCACCAGGCCCGGCAAGGCATGCAGCAGATACGGCAGGCGTTCGGCCCACAGCGCCAGGCGGCCCTTGTAACGCACCACCAACAGCCCGACCGGCACCGCCAGTAGCAGGCACAACGCAGCGCCGCCCAGTGACAAGGCCAGGGAGGAGAGCAGGGCCTCGCTGATGGCCGCCACCGGAAATGCCGCTGAAGAGCCCACAGCCAGCCAGTAAGCGAGCATGCCCAGGGGGATGCCGCTGCCGATCACAGCCAGCAACAGGCAATAGGCTTGCCCACCCCAGGCCCAGTGCCCCAGCCGAACCTGTTCGGCGTGGCGCGCCGCACCCTGGCCGGTGCGTACATGGCGGCCTTTGCCGCGAACCCGTAACTCCAGCCACAGCAGCATCAGGCACAGCGCCAGCAGCACGGCGGAGAGCATGGCCGCGTTGGCGTTGCTGAATTCCAGCTCGAACTGTTGATAGATCGCGGTGGTGAAGGTTTGCAGGCCGATGATCGACAACGCGCCGAACTCCACCAGCATATGCAGGGCAATCAGTAGCGAGCCGGCCAGCAGCGATGGCCAGAGCAGGGGCAGGGTGATCTTGAAGAACACCCCCAGTCGGTTTTGCCCCAGGGTACGGGCCGACTCTTCCAGGGACGGGTCGAGATTGCGCAGGGTGGCTGCCACCGGCAGGAATACCAGCGGGTACTTGGACAGCGTCATTACCAGGATCGCCCCGCCCAGTCCTTCGAAATGAGCGCTGAGGGACACCCAGGTAAAGCTGCTGACAAAGGCCGGCACCGCAAACGGCAGGCACAGCACCACGCCCCATAGCCGCCGACCTGGCAGGTCACTGCGCTCCAGCAGCCAAGCCAGCGACAAGCCGATGACCGCGCAAGCCAGCGTCACGCCGACCATCAGCAGCAGGGTATTGCGCAGCAGCCCGAACACGTAGGGGCGCCACAGCAGGTGCAGGGCCTCAGCCCAGCCGGCCTGCCAGGCCTTGAGCCCGACATAGAGCAGCGGCAGCAGGCTCAGGCCGACCAGCAGCAGTACCGGCAGCAGCAGCCAGATCGATGGCCGTTTGCGCCGGGGTACATAACCGACGCGGGCCGCGCCGGCGGGCAGCGACCGGCTCATCAGTTCAGGCCAACTTCACGTTCCAGTTCCAGGGCTTCCTCGGCGTTGCCCAGGTCGGCCGGGGTGACTTTCGGTGCCTGCAACTCGCTGAATGGTTTGAGTCCGCGATCTGATTCCAACCCTTTGCGTAGCGGGTATTCGGCGGTGGTCTGGGTGATGACCCGCTGGCCTTCTTCGCTGGCCATGTAGGCCAGGAACTGCTGGGCTTCCTTCGGGTGTTTGCTCGACTTGAGCACGGCTGCGCTGGAGACCGTGATCAGGCCGCCGACGTCGCCGCCGGTGAAGTAGTGCAGTTTCGAATCCAGTTGGCCTTTCTCGCGTTGCAGGGCGAACCAGTAGTAGTTGTTCACCAGCACGGTGGCGACTTCGCCGTTTTCCACCGCTTTGAGCGCGACCATGTTGTTGCTGTAGGTCTTGCCGAAAGCGCGCAGGCCGGTCAGCCATTCTTCCGCGGCATCCATCCCGTGCAGCTTGATGATGGCCACGGCTTGTTCTTGGAATGCACCGCTGGTGGGCACGAAGCCGACTTTGCCTTGCCATTGCGGTTGGGCGAAATCGAGCACCGACTTGGGCAGGTCTTTTTCGTCGATCAGTTTCGGGTTGAATGCCACTACGCGCACCCGAGCGGTGATGCCGATCCAGGTGTCATTGGTGGCGACGTAGTCCTTGGGCAGGACCTCCAGGGTCGCGGCATCGGTCTTGGCCAGGAGGCCTTGCTCGCCCAGTTTGTTCAGCGGGGGCGATTCTTCGGTGTAGATCACGTCGGCCGGGGAGCGTTCGCCTTCTTCGACGACCTGGCTGGCCAGTTGATTGCTGCTGCCCTTGCGTACATTGACGTGGATGCCGGTCTTGGCTTCAAACGCTTTGGCGATGGCATCACCGACCTCTTTGTGCTGACCGTTGTAGAGGGTCAGGGAAGCCGGGTCGGCGGCCATAGCCTGTGATACCCCCAGAATCAGGCTCAGCATCGAAACGGCCAGGCCGCGCAGCATCGGGTTATTGCGAATCGTCATGCGGGTACTTCCTCGCTTGCGGCTACATATCTTGAAATAATGATAAACGATATTGTTTCTCAAGTGCCTTTTTGCGGGAAATTGATAAGCAGGCTATCGGTCTTCACCCCCGCATTGTGAGTCTCGCCCCTCCATTTCAAGGCTCTTCCTCCGGCCCATTCTTCGTTAAGAAATCCCCTTCTGGCCGCAGTTTTTTATCGTACGGGCTGCCATTCAAGGGCGAGTCAGCCGTCATGCAGCCCGGGAAAAGTTCCTGCGGCACCATCGCGCATAGGAATTACTTCGATGTGCATACAAAGCCAAGTGAGATTCATTTGCATTGGTGGGTAGTATCACTGCGTCGCCCGAGAGGGCCCGGAAACATCGTTTCGCAGTGCATAAAACTACAGGTCCTTGTTATGTCCTTGCTTAGCCCGCCGCCGTCGTTAAACAGATTGAAGCCTCTGGCTTGCTCGACTTTGTTGGCGCTTACCACTTCATATGCCCAGGCCCAGGAAGCACCTGAAAGCCCCGCACCGCTGGCGCCGCAGAAGATGGGGGTAGTTGAGATCGAATTGCCCGCCGGGGTCGAGAAAGAAAAACACCAGGGCACCTCGCAGAAAGGGCTGGAGGTACTGCAGGCGATCGAGGTCAAGGGCGAGTGGGAGACCAAGGACGAGATCGGCCAGAACAACGTGTTTGCCAAAGATGTATCCAACGTCTACGCCGGCAAGGATGACCTGGAGCGCTATAAGGGTGCGAGCGTCTCCGATCTGTTCAAGGGCCTGAACGGCGTGTACAGCGGTGATGCGCGCAACAGTGGCTCGCTGGATCCGAATATCCGGGGCATCCAGGGCGAAGGACGGATCCCGGTGACCGTGGATGGTACCGAGCAGGCCACCTCGGTATGGATGGGCTCGGCGGGCGTCGCCAACCGCAATTATGTCGACCCGAACATGATCGGCAGCATCGCGGTGGAGAAGGGCCCGTCGATGAGCTCCGGGATCAAGAGCGGCATCGGCGGCTCGGTAGAGATCAAGACCCTGGACGTCGACGACATCGTCAAGCCTGGCGAAAGCTTTGGCCTGGAGATCAAGACCGAAACCGCGACCAATTCCATCAAGCCCAACGAAAGCGGAATGAAGTCTTTCGGCCGCGACTATCGGGATATCGACGGGGCCTATGCCGGGTACGATGGCAACCTGACCTTCAGCAAGGGCGGCGGCACCGAGTTCAGCCCGCGCGGCGGCTCCCATTCCGGCAACTTCGACTTCAACGACAACGCGTTTCGTATTGCCACCGCTACGCGCCAGGACAACTTCGACCTGTTCGCGGCCTATAGCTACCGCAACAAAGGCAACTACTTCAGCGGCAAGGGTGGTAGCCAGCGCTACCAGACCAGCGACTGGCTGGCCGATGCCAAGGCTGACGCGGGAGCCAAGGACGCCCCGGGCGACGCGAACGTGCAGTCCTACGTGGCTAACCTGTTCCTGCCCGGGCACGAAGTGGCCAACACTTCCAGCGAGATGCGCACCACCTTGTTCAAGGGCACCCTGTACCTGTCGGATGAGCAGAGCCTGAAGCTGTCCTATATGCACAATGAGTTGGAGTACGGGGAGAGTTCGCCATACCTGGTCTCTTACTACGTGGGCCTGGACAAGGCGGGGGGTAACAATATCGGGTTGCAGTTCCCCTACAGCCAGGTCAAGCAAGACACCTACAACCTCAACTACAACTGGAACCCGGACAATCCGCTGATCGACCTCAAGACCGGTCTCTGGATGACCCGCAGTGACAGTGAGCGGCATCAGAATGGCGACGACGTCTATGGCATAACCGCGGCCGATGTCCGTGGCCAGGATGTGGCCTGGGACAACTACGTGCGCTGCCAGGCAGGCGCCAACCCCAGCAGTTGCGGGACGGCTCCGGAGAAGCTGCCCAATATCAACGATCGATACACCATCTACGCCAAGGCCCTGCAACTCTCGAAACATGACCGTTGGGGGGTGAATGTCAGCAACAAACTGCAATTGACCGATGATCTGGCGTTAACCCTGGCCAGTGATTTCAGCCATGAAAAACTCGAGCAAAAAGACGCTTCGGAAGATCGCGCCGCGACCATGGCGACCTGGGGCAACCGGCATATGGGGCCGCGCAGTGGCAACCGCCAGCAATACAACTTCTCCTTTACCGGGGACTGGTCGCCGACCTCCTGGCTGGTCTTGAGCGCGGGCGCCCGCTACAGCGATTACAACTCGTTTGATGAGGGGTTGAAGCGTCACCGCGAAAACCAGGACGCCAATTGGCAGGTCAATGCGCCTACCGACCGCAAGGGGTTTGAGTATCGGAGGGTGATGACCGATGCGGAAAACCAGCAGTTCGTGGATGCCGTCAATGAAGAGTTTCTGAACGGCAATTTAGCGGCCGAAGACCTTCCATTTGTGCTCGATAAAGACAAGGTCGGCGGAGTTCGTTATACGACTGAGTCGGTGGATATTCCCTTTAACGGATTTACTCTGGATCGCTCGCAGAACCCTTTCCTCAATGGCGGGATCAACCTTCAGGAAACGGTCAACAACCCCCAGGGCGTTTCCGGGGATTATGCCCGGTACCTTGTTAACCGCAGTTACACCGGTGTTGCCAAGTCGGGTGCCGAACCCGCCGATAAATGGGCGTTGCCGAAAAAACGCAAGGACAGTGCGTGGGCGCCCATGGCGGGTGCGACCGTCTTTCTGACTGAGCATGCACGGGTCTACCTGCGCTACACCGAGTTCGTGCGCTTCCCCTCCATTTATGAAGATACCCAGGCCGCCTCGGGGTTTGGGGGCGTCAGTGTGTCAAGTAATGCGATGCGCCCCGAGCACTCCTATAACTGGGAAGTGGGGTATGCCCACGACTTGAGGCGTTATTTTGAAGATTGGCGTCATGCGGACTTCAAGATTAACTATTACAACAACACCATTCGTGATTATGTCGACCGAGATTACAACTTCAATATCGTTCAGTATGACAAAAAGGTGTATTCGGGCATTGAGCTGCAAACCCGGTTCGATGCGGGTAAGTACTTCGCCAACTTTTCCGCCAGTTATCGCCTGCAACAAAAACTCTGCGACAAAGATTATGCCGCCACCCTGGATCCTTATTACAACAACGCGATCTCCACCTGCGTCACGGCCGGTTTCCCTACGACCTTTGCCCGCAGCAGTCTGCAGCCCGACTATTCACTGAACCTGGACAGCGGCCTGCGCCTGTTCAATGAAAGCCTGGAATTGGGCGGGCGCATGATTTACCACAGCAGTGCGGTCAATAAGGACGAAGAAGACTGGATTCGTAATGGCGTGATGTATGTCGACGGTTTCAATCGACCTTTTAATTGGCACCCGATCTGGGTCTTCGATACTTATGCGAGTTATCACGTGAATAAAAATATCGATGTCGATTTCGGCATCAATAACCTGACCAATCGTTATTACCTCGATCCTTTGGCTCGAGTCATGATGCCGGCGCCGGGGCGAACTATGAAGCTTGGTTTGACCGCCCGTTTCTGATTTTTTGCTGTTTTAGTTAAAAACAGTGGTTTTATCATTTTAACTTGGAGGTTGTTATGAAAAAACTGTTTGTGTTTACCGCGCTGGCATTGGTGACGTCGGGTAGTTTTGCTGCTCCTGTCACGGGTGGCTCTTCGAGCGCCTATGTGAAGGTTGGGCAATCTAACTTGCAAGGCGTTGGGGAAGTTGGAATTGCCATGCCGACTGTCGTCGGAGGGACCGCCGATACCAGCAAAATTGTCAGCTTCAAAAGCGGCCCTATTACCCAGACCAATGCCTTGATCGCGACGCCAGGCACGGCATCTGCTCATATTGTGATGAATGGCAACAAAATCTCGGAAACCTGGAAGTCTTCGGTTGCCTATGGCACTCAAGTCTATTCCTATCGGCAAATCTCCGACCCACTGCCAAACTTCCCGCAGTTTGGCGGTGAAGTGATCGCCAAGGTCTCCGGTGCCGAAGTGTATTTCGGTGAATGGGCTCCGCGCAAAGCCGGTGTGCAGCCAGATAACAGTACGGATCTCAATTTGACTCACGCCAACCGTACGGTGTTCTTCGCTGGCGAAAACCCAACTACCAGTATGCCGACGCTGGTCAATGCCAAGTACGACGTCGTCGGGATCAAGAAGTTTGACCCGGGTGCGCCGAATGTTTCGACTGGCACCCTGACTGCCAACTACGGTGGCGGCAGCGGTACCTTGGCCGGCTCTATTGCCGGTGGTGCGGGCACGGTTAACTTCGCGGGCACCAACATTGCCTCTAATGGTTCGTTCCAGAACGCCAGCGGCCTTATCAAGGGGCAATTCTATGGTGCGGGTGCTGAGGCATTAGCCGGTATCTACAACAACGGCATCACGTCCAGCAGCGTCGCCTTTGGTGGCAAAAAACAATAACTAAGCCTGGTATCAGAAAAGGGAGAGTCCATTTCTCCCTTTTTAATCATTGTCTACTTGTTGGATCTGACCCACATGTCGATGTGCTTGCCTGTGCGGCTTGTTTTAATTCTTGCATTCACGTTACTGGTCGGGGCAGCGTGGGCCGATGAAGACGATACCCGGCGACTGTTGAACAAGATTGACCGAGCGGTGAGCGAGCGTGAGCGCTCGCATTTGATCGATATTGATCCGGCCACTGATGATTCGTCGCTGATTACCATCGAGGGGCGCACGTACAACGTGCAGAACACTCTGGAGGATCTGGGACCTGCCATCTTTGTCACGCTGAATTTGCAGCAATGGCCCAAGGTGCGCCAGTTTGTCGAGCGTTACCGGCAACTACCGGGGCATGAAGAGAAAGTGGTGCTGATGGCTGAAGGCATGCTGGCCCGGCAGGAAAAGCGCTACGGTCAGGCCACTGCTCATCTGCGTGCCGCAGTGGCCGTGGACCCTGCTTTTGTGCGAGCCAAGCTGGAGCTGGCCCGGGCACTGTTCGAGGACAACCAGTCGCGTGAAGCCAAGGTGCTGTTTGATGAAGTGGCGGCGAGTGCGATTCCTGAGCAGGTCATTCCAGTGCTTGAAGGCTATCAGGGAGCCATGCAGGAGCGGCGCAGCTGGCATGGGTCGGTTGCACTGGGCGCCGGCTACAACAGTAACGTCAACCAGGCCAACGGCATGACGACCCATACGGACGTGTGTGATTTCTTCGGCTGTTACCGTTTCAGTCGCAAGATGCCCGAGCCCATCAAGTCCTCCAGCCTGGTGTACGACGCCGTGGCCGAGCGGCGCTTTCAGATCGCGGGGCATCATCATGTGCTGGTTCGCGGACTCAGCTATGGCAACGACTACCATCGGCACAAGAAGGACGAGCCCGAGACCTATTACGACGAAAACACCAGTGTGATTTATGCCGGCTACAACTACCTGAGCGCCTTGAATGATGTCTCGGTGTCGCCGCTGTTCGAAAGCTACTACGGCGATCGGCACAACAAGTATCAAGCCAGCGGCCTGCGCCTGGAGTGGAAGCGCACCTTGACCGAGCGGCTGCAGCTGAGCCTTCAGGGGCAGCAGAAGCACTTTCGTTTCCAGGGCGAGGAGCGGGACTATTTCGAGAACTACGATGAGCGCTTGGTGGGCGGTTCGGCGTCTTACCTGTTGGGCGGCCAGGCCCTGGTGTACGGCGGCTTGACCTATACCCGTCGGACCCAGCCTCAGGAGTCCGCCAGTAACAAGGAATACATGGTGAGCTTTGGGCTGTATCGGATGTTCGATGTGGGGCTGAACCTCAATGCGACGGCGCTGTACCGGCGTACGCGGTATGACGAGCCTGACTACTTTCTCGGCGGCCTGCGCGAGGATCGGCAGCAGGTCTATATCGCCAACCTGTCCATGCCGCGCTTTAAAGTGGCGGGCGTGGTGCCAAACCTTTACGTCAAGCGCACCATCAATGCGAGCACCATCGATTGGGCTTATCAATATCGCCAGACGGAAGTGGCGCTGAAGCTGGAGAAGAGTTTCTAACGGGGGCGGCGTGGCGCGAAGGTGCGGGGAAAAACAGGAAGCCAGAAACGAAAAAACCCGCTTTCGCGGGTTTGATCTGAATTGGTGCCCAGAAGAAGACTCGAACTTCCACGACCTTGCGGTCACCAGCACCTGAAGCTGGCGTGTCTACCAATTTCACCATCTGGGCAGTATCGACATCGTTGCCGTGTCGATGGAGCGCACTATACGGAGCGTTATTTGATCTGTAAACCCCTGTTTTGGTTTTAATAAATCAAATACTTAGAATGCAAAAACCCGCTTTCGCGGGTTTTTGTGTGAGCCTTGAGATTGATCTATTCTCAAGCTCGAAATTGGTGCCCAGAAGAAGACTCGAACTTCCACGACCTTGCGGTCACCAGCACCTGAAGCTGGCGTGTCTACCAATTTCACCATCTGGGCAGTATCAACGACGTCGCCGTGTTGATGGCGCGCACTATACGGACCACTTTTTAAGCTGTAAACCCCTGTTTTGAAAAATACCCAAAAAAATGCGCAAGTCATGCTGTTAAGAGCTTTCCGGCGCGTTTCAAGGATCTTTCGCGCGCTGTCTGAGCCTGAAATTTCCCGTTTCAATACGCGTATGCCAAACTAACCCGCATATAGACAAGGTGAAATTTATCTAATGGCCGATTGGCAGTCCCTCGATCCCGAGGCCGCTCGTGAAGCGGAAAAATACGAAAACCCTATTCCTAGCCGCGAACTGATCCTGCAGCACCTTGCTGACCGGGGTTCGCCTGCTAGCCGCGAGCAGTTGGTAGAAGAGTTCGGTCTGACCACAGAAGACCAGCTTGAAGCCCTGCGCCGCCGCCTGCGCGCCATGGAGCGCGATGCTCAACTGATTTACACCCGTCGTGGCACTTATGCCCCGGTGGACAAGCTCGACCTGATCTTGGGCCGCATCAGCGGTCACCGCGATGGCTTCGGCTTCCTGGTGCCAGACGACGGCAGTGACGACCTGTTCATGAGCCCGGGGCAAATGCGCCTGGTGTTCGATGGCGACCGCGCCCTGGCACGGGTTTCCGGCCTGGACCGTCGTGGCCGCCGCGAAGGCGTGATTGTCGAAGTGGTGTCCCGTGCCCACGAGACCATCGTCGGCCGTTATTTCGAAGAGGGCGGCATCGGCTTTGTCGTGGCCGATAATCCGAAGATCCAGCAAGAAGTGTTGGTGACCCCGGGTCGCAACGCCAATGCCAAGGTCGGTCAGTTCGTCGAGGTGAAGATCACTCACTGGCCGACGCCGCGCTTCCAGCCGCAAGGCGATGTGGTCGAAGTGGTAGGCAACTACATGGCGCCGGGCATGGAGATCGATGTCGCGCTGCGTACCTACGACATCCCTCACGTCTGGCCGGAGGCCGTTCTCAAGGAGGCCGCCAAGCTCAAGCCGGAAGTCGAAGAAAAAGACAAAGAGAAGCGCATCGACCTGCGTCATCTGCCGTTCGTCACTATTGACGGCGAAGATGCCCGGGACTTCGATGACGCGGTCTATTGCGAGGCCAAGCCTGGCAAGTTGCGCCTGTTTTCGGGTGGCTGGAAGTTGTACGTGGCGATTGCCGACGTCTCCAGCTACGTGAAGATCGGTTCGGCCCTGGACAACGAAGCCCAGGTGCGCGGCAACTCGGTCTACTTCCCTGAGCGCGTGATTCCGATGCTGCCTGAGGAGTTGTCCAACGGCCTGTGCTCGCTGAATCCGTTAGTCGACCGTTTGGCCATGGTGTGCGAGATGACCATCTCGAAAACCGGCGAAATGACTGACTACCAGTTCTATGAGGCGGTGATTCACTCCCAGGCGCGCCTGACCTACAACAAGGTCAGCACTATCCTGGAACAGCCGAAGACCGGTGAAGCCAAAGCCCTGCGCGGTGAGTACGGCCACGTTGTGCCGCATCTCAAACAGCTCTATGCACTGTACAAAGTGCTGTTGGGCGCCCGTCATGTGCGTGGCGCGATCGATTTTGAAACTCAGGAAACCCGAATTGTCTTCGGCTCCGAGCGCAAGATCGCCGCCATCACCCCCACTACGCGTAACGATGCTCACAAGCTGATCGAGGAATGCATGCTGGCGGCCAACGTGGCCACCGCTGAATTCCTGAAGAAGCATGAGATCCCTGCGTTGTACCGTGTGCACGATGGCCCGCCGCCGGAGCGCCTGGAAAAATTGCGCGCTTTCCTTGGCGAGCTTGGCCTGTCCCTGCACAAAGGCAAGGACGGCCCAACGCCTAAGGACTATCAGGCCTTGCTGGCCAGTATCAAGGACCGTCCGGATTACCACGTGATCCAGACCGTGATGCTGCGCTCTCTGAGCCAGGCGGTGTACAGCGCCGACAACCAAGGCCACTTCGGCCTGAATTACGAGGCGTACACCCACTTCACTTCGCCGATTCGTCGTTATCCGGACCTGCTCACGCACCGGGCGATCCGCAGCGTGATCCATTCCAAGCAGAACACCCCGCACGTCAAGCGCGCCGGTGCCATGACTATTCCGAAGGCGCGGATCTATCCGTACGACGAAGCGGCCCTGGAGCAGTTGGGCGAGCAGTGCTCCATGAGCGAGCGCCGTGCCGACGAAGCCACCCGTGACGTCGTGAACTGGCTCAAGTACGAGTTCATGAAAGACCGCGTGGGCGAGTCGTTCCCGGGTGTGATTACCGCCGTGACCGGCTTTGGTCTGTTCGTCGAACTGACCGACATCTACGTCGAAGGCCTGGTGCACGTCACCGCCTTGCCGGGTGACTACTACCACTTCGATCCTGTGCATCACCGTCTGGCGGGTGAGCGCAGCGGTCGCAGTTTCCGCCTGGGCGACACCGTGGAAGTGCAGGTCATGCGCGTCGATCTCGACGAGCGCAAGATCGACTTCGGCATGTCTGAAAAAACCATCGCTGCGCCCATCGGTCGCAAGAAGCGCGGTGCTGAAACCACAGTGCCTGCCGGCAAAAGTGCACCCGCGAAAGCGGCTGCCGAGCCTGCGCCGTCCAAGCCGGCTGGTCGTCGCTCTTCCGTCAAGGAGAAAGCTCCAGAGGCCTACCGCCCGAGCGACGCTGCGGCAAAAAACGCCGAAGTGCGCAAGAGTCGTGAGTTGAAGCAGCAGTTGCTCAACGAAGCTAAAAGCGGTGGTAAAGCGGCGTCTGGGGGAAAGTCCCAGGGCGCAGAAAAGAAACCGAGCAAACACCGTAAAGGCCCGCCGAAAGCGGGTTCGGCCCCCGCGAAAAGCGGCGGGTCGCGCAAACCTAAGGCCAAGTCATGAGTCTGGAAAAGATCTACGGCGTGCATGCCGTAGAAGCGTTGCTGCGTCACCATCCAAAACGCGTCAAGCAGGTGTGGCTGGCTGAAGGTCGCAACGATCCGCGCGTGCAAACGCTGATCGAGCTGGCCAACGAGAATCGGGTTGCCGTCGGGCAGGCCGAGCGTCGCGAAATGGACGTCTGGGTCGAAGGCGTGCACCAGGGCGTGGTGGCGGACGTGAGTCCAAGCCAGGTCTGGGGCGAAGCCATGCTCGATGAGTTGCTCGATCGCACTGAAGGCGCGCCGCTGTTGCTGGTGCTCGACGGCGTGACCGATCCGCACAACCTTGGCGCCTGCCTGCGCTCGGCGGATGCCGCCGGCGCCCTGGCAGTGATCGTGCCTAAGGACAAGTCGGCCACCCTGACGCCAACCGTGCGTAAAGTGGCCTGCGGCGCGGCGGAAGTGATTCCGCTGGTGGCCGTGACCAACCTGGCGCGCACCCTGGAGAAACTCCAGCAGCGCGGCCTGTGGGTCGTGGGCACGGCGGGGGAGGCCGAGGTCAGCATTTATGACCAGGACCTGACCGGCCCGACCATCCTGATCATGGGTGCTGAAGGCAAGGGTATGCGTCGCCTGACGCGCGAACACTGCGATTACCTGGTGAACCTGCCGATGGCAGGCAGTGTCAGCAGCCTCAACGTTTCCGTGGCCACCGGCGTGTGCCTGTTCGAAGCCCAGCGCCAACGTGGCGTAAAAGCAGGCGCTTCGCGCAAGTCTTGAGCCTCAGGCTGCAAGTTTGGAGGCCGTTCACCGACGGCTCGTCACTTGCAGCTTGCAGCTTGCTGCTCCCTTCTCTACTATTGCGCCCCTTGCCTTCATGGCAGGCACGCATGTGCCTCCCCGCGGCAAGATCCATAAGTGTCATTCACTCCTTGTCTGACCGTTTTTGAGCGGCAGGCTACAACCCGTAAGGAGCATTCATGCGTCATTACGAAATCA
>Ga0302175_10000259_pt1 | contig 19958 bp, 21 predicted proteins | sample I_Fen_N3_3_FD_198791 | JGI IMG/M metagenome (GOLD analysis project Ga0302175, IMG submission 198791) | Peat permafrost microbial communities from Stordalen Mire near Abisko, Sweden - I_Fen_N3_3 | ecosystem: Environmental > Terrestrial > Soil > Wetlands > Permafrost | place: Sweden: Abisko... | reverse complement strand
CTGCGCAGCAGCCCCAAAACCTGCACCGGGATTTACCTGAAGAAATGCGGTGTTCTCAATGGGGCCGCTTCGCAGCCCAGCGCGGGGCAAGCCCGCTCACCACAACAGCGCGTTTGCCATAGACTCCGCATCCACTGGAAGGTGTGTAGAGACCTAGGCCTGTTCCGGGCAATCGCTTCAGTCACACATATTTTCGGAAGTCACAATCTGCGGCGCTATATGCAGCCGATGCCGCACCGGATCAAACCCCTCGGCACTCTGCAATTGCACCAACAACTCCACCAGTGCCACCGCCGTCTGCCGTGGCTGCGAGTCCATCACCACATCAACCAACCCCTGGCGCAGCGCCTGGCGAGACAGCTCCGTGGACTCCTGCAAAATGCAGCACAACGCCGGGCGCTTGGGCAACTGCGCCAGGGCGCTGATGATACCGTCGCCGCCGCCGCCCACCACGCACAGGCCGCGCAGGTCGCTGTGGCGGGTGAGCAGATCGAGGGTGGCTTCTTCGGTGATGTCGCAGTTGTCCAGGTTGATCAGTGGTTCAAGTGGCTTGAGCCCAGGTGCGTGTTCGGCCAGGTAGCTGTGCAGGCCCTCGACCCGTGCCTGATGCCCCAGAAACCGGTGGCCGCCCAATAAAATCCCGACGCTGCCTTTGCGTGCGCCACAGGTGCGGGCGAGCAACCAGCCCATGGTGCGTCCGACCACGTGGTTGTCCTGGCCGACATAAGGTTCCAAGGCGTGCTCGTGGATATCCGAGAGCAGGGCGACCACCGGCACGCCAGCTTCGCGGATCTGCGCCAGGCAAGCATTGATCAACGGGTGGGCAAAGCTGACCACCGCCAGGGCATCACACTGCACGGCGAGTTGTTCGATCTGCGTGACGATGGCGCTGGGTGTGCGGTCGTTGATGTAGTCGAATTGGCAGGTCAGGTTGGCGGTGCCGTGATGCTCGGCGGCAGCGGCAATCGCCTGCGCCAAGTTGGCATAGAACGCCTGGGCGGTGCCCAGCAACAGGATGCCGAAGCGATAAGTGGGCCGGCGTTCGCGGATGCGTTGGCCGATCAGCCGCGCAGCAAAGTAGCCCACGGCTTCGGCGGCCTGGAACACCTGTTCGGCGGTCTGCGGATTAACCGGCGCGCGTGCGTTCAATACCCGGTCGACCGTGGCCACACTCAGGCCCGCCTGGGCGGCGACGGTGGCGATGGTTGGGCGTTTATTGTTGTTCATGACAGCCCCCTTGAGCGTCTTGATAGAAAACTATCAAGCCCCGCTGGGCCTGGATGATAGCTTGATAGGGAATGGATTCAAGGCCTTGAGGGTGATTTAGCTGCGCTCTATCGTTGGTTTCGCAAAGCACCTGAAACCACCGCTTGCGGAGAACAATAACAATGCCCGAACACACCGTTCATAGCGCTCGGCGCGACTACAGCCTCACCGGCCCCGAAGCCGCCCGCGCCGCTGAAAAAGGCCTGGTCTCGGCCAGTTGGTACCAATCGCCGATTTCCCGTAAACGCATGAAAGAACTCATGCAGCGCCGCGACGGCCCGGCCTTGCGCGACACCGCCCTCTGGGTGAGCGCGCTGTTCGCCACCGGCTTCGGCGGCTACTGGTTCTGGGGCACTTGGGCCTGCGTGCCGTTTTTCCTCGCCTATGGGGTGCTCTACGGCACCGCGTCCAACCCGCGCTGGCATGAAACCGGCCACGGCACCGCGTTCAAGACCCGCTGGATGAACGACGTGCTGTACCAGGTCGCGAGTTTCATGTGCATCTTCGAACCCCACGTATGGCGCTGGAGTCATGCCCGGCACCACACCGACACCATTGTGGTTGGCCGCGATCCGGAGATTGTCGAACCGCGCCCGCCGAGCTTCTTGATGATGTTTCTGAGCCTGTTCAATTTGCCGCTGGCCTGGAAGACCTTCAGCGGGGTGGCGCGCCATGCGGCCGGCCAGATGAGTGCCCAGGAAGCGGACTTTATCCCCGAGTCCGAATGGCCCAAGGTGTTCCGCGCCGCGCGGATCTGGGTCGGTATTTATGCGGTGGTCATCGGCACCGCGTTGTACCTGCACAGCTGGTTGCCGCTGATGCTGGTTGGGCTGCCGAGTATCTACGGCGCCTGGCTCGGCTACCTGTTTGGCCTCACCCAGCATGTGGGCCTGGCCGAAGACGTGCTCGACCACCGCAGCAACTGCCGCACCATCTACATGAACCGGGTGCTGCGCTTTCTCTACATGGACATGAACTACCACCTCGAACATCACATGTACCCGATGGTGCCGTACCACGCCCTTGCGCAGTTGCACGAGGAAATCCGCAATGACTGCCCACCGCCATACGCCACTATTTTCGAGGCGTACAGGGAGATCATTCCGACGATCCTGAAGCAGCGCAGCGACCCGACGTATTTCATCCAGAGGCCGATTGGCCCGAGTGCGGAACCGACTGCCCGCGCCCCAATGCATGCCGAAGCCGCCGCCAGCTGAACCTCATCTATAACAAGAGAAAACGCCATGAACGATCAATGGATCGACGTCTGCGCCGTGGGCGAAATAGACGAAGAAGATGTGCTGCGCTTCGATCACGGGCCGCACACCTACGCGGTTTACCGCTCGGCGGACAATGAGTTTTTCGCCACAGCAGGCCTGTGCACCCACGAGAAAATCCACCTCGCCGATGGCCTGGTGATGGACCACATCATCGAATGCCCCAAGCACAACGGACGCTTCGATTACCGCACCGGCAAGGCCATGGGCGCGCCGGTGTGCGTCAATCTCAAGACCTACCCGGTGCGGGTCGAAGCGGGGCGGGTACTGCTCGCTGTCACGGCGTGATCATGAACGCACCCTTGATCATCGTCGGCGCCGGCCATGCCGGTGGCCGTGCGGCGCTGACCCTGCGCGAAGAGGGTTATACCGCACGCCTGATCCTGATCGGCGACGAGCCGCACTTGCCCTACGAACGGCCGCCCCTGTCCAAGGGGGTGTTGCAGGGCAGCATGGACCTGGCGGGATGCAGCCTGTGCGACAGCGCCCGGCTGGCCGAGTTGGGCATCGACCATATCGCTGGTAACCCGGTCAGCCAATTGGACCCGCTTCAACAGCGTCTGCAATTGGCCGACGGCCAGTGGCTGTCCTACGCCGGCCTGTTGCTGGCTACCGGGGGCAGGGCGCGGCGTCTTCCCCAGGAACAGGCCAACGTGCTGTACCTGCGCACCCACGATGAAGCGCTGGCACTGAAATCCGCGTTGCAGCCCGGCGTGAAACTGGTGATTGTCGGCGGCGGCTTTATCGGCCTGGAAGTGGCCGCGACTGCCCGAGGCATGGACTGCGAAGTCACGGTGCTCGAAGCTGGGCCGCGCCTGGCCGGCCGCGTGTTGCCGCCGGTGATCAGCCAGGCGCTGCTGGATCTGCACCGCCAGCAAGGCGTGGACGTGCGCTTGAACGTGTCGCTGGAATCCATCCATGGCGATGCCGTGCAACTGGTCGACGGGCAGGTGCTGCCGTGTGACCTGGTGGTGGTCGGCATCGGCATGCAACCGAACATCGAGCTGGCCGTGGCGGCGGGGCTGGAGGTGGGGCAGGGCATTCGCGTTGACGCGCATTTACGCACCAGTGCGCCGGGCATCTACGCGGCAGGTGACGTTTGCGAGTTTCGCCTCGGCGGCGAGTACCAACGCCAGGAAACCTGGCGCAACGCCGAGGCTCAGGGGCGGCATGCCGCACTCAATATGCTGGGGCGCGAGGTCCCCTTTGAGGCGATCCCCGGTTTCTGGTCCGACCAGTACGACTGGAGCTTGCAGACCGTGGGCGTGATCACCCCGCACATGATCAGTCGCGTCTTGCCAGCCGGCGGCCTGTTGCTGTTCTACCTCGATGCTGACGCGCGGTTGCAAGGTGCGTGCGGCTGGGCGCCCGGCAACAGCGTCGCCAAGGACATCAAGCTGTGTGAGCGCCTGATCACCGCGCGCACGGTGCTCAACCCGTCCAGCCTGGCGGCCCCTGAACTGTCCCTTAAACAATTGCTGCGGAGCTGATATGCGCCGATTCCTAGTGTTCCAATCCCTGTGGGCCATGCAAACCGAGCCCGGCCCGCTTGAAGCGCAGTTGGATCGAATCGCCGCTGCCGGCTTCGACGGCATCACCGATCACTACTGGAAGCCCGCCGCGGTGACACGCCTGCACGCCGCGGCCACGGCGCGGGGCTTACAGATCGAAGGCCAGCTTTTTCCTCAGTCGGTGGACGACCTGGCCGCTGCACTGGATGTGATCAGCCGCTACGGCTGCCACCACCTCACCCTGCAAGCCGACGTACGCCCGCGCACCCAGGCCGACGCGGCGCGGCTGGTCGAAGGTTGGCAGCGCCTGGCCGAGCAGGTGGATTTCCCGGTACTGCTGGAAACCCACCGTTATCGCCTGACCAACGACCTGCTGTTCACCCTCGACCTGCTGGCGCAAATGCCCGACTTGAAGTTGCTGGCCGACCTGTCCCACTACGTGGTCGGACGCGAATTGCCCGAACCGGGCGCGGTGGAGGACGATGAACAGATCCGCACGATCCTGCGTCACAGTTGGGGCTTTCATGGGCGCGTGGCGAGCAGCGAGCAGGTTCAGGTCTCAATGGAGTTCCCCCAGCATCACGCCTGGGTCGAACGGTTTACCGGCTGGTGGCGCTACGGTATTGAAGACTGGCTGGCTCGCCCGGACACAGGGCAGAGTCTGTCGTTCACCTGCGAACTGGGCCCGCCGCCGTATGCGATTACCGGTGCGGACGGGCGTGAAATAAGTGATCGCTGGGCCGAGGCGTTGAAGCTGCAGGGGTTGATTCGCCAGGTTTGGAGCGATTGCCAAAGCCGGGTCTGAAGGCTGTATTACGAGAGTGGGCATGTTCTTTGTAGTGAGCGGGCTTGCCCCGCGCTGGGCCGCGAAGCGGCCCCAAACCCTGCCCCCGGGATTTATCTGAAGAAATGCGGTGGTCTCAATGGGGCCGCTTCGCAGCCCAGCGCGGGGCAAGCCCGCTCACCACAGAAGCAACAGCAACTCATCTCAGAAGCAAGCTCACCACAGAGGCAACCCATCTCAGAAGCAACCCCACCACAGAAGCAATCTCCCCACCGAAGCCCGCTCATTCCTTAAGCGCACACCGCCTTACCCGGCCAATAACCCGGTACTCACCGCCACAATCAGGAACACCCCCAGCAGCGCCCGGTAGATTACGAACGGCCAGGTGGAGAACCGCTCCAAAAACTTCATCAGGCCCCAGATTGCAAAAAACGCCGAGACGCTCGCCACCACCAGGCCAAACAACAGGTGTGGCCATGCGTGGGCCGGCAGGTCGGCGCGCAGCAGCACCCACAGTTCTTTCAAACCGGCCAGGGCAATGGCCGGCAGGCCCAGCAGGAAGGAAAACCGCGCGGCTTCTTCACGTTTGAAGTTGAGGAACAGCGCCGCAGTGAGGGTCGAGCCGGAACGCGACACCCCAGGAATCAACGCGCCAATCTGTGCCACACCGACGATCAGCGCATCGCGCAGGCGCATCTCGCTCATGACGCGGGTATGCCGGGCACGCAGCTCGGCCGCCGCCAGTAACACCGCCATCACCAGGCAGGAAATGCCGATCACCATCAAACCGCGCAATGGCGAGTTGCAGGCGTTCAACGTCGACGACAACGCCAGGCCGGCGATGCCAATAGGGATCGTCGCCAGCACGATCGCCACCGCAAGCTTGAACCAACGGTCGTTGTAGTCGCCCCGGCGCACCGCCCCGATGCTGCCCGTGGTCACCTGGCGCACATCGCGCCAGAAATAACTGACCACCGCCGCCAGTGCGGCCAATTGCATGGCCGCCGAAAAGGCCGAACCGGGATCCTGCCAGCCGAGCAGGGCGGGCACTACGCGCATATGGGCGGTGGAGGAGACCGGCAGCAGTTCGGTAAAACCCTGGATCACACCGAGGATAAAAATCTGCAGGTAATCCAGGGACGCAAAGCCCACATCCAGGCCGGCGGAACAGACGTTCGTCAAAATACGTGTCCTTCAGAAAAGGGAGATTTCGGCAAAGTCTATTCGAAATGTTTCAGCGCTTCGGCAGGGCCAACGGCTATTTGCAATCGGTTCAGCAAGTAGAAAGGTTCGCGGCGCTATTGGACTGCGCCGAGGTTTTGTGAACAATGGCGCCCTGCGTTTTTTGATCGAGAGCCTAATGCCTGAAACTACAGTGGAACTGATCCAGACCGGCCCTGAAGCATCCGAGTTGATCCGCAATCTTTACCAGTACTACGCCTATGAGTCGTCGGACTGGGAGCAGGAAGATGTCGAGGCGGACGGCCGTTTCTATATCCATGACGAACACCTGACGCGCTACTGGCAAGACCCGCAGTGGAGCGCCAACCTGTTGCTGGTCGACGGCTATATCGCCGGCTTTCTGCTGATCGAAGGCAGTGAGTTGCCTGGCATCGACGCCCTGGAACTGGCCGACCTGTTTATTCTCAAGCGCTATCGCCGCAAAGGCATCGGCCGCGCCATCGCCACCCAGGTGCTGTGCAGCGGCGTATCGGATTGGTTGGTGCGGTTTTATGACCAGGACGAAGTGTCCCAGGCGTTCTGGCGCGCGGTGCTCGATAACCTGCCGCGCCCGGTGCAGACCATCGAGCTGGACGACGAGCCGCAGTTGGTGAGCTATTTGATTACGCGTGCGGCGCTGCATTAAACGCCTGCTGCATCGCTTGGGGTGGTTGCCCGAACGCCCGTAGAAACGCCTGACGCATGCGCTCGCGATCACCGAAGCCGGTTTCGCGGGCCACCACTTCAACCGGGTGACGACTGGTTTCCATCATCGCCCGCGCCGCTTCCACGCGCAGGGCTTCGATGGCCTTGGCCGGGGTTTGTCCGGTTTCTTCGCGGAACACCCGGCTGAACTGGCGTGGACTCAAACGGGCAACATCCGCCAGCGCTTCCACGGACAGGTCATGGGTGAGATTCTCGCGGGCGTAGGCCAGGGCCAGTTGCACGCGGTCGGACTTGGGGTCCAGTTCCAGCAACGCCGACAATTGCGACTGCTCACTGCCGCGGCGCTGGGCGATCACCAGTTTGCGTGCAATGCGCCGGGCGAGGTCGCTGCCCAGGTCGTTCTCCACCATGGCCAACGCCATGTCCACACCGGCGCTCATGCCGGCGCCGGTCCACACTTGGCCGTCCACCACAAACAGTTTGTCTTCCTCCAGATGGATATCCGGGTAGCGCTTGCGAAACGCCGGGGCGTGAATCCAATGAGTGGTGGTGCGCTTGCCCTCCAGCAATCCGGCTTCGGCCAGCACAAAGATGCCCATGCACAACGAGGCCACTCGGCGTGATTGCGCCGAAGCGGCCTTGACCAACTCCAGCAGGTTGGCCTCCGGCAGGCGGAATTCCAGGTAGCCGCTGACGATCAGGGTGTCATAGCCCTCGGGCCGAATTGGCGAGGTGTTCACCGAAAAACCCTGGGAGGTCATCACCGCGCCGCCACGCTCTGACACCAGGTGAAATTCATAAGCGGGCTCGCCCCGCAACAGGTTCGCGCACTCGAACACCGAGCCCAGGCTGAGGCTCAGGGATTGAAAGTTCGGGTAAACCATCAGCGCAACGCTGTGCATCGTCATTCTCCAAGGGGCGCGGGAGGGTGGATTGTCGGCGCGTGCCGGGTAAACGGCAACCCGCCTCGGGCGATGTCCGGAATCCTTGCGTATCTGACATTGTGAGGGTTCGACTCGGCCCCTAACATTGCCTCAACGAACTAGACGACTGGTCTAATCGGTTGGAGTCAAGCATGAGCAGCGAAACCAAAAATACACGACAGACCATTCTGGATGCGGCGCAAGTGCTTGTCGGCCGCAAGGGATTTTCTGCGGTGGGCCTGAACGAAATCCTTCAAGCGGCCGAGGTGCCCAAGGGGTCGTTCTATCACTACTTCACCTCTAAAGATGGCTTCGGTGTTGTGTTGCTCGACACCTACTTCGACCACTACGTGCACGGTATGCAGCAACTGTTCGACCAACCGGGTTTATCCCAGCACGCCAAGTTGATGCGCTATTGGGACGCCTGGATCGACAATCAGACCGGCTGCACCGAAGCGGGCAAATGCCTTGCCGTCAAACTGGGTGCGGAGGTGTCTGACCTTTCAGAGCCGATGCGTTTGGCCCTGCAACGCGGCACTTCGCGCACCATTGCATTACTCGCCGTGGCGCTGCAGCGCGGCGTAGAAGACGGCTCATTGCGGCTTCAACACCGCCCACAGGACTTGGCCCAGCAGCTGTATGCGCTGTGGCTGGGAAGCAGTGTCATGAGCAAGATCACCCTTACATCCGCGCCGTTTGATGAGGCGTTGCTGCTGACCCGACAGCTGTTGGGTCACCCTGAACACACTGACATTCACTGATCGAGGCACTGGAAAATGAAAGTATTAATGGTACTGACCTCTCACGACCAGCTTGGCGACACCGGCCGCAAGACCGGCTTCTGGCTCGAAGAGTTTGCCGCTCCGTATTACGCGTTCAAGGACGCCGGCGCCGACGTGGTACTGGCATCCCCAGCCGGTGGCCAGCCGCCGTTGGACCCGGTCAGCGACGAGCCGGATGCGCAAACCGAGCAGACCCATCGCTTCGCGGCCGACTCGGCGGCGCAGCAGGCGCTGGCCAACACCGTCAAGCTGGACACGGTCAACGTGGACGCCTTCGACACGGTGTTTTACCCAGGCGGCCACGGCCCGCTGTGGGACTTGGCGGAATCGCCGGTGTCCATCGCGCTGATCGAATCCTTTGAGCGTGCCGGCAAGCCGATTGGTTTTGTCTGCCACGCACCGGGCGCGCTGCGTCACGTCAAGGCGGTCAACGGTGAGCCGTTGATCAAAGGCCGTCGCGTGACCGGTTTCTCCAACTCTGAGGAAGACGCCGTAGGCCTGACAAAGGTGGTGCCTTTCCTGATTGAAGATGAATTCAAGAAATTGGGTGGCAAGTATGAGAAGGGCGCCGACTGGGCATCCTTCGTTATCGTTGATGGCTTGCTGGTCACCGGGCAGAACCCCGGCAGTTCCAGCGATGTCGCCAAGGCCCTGCTGAAACTCACCGCTTAACTTAATCAACCGCTCGATTCGTTGGCGACTCTTTAGAGTCGCCAATGCTTTCGTGCGCCCAAAATTTGGAAAAACCCATGACTGACAACGTTTTAAGTACCCCGGTAAAACTGGGCAATCACACCCTGACTAACCGTGTCGTGCTGCCGCCGCTGACCCGCCAACGCAGCGCCCAGCCCGGCGATATCGCCACCGATCTGATGGCTGAGTATTACCGTCAGCGTGCCAGCGCCGGATTCATGGTCAGCGAAGGCACGCAGATTGAACCCCGTGGCCAGGGCTATGCCTGGACGCCGGGCATCTACAGCCCGGCGCAGATCGACGGCTGGCGCAAAGTCACCGACGCGGTGCATGCCGACGGCGGGGTGATCTTCGCGCAACTGTGGCATGTGGGGCGCGTGTCCCATAACGCCTTGCAGCCCGACGGCGCAGCACCCGTGGCGCCATCTGCGCTGGCGGCCTTGCAAGCCAAAGCTTTTATGGCCACCGGGCCTGGCACCGGCGAACTGGTGCAACCACCCGTGCCGCGTGCGTTGAGCACCGCTGAGGTCAAGCAACTGGTCGGGCACTACGCCCAGGCTGCGCGCAATGCCCTGGATGCTGGGTTCGACGGGGTGGAAATTCATTCGGCCAATGGTTACCTGGTCAACCAGTTCATCTCGGCCCATTCCAACACCCGCGACGATGAGTACGGTGGCTCACTGGAAAACCGTCTGCGCTTTCTGCGTGAGATCGTCGAAGCGGTCAGCGCCGTGGTCGGCCCGGAACGCCTTGGCGTGCGTTTTTCACCGTTGTTCAGCGGCACCGACGAAGACCGTGTGTACATCGGCCTGGTGGAAGAAGACCCGCACCACACCTACATCGAAGCGATCAAAGTGCTGCAAGCGTCGGGCATTGCTTATGTCTCCATCGCCGAAGCCGACTGGGACAACGCGCCCATCCTGCCCGACAGCTTCCGTGAAGCCGTGCGCAGCACCTTCAGCGGCCGCATTATCTATGCCGGGCGCTACACCGCTGAACGCGGCGCGAAACTGGTGGAAGCAGGGCTGGCGGATTTGATCGCGTTTGGTCGGCCGTTTATCGCCAACCCGGATCTGCCGCAGCGGATATTCAACGGGTGGCCGCTGAATCCACTGCGGGAAGAGGGGATGTATGGTGGGGGTGAGGAAGGGTATATCGACTACCCCACGTACCTCGGGTAGTCATGCAACCGATGTGGGAGGGGCTAGCCCCCTCCCACATTTGCTATCTAGTGCCTGCTGGTTACGCGACCCGCAAGACAATCTTGCCAATATGATCCCCACCTTCCATCCGCGCATGGGCCTGGGCCGCGTCGGTGTATTCGTACACCTTGTCGATGATCGGCAAGCAGCGCCCGGCTTCCAGTACCGGCCAAATGTATTCACGCAACTGTTCGGCAATCGCGGCTTTTTCATCCTTGCTGCGCGCGCGCAACAGCGAACCGGTAATCACCGCGCGTTTGCCGAGGATGGTCAGCAGGTCGACGTCGTTGGCCTTGGCGCCGCCGAGGAAACCCAGCATTACCAAGTGGCCGTCCATGGCCAGGGCCTTGAGATTGTTGTTGAGATACGAGGCTCCCATGATGTCTAGGATTACGTCCACACCCTGGCCGTCAGTCTGTTGGGCAATGACGTCGGCGAAGTCCTGCTCGCGGTAATTGATCGGCGTGGCGCCCAGCTTCGCAATGGCCGCGCATTTGTCGGCGCTGCCGGCGGTGGCGAAAGCCTGGATGCCGAATTCGCGGCACAGCATCAACGCGGTCGTACCGATGCCGCTGGTGCCGCCGTGGATCAGCACGCGTTGGCCGGTGTGCGCATCGCCGAGGCCGAACAGGTTGGCCCACACAGTGAAGAAGGTTTCCGGTACGGCGGCGGCTTGAATCCAGTCCATGCCCTCGGGGATCGGCAAAGCCTGGCCAGCGGGCACCGCGCAAAACTGCGCATAACCGCCGCCATTGGTCAGGGCGCACACCTTGTCGCCCAGGCTGAACGCGGTCACGCCGTCGCCCAGCGCCACCACTTCACCGGCCACTTCCAAACCCGGAATCGGGCTCATGCCGGGCTTCATCGGGTATTTGCCCGCACGTTGCAGGGCGTCGGGGCGATTCACCCCGGCGGCGTGCACGCGGATCAGGATCTCGCCGGGACCGGCCACGGGCACTTGCGCCTGGCGCGGTTGGAGCACCTCTGGGCCACCGGGCGTGGTGATTTCGATCAGGGTCATGTCGTTAGGGAGCATCATTTGAAGTTACCTGCAGCGATGAGCGTATGGGGTGGGACCGCGTCGGGCGGCCGGCGGTTCAGCAAAAGCATGACCAGTTCCAGTGCAAGGGCGACCACTATCGCCCCGGCCGCGATCATGAACAACAGCGCATGCTGGCCGCCGCTCGCATTGAACAGGGCTGAGTAAGCAAAGCCCGCGACCGCCTGAAAGGTGGCAAAGGACACCGTGGCACGGCTCCAGGCGACCTGCTGTTGGTGATGATTGGGGATCAGTTCGTGCACCCGCGCCAGCGCCAGCGGCACGATGCCCGGCGGGAAGGAGCCGAGGATGACCGCCAGTACCGCCAGGGCCGTAAACGAGCCGGCGAACGGCAGCAAACCAACGGCAATCGCCTGCACCAGCAACACCACGCGGATGCTCAAGCGTGCGCCGAGCTTGTCTGCCAGGAACCCATAAGTGACGGGCCCCACAATCGAGCCCAGGCCGTACATCACCCAGATCATCGCGCCGATATGCGCCCCGGCACCCAGGCCGCGGGCCACGTAATCCACCAGGAACACCATCGCCGGCACCAGGCCCGCCGCCATAAAGGCGTATTGGGCAAACAGCAGGTACACGCCAGCAGGGGTCGGCAACGTGCTGCCCGCCGATTGCGGTGCTTCATGCTGCGTGCCGTTGGGCCAGGCGAACCAACTGGCGGCCGTCAGCACCACCGCCAACAGACCGAGACCGAACCAGGTCTGCTGCAAACCCAGGCTCAGCAGCGGTGGGACCAGTGTGCCCGAACCGGCAATCCCCAAACCGATGCCCAGGAAGATCGCGCCACTGGCCAGGCCTCGGCGTGCGGCCGGTACATGGGGCAACACGGTCGCGGCCACCAGCACCATGATCGCGCCACCGGCAATGCCCGACAGCAGGCGCCAGCCGAAGAACCACGTCACCGACAACGGAAAACCACAGGCAAAAAACGCCAGGGTCACCGCCACCATCATCAGACGCAGGGCGCTTCTGTTGGAGCTGCGTTGGGCGAGGGGGCGGCCTATCAGCGCGCCGATCAGGTAACCCACCAGGTTGGCGGCGCCGAGGTACACCACGTCATTGGCGCTGAACCAGTGGGCCTGGATCAGCGATGGAATCAACGGCGTGTAGGCAAACCTCGCCAGGCCGATGCTGACCAGGCTGGCGCACAGGCCGGCGAAGATGGGCAGCCAGACGGCGCTGCGTGCTTGAGTGTCTTGCATGGTGGCGGTCCTGAGTATTTTTCTCTGGCGCCCAGCATATCGAGGAACGTCGGTGCAATAATGCTGCGATTACACGGCATGGTGATGCAGATATGCAGCATAAGGAGTACGCATGAATTGGGATGACGCACGGGTATTCCTGGCGGTATGCCGCGAGTCCACACTGCGCGGCGCTGCACGGGTGCTGGGGGTGGACCAGGCCACCGTCGGGCGGCGGGTCAACGCCCTGGAAAAGTCCTTGAGCGCGACGCTGTTCCTGCGCACCTCCGAGGGCTACGCCTTGACTGCCGTGGGCGAAGCCGCGTTGCACTCGGTGGAAAAAATGGAGCGTTCGGCCCTGGACCTGGAGCGGCAGATCCAAGGCCTGGATGACCGCCTGACCGGTACCGTACGGGTCAGCACCACCGATTCCCTGGCCATCGACTTTATGATCCCTGCGATTGCGCGCCTCCACGCCCAGCACCCGGATGTGCGCGTGCAGTTGGACGCATCGACCCAGTTCCTGAGCCTGGCCAAACGTGAAACCGACATTGCCGTGCGCAACACCCGTCCCGACAGCCCCGACCTGATAGCCCGTCGCATCGCTCGATGGCCGCTGGGGTTGTTTGCTTCCCAGGCTTACGTCGATCGCCACGGGATTCCCGAGCCCGGCAGCCTGTTTGAAGGCCACGATCTGGTGGTCTACCAACCCTATCTCCAAACCCACAAAGACCTGACCCTGGTGTCCGAACCCTTGGGCCGTGGGCGCATTGTCGCGGCGTTGAGTTCCAGCCTGCTGGTGCGCCGCTCCATTGCCGCCGGGCTCGGTATCGGCGAGATCCCGGTGTACACCGGCGAGCGTGACGGCCTGGTTCGCCTTTGGCCCGAGCGCACGCGGCCGGTGCCTTATGACGTGTGGCTGGTGACCCACGCCGACCTGCGCCACACCGCGCGGGTGCGGGTAGTCATCCATGAAATCGTCGCGGGGTTTGCGGGAACGGGGGAGTAAAGGTCAGCACAGGCTTGCAATCTTGGGGGGCGCTCTGTGGACACAATCGATGTGTCAACCAACAGGGAACACCTATGAACGAATCAAGACATCAGGATCTGGGGCTGTTGTTTCTGCGGGCGAGCGGGGCGTTGTTCCTGCTGTGGGTACACGGCTTGCCCAAATTGCTCAATTACAGCGAACAACTGAAGCTGATCGAAGACCCGTTTCACCTCGGCGCACACGTCACGCTGCTGCTGGCGATTTTTGCCGAAGTGCTGTGCCCGTTGCTGATCCTTGCCGGCGTGCTGGTGCGCCTGGCATGCCTGCCCATCCTGGCGGTGCTGTTGATCGCCATGGTGGTCGTGCATCCAGAGTGGACATTGTTTGAAGGGCAGTTTGGGTGGTTGCTGCTGATCCTCTTTACCAGCGTGCTGATAGCCGGGCCGGGGCGTTTTGTGCTCGGTCAGCGTTTTGCCTGAATAAAAAAAGCCGGGCGAGCCCGGCTAAATAAGGAGAGCGGTTTCAGCGCTTCAGGAACGCCAGCAAGTCTTCGTTCAACGCCTGGGCGTGGGTCACGGCAAACCCGTGGGGCGCATCTTTGTAGACCTTCAATTCAGCGCCCTTGATCATCTCGGCGGCCACTTTACCGGTGGTTTCGAACGGCACGATCTGGTCGCCATCGCCATGGATCACCAGGGTCGGCACGTCGATCTTGGCCATGTCCGGGCGGAAGTCGGTTTCGGAGAAGGCCGTGACGCAATCCACGGTCGACTTGAGGGACGCCAGCATCGCGATTTGCAGGGTCTGGGTCAGCGTACCTTCGGAAACGGTCTGGCCCTTGTTGATGCCGAAGAACGGCGTGTTGAAATCAGCGATGAACTGCGCACGGTCTTTCAGCAAACCGGCCTTGATACCGTCGAACACATCGGTCGGCACGCCCTGTGGGTAATCGGGCTTCTGGCCGAAGATCGGCGTCACTGCACCCAGCAGCACCAGGCCGGCAACCCGGGCACTGCCGTGGCGTGCGATGTAGCGCGCAACATCGCCACCGCCCATGGAGAAGCCCACCAGGGTCACCTCCTTGAGGTCCAGGTGTTCGATCAACTGCGCGATGTCATCGGCGAAGGTGTCGTAGTCGTTGCCGGTCCACGGCTGGTCCGAACGGCCAAAGCCACGGCGGTCGAACGCGATGGTGCGGTAACCACGGCTGCTCAGGTATTCCATCTGGTATTCCCACATGTCGGCATCCAGCGGCCAGCCGTGGCTGAACAGCACGGGCTTACCGCTGCCCCAGTCCTTGAAGTAGATCTGGGTACCGTCTTTGGCAACGAATGTGCTCATGGAAAACTCCTGATTGAGGGGGCGAGAAGACTCTAGCTCACTATTGCCGTAAACCTGACGAAGGGCTTGTATGGGTGTGCTTGGTTGAACGGTTCAGCGTCTATGCTGGTCCACTGACCTCTACCGTCAGATCACACAGGTGAACGAAATGGCCAAGACTTACAGCTACGCCGCCCAGAACGCCAAGGATGTCCTCAAGCCCTTTACCTTCGAGCGCCGCGCGCCAGGGGCTGACGATGTACAGATCGACATCCTGTATTGCGGCGTGTGCCACTCCGACCTGCACACCGTGCGCAACGAGTGGAACAACACCCTTTACCCGTCGGTCCCCGGCCATGAAATCGTCGGCCGTGTGACGGCAGTCGGCGCCAATGTCAGCAAATTCAAGGTCGGCGATCTCGCCGGTGTCGGCTGCATGGTCGACAGTTGCCAGCACTGCGCCTCGTGCGCCGAGGGCGAAGAGCAATACTGCGAGAGCGGTTTTACCGGCACCTACAACGGCCCGGTGTTCGGCGGTGAAAATACCTTTGGCGGCTACTCGGACAGCATCGTGGTCAAGGAGAAGTTCGTGCTGCGCATCTCCCACGACGATTCCAACCTGGCCGCCGTGGCGCCGTTGTTGTGTGCGGGCATCACCACGTATTCACCGCTGCATCACTGGAAGGTCGGGCCCGGTAAGAAGGTCGGTGTGGTCGGCCTCGGCGGCCTCGGCCACATGGCGGTGAAGATCGCCCACGCCATGGGCGCAGAGGTCACGCTGTTCACCACCTCACCCAACAAACGCGAAGACGGCCTGCGCCTGGGCGCCGACCACGTGGTGGTGTCGAAGAACCCAGACGAAATGGCCAAGGTCGCCAACAGCCTGGACTTCATCCTCAACACCGTCGCCGCGCCGCATAACCTCGATGCGTTCCTTAACCTGCTCAAGCGCGACGGCACCATGACCCTGGTCGGCGCCCCCGACAGCCCGCACCCGTCGCCGACCGTGTTCAACCTGATTTTCAAGCGCCGCAGCCTGGCTGGTTCGCTGATCGGTGGGATCCAGGAGACCCAGGACATGCTCGACTTCTGCGCCAAGCACGGGATTGTCTCGGACGTGGAGATGATCGACATCCAAGGCATCAACGAAGCGTATGAGCGGATGCTCAAGGGCGATGTGAAGTATCGGTTCGTGATCGATATGGAGAGTTTGAAGAAGGAAAGCCATGCGGCCTGAAAACCCGACCTCCAAGCCACCGTAGAACCCCTGTGGGAGGGGGCTTGCCCCCGATAACGGTAGTACAGTCACAGCATCATTGACTGACCCACCGCCATCGGTGGCAAGCCACCTCCCACATTTGTTATGTGTGCACGTCAGACCGAGAGATGCTCGTAAAGAATCGTCGCACCCACCAGCATCAACACCACGCCGCCGACCATCTCGGCACGCTTGCCCACCACGGTGCCCAGCACCCGCCCGAGCATCATGCCGATGGTCACCATGGTCATGGTCGCCAGGCCAATCGCGGCGGAGGCCACCAGGATATTCACGTCGACGAACGCCAGGCCAACACCCACTGCCATCGCATCGATGCTGGTGGCAAACGCCGTGACGGCGAGGATCATGAACGAGTGCTGGGTCGGTTTCTCGGCTTCTTCGTCATCGGCCTTGAGCCCGTTCCAGATCATGTGCAGGCCCAAACCGACCAGCAGGGTGAAGGCGATCCAGTGGTCCCAGCTTTCCACCCAACGGGTGGCCACGTGGCCGATCGCCCAGCCGATCATCGGGGTGATGGCTTCGATCACACCAAAAATCACACCGGCACGCAGGGCTTCGGTCAAACGCGGTTTGTGCAGGCTGGAGCCTTTGCCGATGGCCGCCGCGAAGGCGTCCGTGGACATGGCCAGGGCGAGAAGAATCAGGGAAATGGGGTTCACGGTGAGGCTTCCAGTCGGGCTATAGGACACAACGACACAACCACGCGCCCGACTTTAGGCATGGATGTGTCGCTGGTCTCACCAACCGAAAAACGGTGTTCGCACCACGGCAGGTTGCCGAATATGTTGATACGAACGCTTCCAACGGGGTCAGAAGCCGGTTACTCCCCAACGAGGTGGCCGATCATAGGGGGGCAAAGATGAAAATTTCGTCAAAAGGCTCACGGCCGTTGCGGCTTGACCGACGTACCAAACGTATTGCCCATGCGCACGCTGGTTGCCGCCGGGGTGGATAAGCCCACGGCGTTCGGCGGCCGCTGCTCGATAGAAAGATGCTGCGCCTCACGGTTTTTCTTCGCCGCCTTGGTTGCATTCGTGTCATTGCCCATTTGTTGGCCCAGGCAGCCGTAATCCGGCGCCTTGTACCCATCCACCGTGACCTCGGTGCAACCGCTTGGCGCATTGTCGGCGTGGGCGAGTAAGGGCAGGGCGGCGCACAGCAACAGGCTGGCGAGGGTCGGGAGCAGCTTCATCATGGCCTCCTGGCAGGCCCGAAGGAGTGGGCCGGTATGGCTTGAGAGTCTAGTGCAGCGGGCTTCTCGTCACCGTGATGTTTTTTTGCTATCACCGTAACATCAGGTTCATAAACGGGCCTCAGGATGACGGTTTTCTAGGGCGCGTCGGCCGTGCAGCGATGCTACGCAGGGGGTGAACAGGGAGCCTGGAGGCGCGCCGTATGCGCCCTGGTCTTGCTGTTGCTGCTGGCCGGCGGCGGGGTTGCGCGAGCGCAGTCGCCGCTGTTGCTGCTGAACCTGCCCGCGCAAGACCTTGAACACGCCCTGCAGGCCTATAGCCGCGCGACGGGGATAGCGGTGCTCGTGGACCGCGAGTTGACGCAGGGCCGACGCTCCCTCGCCGTGCGCGGTCGCTTCACGGCGCAGGAGGCTCTGGCGATGTTGCTGACAGGGAGCGGCCTGATGGCTCGTTATGCACGCAGCGATGCGTTTACCTTGCAGTTGCCCGAGGTCAGCCAACCGCCCCCGGCGCATGGTGCGGCGGCCCGCAGTGCTGCACGGATCAATAACAGCTACGCCACGGCCTTGCAGCAGGCCATCGAGACCAGCCTGTGCCGTTCGCCCCTGACTCGGCCCGGCAGTTTTCGTGCGCTGGTGCAGGTGTGGGTCAACCGCGACGGCATGATCGAACACAGCCGGCTGGTCAGCTCCACCGGCGATGAACAACGCGATGAAGCACTGGTCCGCAGCTTGGGCGCTGCACGGGTGGAACGCCCGGCGCCGAGTTCACTGCGTCAACCGGTGACTTTGCTCTTGATGCCCGACACCACAGGAACACGCATGGAATGCACAGCCGTAAAAGGAGCCTCGGGCGGATGAAAAATACCGGGCACAGCACGATGGTCAGCTTGTTCCTGGCCTCTTACGAAGATTTCAAGGTGCGTTTGCGCAAGCGTCTGGGCTCGGAGGACCTGGCCAATGACGTGTTGCACGAAACCTACCTGCGAGTCGACCGCATGGAGATGCCGCCGAACCTGGCGCAACCCAATGCCTACCTGTACCGCATGGCCCTGAACATCGCCGCCGACCGCCGCGAGGCCGACGCCCGTTTGCTGACCGGCAGCGAGGTGGAAGAACTGCTGCAAAGCGCCGACGAAGCCCAGGACCCGTCGCGGGTGGTGGGCGGTCAACGTGAAATCCAGTCCCTGGTCAAAGCCCTGTATGAACTGCCCTCGCGCCGACGCAAGATCCTGATCGCCGCCCGCCTGGAAGAGGCGCCGCACCTGGAAATCTCCCAGCGCTTCGGCATTTCCACGCGCATGGTCGAGAAGGAAATCAAGGCCGCACTGGGTCATTGCGCCAAACGTCTGGAAAGAAAAGTGATCCAGCGGTTCGGTCCCGGCGCCGGAAAACCGTCTTAGTGTTGAGTCCCTGATAAAACCGTGAGTATGTGCGCGCTTGAACATTTTTAGCCTCTCCATCGCCCGGCAATCCGCCGCCAGCCCCTTGCACGATGAAGCCCGCGACTGGCTGCTCCTGCTGACCTCGGGCCGCGCCACCGTGGCCGATGCCAAGGCCCTCAAAGCCTGGTGCGCCCAGAGCGCGGAGCATGCCCAGGCGTTTGAGCAGGCGAAGGGGTTGTGGCAGCAATTGGCACCGGCGCTTGAGCAACCGTCTGCGCCGCGTCAGTTCGGGCGTCGCGCATTTCTGGGGGCCGCGATTGCCGCGTCGGCGGCGGTGGTGATGGTGCGCGTCGGCGTGCCGGGCGGGTTTTCCGGGCTGACGGCGGACTATCGCACTGAGGTCGGCGAGCAGCGCCAAGTGCTGTTGAGTGATGGCGTGAGCCTGGAACTCAATACCCAGACGCGCATCAGCCGGGTGGGTCAGGGGATTGAATTGCTCGAAGGCGAGGTCGAGGTCGTCGCCCATATTGCGCAGCCGCTCAAGGTCCAGGCCGGGGAGGGCTGGGTCAGTGCGGCGCAGGCGCGGTTCAATGTGCGTCATACCGATCACAGGGTGTGTGTCACCTGTATCGAAGGGTCGCTGTCGGTGGACGTTGGCGGCAACAGCGTGAGTTTGGGCCGTGGTCGGCAAATGAGCTACGGCGCTGCCGGGGTCAGTGACGTGATCACCGTGGATACGCAGTCGGTGGTGGCCTGGCGTGAGCAGGTGCTGGTGTTTGACAACGCGACGTTGGCGACGGTGGTGGATGAGATCAACCGCTATCGGCCGGGGATGTTGGTGTTGCTTAACAAGGAACTGGGGCAGCGGCGGGTGCAGGCGCGGTTTAGTTTGCAGCAGTTGGCGGGCGTGGCGTTGTTGATACGGGATGCTTATGGGGCTAAGTGTACGGAGTTGCCTGGGGGGGTTGTTTTGTTGAGTTGAGGTGTGTCGGCGTACATATCCGTTAGGGTGTACATATCCGTTATTTGGGTAACGGCGGCTTAGGGTTCCGCTCTTACAGCGGGTTACTTTTGTAAAGGCACAAAAGTAACCAAAAGGCCTTCGCCCCACCACTCGGTGCCTCGCCTAGGCTCGGCATGCCCGTAATCCGACATTGATTTGGGGGGCCGCCGCCACGCGCCATCCATGGCGCAGGGCGGCTAAACCGGCATCCCTGCCGGTTTA
>Ga0302175_10000257_pt1 | contig 20059 bp, 19 predicted proteins | sample I_Fen_N3_3_FD_198791 | JGI IMG/M metagenome (GOLD analysis project Ga0302175, IMG submission 198791) | Peat permafrost microbial communities from Stordalen Mire near Abisko, Sweden - I_Fen_N3_3 | ecosystem: Environmental > Terrestrial > Soil > Wetlands > Permafrost | place: Sweden: Abisko... | reverse complement strand
ACGGCACGCTGCGCCCTCGAGCAGAATCGCGATGTGTATGCCGTGCCGGGTAACGTCACCAACAAAGGCTCCTGGGGCCCCAATACCCTGATCAAGCAGGGCGCGAAACTGGTGGCGACCTGGGAAGACGTTTGGGAAGACCTGCCCGCCGATGTCCAAGCGGCACTGACTCCGGCGGCCAATGAATCGTCCGAGTCTCAGACCGCATCTCTATTCCCTGACGAAACCATTTCTCCCCACGAACGGAGGATTCTGTCCATGCTCAAGCCCGACGAGTCCACCCACATCGATGAACTGGTCGAACGCCTGGAGCCGGAGCTGTCCTCCTCCGAAATCTTCGCCGCGTTGTTCGAGCTGGAACTGAACGGCAAGGTGAAGCAGTTGCCGGGGAAGAATTTTGTGAAAAGCTTTTAGCTCCTAGCTACTAGCTGCTGGCAATCAAATACACGGAGGGAGAAGACGCATGAAAGATTTCAAAGAGTTGAAAGTTTGGTCGAAAGCGCACGAACTGACCGTGCTCGTCTACGGTCTCACGCGGTCTTTCCCTAGGGATGAAATCTACGGCTTGACCTCTCAGGTCCGACGCTCGGCTGCGTCGGTCGGCGCAAATATTGCGGAAGGATGTGGAAGACATTCCGATGGAGAGTTGACTCGTTTCTTGCAGATCGCCCGCGGCTCCGCCAGTGAGACCGAGTACCATCTTCTTCTCGCAAAGGATCTTGGATTCCTGTCCGAGGACGACTTCCGGAAAGCAGACCAGAAACTGATTTATGTGCAAAGAATGTTGACCGCGCTCGTGCAGAGGGTCCAACCTGTGAAGCGGGCAATCTAGACTAGTTCGCGCAAAAAGGCTTTTGCTTGCTAGTAGCTAGAAGCTAGTAGCTAGTAGCTAACGCCCCGCGCAGTTGTTGGCTTTCGTACATTCGTGCTAGCTTCAATTCCAATACCGCCCAACTGAGGAAAGGTCTCGTCATTGTCGAATCGCCGGCCAAGGCGAAAACTATCCAGAAATATCTGGGGAAGGGTTTCACGGTCGATGCTTCCTACGGCCACGTGAAAGACCTGCCCAAGAGCAGTCTCGGGGTCGACGTGGAAAACGACTTCGAGACCGAATACGTCGTTATCCCCGGCAAAGAAAAGGTTCTGGCCAAACTGAAGAAGCTGGCGCTCTCGGCCGACACCATCTACCTTGCGCCTGACCCGGATCGTGAAGGGGAAGCCATCGCCGCGCATCTGGCCGACGAACTCGGCAGCAACGGGTCGAGCAAGAAAAAGAAGACTAAGAAAGACATAGCCGCAGACGCCGTGCGTATCCGTCGCGTCACCTTCAATGAAATAACCCAGCGCGCGGTGAAAGAAGCTTTCGAGCATCCACGCGATATTGATCGCAACCTGGTCGACGCGCAGCAGGCCCGCCGTGTGCTCGATCGCCTGGTGGGATACCAGGTCTCTCCTCTGCTGTGGGACAAGGTGCGGCGCGGCATCTCCGCCGGCCGCGTTCAGACGGTGGCGTTGCGGCTGATCGTCGAACGGGAACGCGAAATCAAGGCGTTCATCAAGAAAGAGTACTGGACGATTGACGCACATCTCGCCGGCCCCAAGCCGCCGGCCTTCGATGCCCGCTTCCTGGGCAAAGGCGAGGAAAAGATCGAGATCCTGAACGGCGAGGAAGCGGAGAAGATCCGCCTCGCACTCGAAACGGCCGATTGGGTGGTCCGTTCAGTCGACAAGAAAGAGCGCCGCCGCAATGCCGCGCCCCCATTTACGACCAGCAAACTGCAGCAGGATTCCTCGCGCAAGCTGCGCTTCAGCGTGAAGCGCACCATGATGATCGCCCAGCGCCTGTATGAAGGAATCGAACTGGGCGAAGAAGGCCTCGTCGGTCTCATCACCTACATGCGAACCGACTCGACCCGCGTTTCACCCGACGCCATCACCGAAGTCCGCGACTACATCACCAGCGAGTACGGCGCCAACTACCGGCCCGAGTCTCCCAATACGTATAAGGACAAGAAGGCAGCCCAGGCCGCGCACGAAGCCATCCGCCCGACCTCGGCGATGCGCCATCCCGACCAGGTCAAACAATACCTGCAGGAAGACGAATTCAAGGTCTACAAGCTGATCTGGCAGCGCTTCGTGGCTTCCCAGATGAACCCGGCAGTGTTTGATCAGACCACAGTCGACATCGACGCCAAGTCCGGCAGCGATGCCTTCTGGTTCCGCGTGACCGGATCGGTAATGAAGTTCGACGGCTTCCTCAAAGTCTATGAAGAGTCCAAGGAAGGCAAGGACGAGGAAGACGAGGAACTGAAGCACAAGCTGCCGCCGCTCGAAGCCGGCCAGAAGCTCACCATGAAGTCTCTGCTCCCCGAGCAGCACTTCACCGAGCCGCCTCCGCGCTTCAACGAAGCATCGCTGGTCAAGGAACTGGAAGAACGCGGCATCGGCCGCCCGTCCACCTATGCCACGATTCTGAGCACGATCCTGGAGCGCCAGTACGTCACCAAGACGGGCGGGAAATTCATGCCGACCGAGATCGGTTTGGTGGTGACCGATCTGCTAGTCGAGAATTTCAAGGACATCTTCGACCCGCAATACACCGCGCGCCTGGAAGAAGAGCTGGACGAGATTGAAGAAGGCAAGGAAAAGTGGACCGACACGCTTGCCGAGTTTTACAAGAAGTTCGCCAAGGATCTCAAATACGCCGAAAAGCACATGGAAAACATCAAGCGTATGGAGAAGCCGACGGACGAAAAGTGCGAGCGCTGCGGCTCACCACTGGTCATCAAATGGGGCAAGCACGGTTCCTTCTACGCCTGCAGCACCTACGACAAGGAGAATCCGGAAAGCTGCACCTTTACGAAAGAAAACCCCATCAACCTGCCCGACCTCGATTCGGCCGACATGCAGGAGACCACGCAGGAGGAATACTGCGAGAACTGCGGCCGGGTTATGGTGCTCAAGCGCGGCCGTTTCGGACAGTTCATGGCTTGCACCGGATACCCCGACTGCAAGACTACGCGCCGGCTTGATCAGGGTAAGCGGGTGCCCGATATTCCACTCGACGAGAAATGCCCCGAATGTGGCCGCAACATGATTCTTCGCCATGGACGCTATGGCGAATTCACGTCCTGCAGCGGCTATCCTGACTGCAAGTACGTGAAGCAGAATTTCGTCGGAGTGAAATGCCCGGACTGCAAAGAAGGCGATCTGGTCGAGAAGCGTGCTCGCAAGGGCAACACCTTCTACGGCTGCTCGAAGTATCCCAAGTGCAAGTTCACCTCCGCCGCCAAGCCGATTCCAGAAAAATGCACCAGTTGTGGCAGCGAGTACCTGGTGGAGCGCTACCGCAAAGACGGATCGGTAATCGCATGTCCGAACAAAGAGTGCGATTACGAGCGCCCGGCGCCGGAAACTGAAAAGGCCGGCTGAAGACTGTTATTGAAAAACTAATCACTCTGCTCCACGAGACACGAGGCGAATTATGGCAAAGAAAGCCACTGCGCACGATGCCCAGGTAGTCATGCAACTCTACGATCTCCGCCGCGAGCCCGAGATGCGCAAGGCCCGCGCCTGGTACACCGCCGAATTCTGGCCGGCGAACGCCGACGAATTCCTGAAGGTTGCCAACGCTTTCCCCGGCCAGCAAAACGCCTGGATGCGACAGGTCGGCGGCTATTGGGATATGGCCGCTTCGCTGGTCTTGCACGGCGCCGTCAACGAAGAACTCTTCCTCCAGCCCGGAATCAGCGGTGAAATGTTTTTCATCTTCGCCAAGTTCTATCCCTTCCTGAAAGAGATCCGCCAGAAGATGAACAATCCCGACGCCTACGCGAACGTCGAGAAGGTCGCTACCGGGTCCAAACTCGCCCGCAAACGCCTCGAACGCTTCCTCAAGAATATTGAGGCGCGCCGCAAGACCATGGCCAAGTCCGCCAAGGGTAAATGATCAACCGGGCGGATTCCCCGAAACGCTTCATACCGTTCCGGAATCCGCCTGTACATGTCCTCGCTGCCGCAATTCTGCTCTGCCGTTCTGCTATCCTAGATGGTTGTGCGGATGCTCTGGTGGTTTCTGATCCTTGGAGCCAGTGCTGCGGTGGTCGTGTCGGTGGCGGTGTTGCTGTATGCGCAGGTGCGGCGGCAGATGAAGAAAACCGTTGCCGGCCACAAGCCCCAGCCCGACGACCTCGTCGAGCCTTCGTCTCCGCCCGAGGTTTAAGCACCACATAGAAAGGACGCAATCATGGCAAGAGCAGCAACAGCAACTCTCGAAGCACACAGCCGGTCGCAGGAGTGGGCCAAGCAAGCCGTCATCGTTGTCGGCGCCAGCCTGTTCGTGGCATTGTGCGCGCAACCGTCCGTCCGTTTGCCGTTTACCCCAGTGCCGCTGACGCTGCAGAACTTCGCTGTGCTGCTGGTCGGATTGACGCTGGGTTGGCGTCGAGGTTTCGCTGCATTGCTTTTGTACCTTGCGGAAGGCGCGTCCGGCTTGCCGGTTTTTGCTCCCGGAGGATTGGGCGGCGCGGCGCAGTTGTTTGGCCCCACCGGCGGATACCTGATGGCTTATCCTTTCGTGGCCGCGCTCGCCGGATGGATCTATGAGCGAGGCTCCCGGAGCTTTATCCGCGCAGCCGTGGCGGGTCTGGCCGCCGAGATTGTTCTTTTCGCCTCTGGACTGACCTGGCTGGCCCTTTACACGCATTCCGTGTCGTTAGCGCTCAAGTTCGGTCTCTACTGGCTCGTGTTCGCGGAAGTAATCAAGATCCTGATGGCCGCCGCGGCAGGGGATCGCGGCCGCAAATGGCTATCGCCGAAAGCCTGAGCATGATCCTGTAGTAGAGACGCAGCTTGCTGCGTCTCGGCAGCGAAGCCGCGGCAAGCCGCGTCTCTACATCTGAGTATTGATTTCCCGGCCTAAGTGGCAACCAGGTCGTCTAGCATTGAGAAAGCCAAGAGCTAAAAGCTAACAGCCAAGAGCTAACAGCCAAAAGCCGAATCTATGTCTTCCGTCTCCACTCCCGTCCGCGAAATCGCCGTGGCCCACAGCCCCGACTCCGATGACGCCTTCATGTTCTATGGCTTGGCCACGAATAAAGTCCGTGTCCCCGGCCTGCGCTTTACCCACACGCTCTGCGACATCGAAACCCTGAACCAGAAAGCGCAGGAAGGCGTCTACGACGTCACCGCCATCTCCTTCCACGCATATCCCTACATCCAGGACAAGTACGCGCTCATGCCCTGCGGCGGGAGCGTCGGCGACGGCTACGGCCCCATGATCGTCTCGCCGCGCCCCTTCTCCCAGACCGAAATCAAGAAGGTCAAGATCGCCATCCCCGGCAAACTGACGACGGCCTATCTAGCCCTGAAGCTTTTTGCTCCGGGCATTGAAACCGAAGTCGTGCCCTTCGACCAGATCATCCCGCAAGTTCTCGAAGGCAAGTACGAAGCCGGACTCATCATCCACGAAGGCCAGCTCACCTACGGCAAGGTTGGACTGCAGCGCGTGGTGGACCTGGGAAAGTGGTGGCAGAAAGTTACCGGACTGCCGCTGCCGCTGGGCGGTAATGCAATCCGCCGCGCCCTCGGTCCCGAAATGATGGCCAGCGTGAACCAGGCCCTGCGCGACAGCATCCAGTACGCAATCGACCACCGCGAAGAAGCGCTCGCCTACGCGATGCAGTTCGCCCGCGATCTCGACACGCAGCTCGCCGACAAATTCGTCGGCATGTACGTCAACGAACGCACCCTCGACTACGGAGAAGACGGCCGAGAGGCCGTCCGCCGCCTGCTCGATATGGGGCATAAGGCGGGGATCATTCCGCAGACGCCGCGTGTGGAGTGGGTGTAGGAGCGCTGCGAGCGTCGGGCTTCGGGCCACTTACAATCGCAAGTTAACCTTCAAGAGTATTAAAATCAGTGGCGTGAGGTGGCGATGTCCCAAATGACACAGCAGGTCTCGAAACTCCTCGCGCAGGCTCTTGCCTTGTCGGTGGAGGAGCAAGAAGCCTTGGCAGAGTCCCTGATCTCCAGTCTCGGCGGAAAATTAGACGAGGGAATCTTGGCTGCTTGGGACGAGGAGATCAAGAAGCGTATTGCCGATCTCGACTCGGGACGAGCCAAGACCATTTCATGGGCCGAGGTTCGCGAGCGAAATCTGGCGAAACTGCCCCGTGCCCACTAGGCCCGCAGAACTTCATGAACAAGCTGCATCGGAGTACGATGCGGCGTTTGATTGGTATCTTGAACGCAGCCCTGACGCGGCCCGTAAGTTCGATGCGGAATTTGAGCGGGCCCTCGAACAGATCGCGCAGACGCCTCAGCGCTGGGCTAGCGGCCCCTACAGCACACGGCAGTTCTTGCTGAGGAGATTTCCGTTTTTCGTGATTTATCGGGAGCGGGTTCACGGTGACATTCAGGTTGTCGCAGTAGCCCACACCAGCCGGAAACCTGGCTACTGGAAAGAACGGGTCTGAATTTCACGCGATACGATCAGTAGACGCCGCGGGTGGAGTGGGTATAAGAAGAAGCTGCTAGCTATTAGCGAACAAGCTATGGGCCGCGAGCTTCGAGCAAGCAAAAGCTTTCGTCGCACGGTTTTTATGATTGTCATCCTGAGCGAAGCAGGAAGTTCACGAAGTGAACTCCCTGCGAAGTCGAAGGACCCCTACTCCCTAAAACTGAGCGAAGTCGCTGCGCGGAGTTCTCCCCGCGCCGCGGGCAGCATCGAGAGAATGCCTTTCTATGATCGGAATGTTGGAGAGAATGCAGGGATCCTTCGACTCCGTAGCCGCTTCGCGGAACGCGAAGCAGCAACTGCGCTCAGGATGACAAGGATTGAGAGCCGCTGGATATTGCGCGGAACTGAAAATCGTCTCAACGCTCTTGGGAAGGGCACGGCTTCAGCCGCGCCGTCACAATTCTCATGCGTTTGTCATTCCGAGCGGGCTTCATCTCGTGGGGGACCCCCGGCAGGCGCAAAGCTTATGTGTAGCTACTTATCTGGAAGGATACCCAATCTCCAGAAGCTCCGACTTTAAAGCCTCAAGAGATGTTTCCGGATTCAATTTCTTGACGACATCCTCCGTGATGGGCTCGTGGTTGTATATCCCTGTCACCATTTCGAGCGGAAGATCCTTCTCAAAGTAGTCCTGGGCAAATTGTGTATACAGTTTTGGGTCGCCACTAAAAAGCGATAGCTGCTCTTCAGAGCCGTCGCTCTCCTCGTCGTCATCTGGATACTCGATCTTGCCTATGTTCCACGAAACGTCGGCGTGCTGACGCCAGATGCAGAAGGTAGTGTCCGGCATGTCGAAAGCGGGTTCTTTTAGGAACTGCTCGAATACTGCTGGAACCTCATCGAAGAGCCGAGGCCAAAGCGACTGATCGTCACGAGCCCATGGACTCATGAAGCTCTCATGATCGAAGCCCTTGATGATAGCCCCGACGGTGGTGAATAAAATGTAGAGTTCATCGCCTGAGCCATTCTTCCTGGACGCCATCATTTCGTTGGTATCCCATTTCGAATTGAACGAGTAATACCGATATTGCCAGTCGGGACTCAAAATCGCGTCGAGAACCGCAAGCGATTGAGCTCTCCGCTGCAATGCGTTCACGTCTGGGAGCGTCGATAATATGGCTCTCATGACCATGCAAGATTGCACTAGCCTAGCACTCACTAATCAAGTCGTCTGCTAGCAGCCAGCAGCTAGAAGCTAGTAGCTGCCCCTACTTCACCCTCTCTGGAAATGCAAACACCGGATCCACATCCACCGGCACTTCCGACGCCATCTTCAGCGATACCTTCAACGACTCGGGCAGCTGCCCGTATTTCTTGAACCAGTTATCTGCACGCTCACGATCTCCGGTAGCTTCGATTTCGAGCAGCTCTTTCGCCAGGTCGGCCACCGCCGCGGGCATTTTCTCGAAGTCAACCGCGTAGCGCCCGGTTGCATTTCGTTTGATCGCGCCGCGCTCCGACAGATAGTTGAACTCCATCATCTCCGCTTGCCCGTGCGCCTCGGCCGTTCCGAAGCGAACAGTGCGAAACATCCCGCCCACGTATGACGTGTAATATTCCTGAAGTTTTTCCTTCGGCACCGCGCCGTTGTCGATCAGCCACTTCAGTCCGAACATCCCGACCACATCCGCCTTGGCTTCTTCTAGCCCGCTGAATCGCGGGCCAATCGCCTCGCGGATACTGACCTTGCCCGCCGCCGTCCGAGCAAATGCCGGGCCCAGCCCGTGGCAGATCTCGTGCATGATCGTGGCCTGCAAATATCCGTCGCCGGTGACTTTCGCCGCCTGCGCCGGGTCCATCAGTTTGCGTGCCACCGGCAGGATCACGTAGTTCACGCGAGCATCCATGAAGTTCTTGAAGAAAAGTTTCTTGCTGCCCTTCTGCTCGTGTACCCGCGGATCGTTCGGCAGATTGTCGGCCACCGCCTGGTATCCATGCGTCAGGTCGCCCGCGCGGAACGGCGTGTCCATCACTTCCATCGGCGTCTCCAGCCCGCGCTTTGAAGGCCGGTCTTCCGCCGCCAGCGGCAGCGCGTCCTGAATGTCGGGAACATACTTCTGGAAGAGTTCCAGCTTCTTGCTCTCCCGCTCATTCCGTATCATGACCGCCGCCCCGTACGACCCCTTCACGCCAAGAAGCCCGTCCATGTAGGTTTCGTAGGGCGCAAAGATGATGTCGAACTTCGGATTTTTCAAATCCAGCCACCCCAGGTCGCTGGGAAAGTAGTCGTCGCTCAGCAGAGCATCGGCCCGCAACTCCAGAAATTTCGCAAACGCGGGATCGTCGCTGAGTTTTGCGGCCTCGCGCAACGCGTTCGCCGCCGGCTCCAGGAACGACCGATAAAAAATGTGAAAGGGAACTACTTCCAACTTCCCGTCTTTGGATCGCACAACGGTGAACTGGTCATAGATCGCCGCCTTCTGCTCCGGATGGTCCTTGACGTACTGCTCCACCTGCTCGCGCGTCAGTCCAGCCGGATAGAAACCGCGTCCCGGCGACAGCGGGTCGGTCCCGACGAATGGCCTGTTTTCGTCAATCAGATCGAATCGAGAAGCATTGATCCTCAAATAAGTGCGCAGCTTCACGTCGCGCGGAGAGGTAGCCGAGGCCAGCGACTGGTACAGCACGAGGCCCTCGGGATCGCTTTGCCGCCAGTAGACGCTCTCCAGATACCCGCAAGCCTCCACCAGCTTGCGAACCATCTGCTGCTCGCGAGCGGTCAGGCCCACCGCGTTAAACGGCATGCGGACCCGGCGAAACTTCGCCAGCCGTTTGTCCAGATCAGGAGCGACCTTCAGATTGGCCGTCGAACCCGCCTTGGCCGCCGAGCCAGTCATGGCGCGCTTGTTCTTCTTTTGCGCGAATCCGGAAACAGGCACAAGGAGAATGCAGAGAGAAAGAAATAGGAACCAGTAAGTTTTCATGGAATGCATTCAATTTTACCAAAGCTGGCGGGTTTCCCGGGGCGCTATGATGAATGCATGCCCGCGGAGAATGGCGCCCAGACCCTGCTCATCGACGCCGATGATACGCTCTGGGAAAACAACGTCTATTTCGAACGCGCCATCGCCGAATTCATTTCCTTCCTCGACCATCAAGAGCACACCGCAGAACAAGTGCGCGAGGTGCTCAACGACGTCGAACGCGATTGCATCGTGAAGCACGGATACGGCCTGCACAGCTTTGCGAATGCTCTGGTCGATACGTTCGAACGGCTCACGGTCGACCCCGTCACTCCCGAACTGCACGAACGCATTCACCGTTTCGCTCACCAGATCGCAGAACACCCGGTCGAAATCCTGCCCGGCATTCCCGAAACGCTAGCCTACCTGGGCCAGCGCCACCACTTGATCCTGATGACCAAAGGGAATGTTGCAGAACAATCGGGGAAGGTCGAGCGCTCCGGGCTCAAGCAATATTTCGCTGCCGTCGAAATCGTCCCGGAGAAGGACGAGTCCACCTATCGCAAGGCCGCCGTCAAGTACGCTCTGCCGGCAGCTACCACCTGGATGATCGGTAACAGCCCCAAGTCCGACATTAATCCGGCGCTAGCCGCGGGATTGCACGCTGTCTTCGTGCCGCACGGCAATACGTGGATCCTAGAGCACGAAGAGTTGGCCGCGGCACCGCCGAAGCAGCGTTTGCTGGTAGTCGAGCAGTTCGCCGACCTGCGGCGGCACTTCTAGCAAGCTATCTCAGAAATGGCTTTTGGAGAGCGCCGCGTCCCACGCTGCGGTAAAGCTTACGAACGCATGCGTTACCGTGGAAGCGCGGCCCTCCAGAGCCTGCCCTGAGCCTGTCGAAGGGGCCGCGTACGGCGTCTGTAATGAAAGGGCTTTCGCCCCGGGGGCCGACGTTCCGCTACTGCACCGTGAAATCAATCGTATTGGAGTTCTTCCCGCCGGAACGCACGTAAACCGGAACCATGCCGGCAGTCATGATATCGGCGGCGGTGATCTGGGCCGTCACCTTGTTGCCGGTCGCATACGACGAGGCTTGCGGTGCCATGTTCCAGTACACGACCGCGTCGGTACCGAAGCGGCTGCCATTTACCGTCAAGGTAAATGTGGCGCCGCCGGCAGTCGCCGTGTTGGGCGCAAGGGTCATAATCGAGGGCGCTCCCCCTCGGCCCATGTTGTTCTTGTATCCACCGCATGCAGCAGCCATCATGGCAAGCGCTACCACCAGCAAAACACCGATCCGGCTCATAGGCCCTCCGATTCTCACGTTCGCAACTGTCCGGTCAGCGTAGCAATGGAGCCGCGGAAGGTTGTCATCGCCGTGTCATTTTCTTGCACGCCGTCCAGTAAACCCGGCTGCGGAAGCGGCGAGACCGGATTGCAGAATTGGGCCCTAATAGTCACAGGCCGGGAAAACCGGAATTTCTTCCGGTCCCGGCCTGTGCTTCGTTCACCTTGAGCGTGCTGTCAGTTCGTTGGAGTTCCGGCGGCCGCGGTGGTTGAGGCTGCGGCAGTCGTCCCAGTTCCAGCGGGCGCGTTGTTGGCACCGAAACGCGTGAGCCGCGGAAAGAACGGAGTGACTTCAAAGGGCATTTTGTCGCGGGCCGAAGTGATGGCGACCGGCTGTGCCTTCACCATCTCAACCTTGTCGTCCCAGGCGTTGAGCTTCACGCGTCCGCCCAGGGGCAGGGCCGCGATCTGGTCAAGCTTGTTCCAGTCCAGCGCCGGGGCTGATGTTCCAAGTTGCGCCAGGCGGCTGACGACGCCGTTGTCGGCGATGTTGTTGCCGAGATGCGCCTGCAGCAGGGCTCCCAACTGCGGAGCACGGACCTGCAGGACCTTGATGAACAGGCCGGCGGCGTCCAGTTTCTGCGCGTAGGGCGAGTTCTTCAGCATCTCGATGGCTTTCTTGTCGGCAGCCGCTTCTTCTTCCGGAATGTGCTTGAATCCGAGGTTCTGATACGTGCCCTCGTCGGAGAAGAGCATGCGGTCATTGAAGGCGTACTGGCTGCCGAGGTTGTGGCCCAGAGTGATGTGCGCCAGTTCGTGCGAAAGCACCATCGCCAGGCTGGCCTCGTCAGGAAGGACATCGATCATGCCGCGGCTGATGACAATGGTGTTGCCGACGCTGAAGGTTTCCAGCGGCGAGGTGATCAACACGCGCGTGCGGATCGGGCGCGGCAGTTCGATATTGTTGGTGATTTCGAGGTTGTTCACGACAGTCTGAAGAACTTTATCGAGCTCGCCTTCCGGGGCAAGAAGTCCGGAACGCTCCAGGCGCTCCAGAACGTTGTCTTCTGCCTGCTGCTGCCACTCGCGCTGGGCGGCCAGCGGAGAGGCGTCCTGCGCGGACGGTGTATCGTCTTTCACGCTATCCACACGGATCTGCGTGAGTTCGTCGTTGGCCGTGCCGGTGCGCAGGTTGTATCCCCACATGCGGGTCTGGGCCTTGAAGGCAATCTTGTTCTTGGCGCCGGCGGTGAAATCGCCTTCTTCGCTGTAGATGTAGGTTGGGATCCAGTAACCCGGAATCAGGTTGAGGCGCCAGCTATCCATGTGAAAGTAGTAAGTATTGCGGGAAGGGTGCGTATAAGTGCCGTTGAGGCGGACGATGTTGAAATCCTGGTCCTCGACCCAGATGCGGCCCAGGAAGCGGCCTTTGCCGGCATCCTTCTTGGGCGTGACGTCGAACACCAGGCAACGGACGTCGCCCTGAAATTCGCGGCGCACGTAGCGGAACTCATAGTGCTGGCGATCGAAGTCGTTGCGGTCGGCGTAGACCATCCAGGAGAAGCCCAGGGGCTGATACTGGAACTTGAACATCTTGCTGACGCCGCCGAGCAGGCGTTTCTGCATGCTGTCGTCTTTGTTGTCCTTGCTGTCCTTCAGATAGTCGGAGCGGTCGATGGAGTCGCTGAGGTCCATGCGTCCGAGGAAGTAGCGGTCTTCCTTGGGAATCGGGCCGAGCTGCGGATCTTGCGCGAGGTTCTGCAGATAGGTTTCGACCACTGGCGTACGGGGGGCCAGGAACTTGATCAAGGCCTTCTCCCGCTCGACCGTGCGGTCCACCACCTGATCCATGGTGGTGGGCGGGGCTAGCGGCTGGGCGGCCGCGGGTTGGGCGGTCGAAGCCGGCTGCGAGTTCTGGGGCGCGGGCGCTGCTTGCTGGGCCACTGCGATCGTCGTCAGGACGAACAGGGCCAGGACCATCCATTTCGTAGTGCGCATGACTCTCATCTCCAAAATTTCAGTACGCAAGTTGAAACACGACGTGCACGATCGCTGTCGAATCCATTGCTTGGCCGTTTCGCAAAGCCGGCTTGAAACGCATTTTGCTGGCGGCTGCAATGGCGGCCTCATCCAGTCCATGGCCCAGACCGCGAGCCACGCGATTTACATGTAACTGCCCATTGGCGCCGAACATGACCTCCAGAAGGACCTCGCCTTCCAATTTCAGGCTGCGCGCTTCCTCGGAGTAGACGGGGTTCGGCTTGAACGTAATCTCCACTGAGGTGGTCGGTGGACCGCTATCCACGCGCTGGATGTGGGGAGTGTTCTGCGCGACTTCCTGCGCGCCAAATCCTGATACCTGGACTCCACGCCCGCTGCTGCGGCCGTCGCCTTTGCCCGGGGTGGCGATTCCATTTCCAAAATCGGCGCTGGCCACGGTTCCCTTGATTCCCTTGGCTCCGCCGGATCCGTTCCCTTGGCCGGGTCCCACTGGCATGTCGAAAGAGCCCCCGACCGAAGCGACCAGCTTGGCGCCCGGTTTGCTGTTGTCGCTGGGCTTCAATCCGTTGGGATCTCCGAAACCGCCGGTCTGCACCTTCGAGATCGGGGCATTGACGGTGGGTATGGCAGAGCTTCCCGCAAACTCGCCGGTGTGGATCAGAACGGGACGCGCCCCTCCGGCCGGTTTCAGCACGGCGGGAGCGAAGTTGTTCAGCGCGACCTTGGGCGGTTCGACTTCCTGAGGCTTCGGCTGAGCCATGCGGATCTCGCGCGGAACGATCAGCTTCGGAGTCTCAAAAACTGGCGCCTTGGGCAACAGTTTGGCATGGATCGGAAGCGGCTTCGGCGGCGGAGTAGGCTCGGGCCTCAGCGCTGGCATCGGGATCAGTTCGGTGACGTGAAAATTGGGACGTAGCAGCAGCGTATCGGGCATGAGGATCCCGAAAACGATCAGGAAAAGAATGAGGAACACCAGCAGTCCGTAGCTGGCTGCGAAGGTTCGCCAGTTCCACTTCTTTTCGGGCAGCAGGCCCAATTGAAAATCGTGGTTGTACGTAGCCATTCCTTTTGACTCCAAAGGGGACCCGGGCTGGGGAGAGCGCTCGGGGCTGGAGTCTTCACCTTAGGAGAGATTGGGCAGGGGGTAAACGTGTCGCTTGCGCGTGTCCTTTGGTAACCTCTGAGGAAATCGCCCAGTGCCCCGGTTACTTCGCCGCCAACTGCTTCCGGTGCTTGAAGATATAGAAGATGGGGATGCCGAGCAGGATGGCCAGCGTCCCGTAAGCGGAATTGGGCAGGTTTTCCTTGAAGGTGAAACCGAGCAGCAACGCTGAAACCAGCACAAAAATCGCCGGAACCAGTGGGTAGCCCCACACGCGATAGGGCCGATCGGCATGAGGATCGCGATACCGGAAAACGAAAACAGTGCTGCCGGCGATCATGTAAAAGAGCCATTCGGCGAAGATCGCGAGCGAGAAAAACTGCCGGAAGCTTCCTCCCAACAGCAGCAGGATGATGGCCAGGGCGCATTGCACGATGATGGCGATGGAGGGCGTGCGAAATCGCGGATGAACCTGGGCGAGGGACTTGAAGAAGTACCCGTCGCGCGCCATGGCAAAGGGGACGCGGGCTCCGCTCATGATGGTTCCATTCAGAGTTACAAGCATGGAAATGGCCATGCCGGCTGAAACCAGGGCTGCGCCAGCCCGGCCCAGGACCAGGGCAACGGCGTCGGAGGCGGGCCGTTCGGAAGCCGCGACCGCCGCTGCGGGAAGCACGTACTGCACGGCGGCGTTGACGAGGATGTAGAGTGCGCCGACCGTAGCTACTCCCCACACCAGCGCGAGCGGAACATTGCGCTGCGGATTTCGGACTTCGCCCGCCACCATGTTGAGATCGTTCCAGCCGTCGTAGGCCCAAAGCGCAGCTACCAGTGCTGCGAAAAACCCGGCGATGCCCCCCTTCGCTCCAATGAACTCGGTGGTGAAGTTTGCCCAGGTTCCTCCGCGGTAGGAGAAGCCCACCGCTACGATCCCGAGGATGATGGCAACTTTCAGAAGTGTGAACAGGAACTGAAAGTCCCCGGCTCTGCGAACTCCCACGTAGTTGAGCCAGGAAACGAGAATGGCCGCGACGATGGCGACCATCTGTCCGTAGGTGACAGTGAACGGATGGCTCAGCCATGGATTGGAGAGAAAGGCGAAGGCGGGGAAGGTCCCGAGAATGCGGACCAGGCCGGTGGTGATGGTGGCGATCGAGGCAGGTTTGGCGATCAGGAACCAGGTCCAGGCGTAGAGGAACCCGGAGAGCGGACCATAGGCGTCGCGCACGTAGACGTACTCTCCGCCCGCCTGTGGCTTCATGGCGCCGAGTTCGGCATAGGTGAGGGCGCCGAAGAAAGAGAGCAGGCCGCCCACGATCCATGCCAGGTAGACAAGCCGGGCCGAACCAACGGCTTGCATCATTTCTTTGGGGACAAGGAAGATGCCGCTGCCAATGATGGTGCCGACTACTATCGCACCGGCGTGCGAGAGTCCGAGATCACGGGCGAGTTCGGGGCGTTCGCCATTGCCGGACTTGGTTCCCATCATGATCGATACCCGCCCTGGCGAATGATTCTAACTCAGTGGTTTACGGGTCCCGAAACAAGCTCTGCAAGGACCGCAGATTCCAGAGTTCCGCTGGGCGCAGGGAAAGAGCTTTACCACGGGGGCCACAGAGGGCACAGGGGAAAATCCAGAACTGGGAATTCTTCCTCCGTGTTCCCTGTGCCCTCCGTGGTTCAAGCGCTTGACTTTGCCGGCATGACGAAACTGGCCGCGTAACCCACCGTGAACGTCACGCACGTCCCGATGGCCACCCACCAGGTCCATGGGACATGCGATCCCAGCCACAAATACAGTTCAACCGAGAATCCACAGATCATGCCGAGGATCGCGCCGTTCTGATTCGCGCGCTTCGTCAGAACCCCCAGCAGGAAAACTCCCAGCAGCGCACCATAAGTAACGGATGCGATTTGCAGCCCGACCTCGACCACGCGCCCAACCCAATGCAGTGCGACAATCGCCAGCCCAAACAGCACCACGGACCACATGACCGTGGCGAGACGCGAAACGCGCAGGCGTTTGTTTTCGTCCGTATCGGGCCGGAAGCGAAAATAAAAATCAAACATGGAACTTGACGACAGGGAGTTCAGGGCCGCGCTCAGGTTCGACATGGCGGCAGCGAGGATGGCCGCGATCAGCAGGCCGGAAATCCCGTGCGGCATTTTGCTGACGATGAACGTCGGATAGATTCGGTCAGCCTTTCCAAAGACTGCGGAGGGCACCTGATAGTAGGCATACAGCATGACCCCAACCACGAGGAAAAGCGCAAACTGGAAGAGGATGGCGATGCCGCTCGAGAGCAGTGCCAACACCGACTGCTTTTGATTGCGCGCGGCCAGCAGGCGCTGGACGATGAGTTGGTCAGTGCCGTGGCTGGCGGTAGTCAGGAAGGCCCCGCCGATAATCCCCGCCCACAGCGTGTAGGGCTTCGACAAGTCGAGATAGGGGAATCGCAGGTTGATGGGCGTATCGAGGATCCGCAGCTTGTGCAGGTTATCGGCGATCGCGTGCACAGAAGGCCATCCGCCCGGAACAAGGTGCAGGATCGTGACCAGTCCCACCAGCGTCCCGCCGACATAGATGAAAGTCTGCACGACGTCGGTCCAGATGACCGCGGCCAGGCCGCCCTCGAAGGTGTAGATAAGGGTTAGGATCGTGATGACGGCGATGGATGTAATTTCGCCGGTGCCGAGCGCGATCCCGACCACGATCGATACCGCATACACGCGAACGCCTTCGGCGGCGGCCCGCGTCAACAGAAAGAGACCAGCCGTCACGGTTCGCAGCTGCGGGCCGAAACGGCGCTCAATCAGCTGGTAGGCGGTGTAGAGATCGCCACGAAAATAATGGGGCAGCAGGACGAAGCTGATAATGATGCGGCCCACCACGTATCCCATTACGACCTGCAAGAAGGTAAGGTTTGAATCGTATGCCAGGCCGGGAATGCTGATGATGGTGAGCGTGCTGGTTTCAGCGGCGACGATGGAGAGCGAGATCGCCCACCAGGGGATGTTGCGGTCGGCGAGGAAGTAGTCGCGCATGGAACGCTGCCGCTTGCGAAAACGCAGGCCGAACAGCGTGATTCCCGCGAGATAAACCGCAATGATCAGCAGGTCAAGATGGTCTAGGCCCAAGCGCAAGTTCCTCTGGGTGCGATGGGGAGAATTGTACAGGCAGGGTCGGGGAAGTCGCGGAGAGGGAATCAACACCTGTGTGGTAGAACTAGCGCCATGGCGTTCTATCTCGGAATCGACGGTGGGGGGACCAAGACCCGTTGCTCTCTGGGCGACGAAAACTCAGTTGTGGCTGCGGCGGCCAGCAGTGGAAGCAATGTGGTACGGGTGGGAGCCGCCGCGGCACGGGAAGCCCTGCACTCGGCGGTTCGAGAAGTCTGCGCAGCCGCGAAGATATCTCCTAATCAGATCAAGAGCCTCTGCATCGGGGTAGCGGGAGCGGCGCGCCCGAAGATCGCCGCGGCCGTGCGCAGAATGCTGACGGAACTAACCCCGGCTTCGATCGAAGTGGTGGGCGATATGGTGATTGCGCTGGAAGCGGCCTTTGGCTCCGGTGCGGGCGTCATGGCAATCGCGGGCACGGGCTCGATCGTGTACGGCCGCGATGCCGATGGCCATACCGTTCGCGCCGGCGGCTGGGGATTTGCCATTTCCGACGAGGGCTCGGGCCACTGGATTGGCCGCCGCGCCATCTCGGCGATTCTGCACGCTTATGACGAAGGGAAAGAATGCCACCTGACAGCCGCGCTCCTGCATGCGTGGAATCTGGAAACACTGGAGGAGTTGGTACAAACGGCAAATGCGCCTCCAGCGGCGGGGTTTCCGCGACTTTTTCCGGTTGTTCTTCAGGCTTCGAGTGAAGGGGATCCCCTGGCCCGGGAGTTGCTCGCCGAGGCCGGGAGCGAGTTGGCGAAACTGGCCGCACTCGTGATCCGCCGTTTGCCGCATCCCCCCTATGCACCAGTGGCCATGACAGGCAGCGTCTTTCGTCAGTCTGCCGATGTGCGCCAGGTTTTCTACAATAGATTGGAAGCGAACTTCCCCGGTATCGAGATCCGAAGCGAGTTGGTGGACCCGGTGGAAGGGGCGCTCGCGCTGGCGCGCAAATTGGGACAGAAGAAGGGCTGATGCATGATCGGCGAACCCGCCAAGCCTGAGCCATCCGGGACGGTTTCCGTTCTATCCGACCTCCGGGTCTGGATCCACAGCAATTCAAGCGACGATCTGTTGCGTGCGGCGGCCGATCCCACTCTGAGCGAGGACCTTGCCCTGGCCATGCTGCAGCGGGCCGATCTGCCGGTCGAGGTTTTGGAGGAAATTGCAAAGAACGGAAACGCGCTTAAGTTGCGGAAGGTGAAAGTGGCGCTGGCGAGCCATCCCCACGCGCCGCGGCATGTTTCGGTGCCGCTGGTCCGGCAGTTTTACGCGTTCGATCTGATGAGAGTGGCACTGACGCCCGGCGTTCCGGCCGACGTGAAAGTCGCGGCCGACAATGCCCTGGTGGCGCGGCTGAAGACAATCACGCTGGGTGAGCGCCTGTCGCTTGCCCGCCAGGGGTCGGGCAGGATTGCGGGCGCGCTGTTGCTGGATGGGGAAACGCGGGTCATGCAGATGGCGCTCGAAAATTCGCGGCTAACGGAGACATTGGTGATTCAGGCAGTGCTGTCTCCACAGGCGGGTGCGGCGCTGGTGCAGGCGGTGTCGCATCACGCGAAATGGTGCTACCGGAGGGAACTGCGGATCGCCCTTCTGCGGACCGAGCATTTATCGCTGGCACGAGCGCTGGAATTCACTCAGGGGATCCCGCTGCCGTTGTTGCGCGACATCCTGCGCGGTTCGCGGTTGCCCGACCGAATCAAGGAGCACATTCTGCGGGAGAGCCAGGCGACGCCGGGATTTTAATGTCTCGTTCGATCCAGATAAGTTGAAGTCGAAGCACTTATAAGGTTGTTTGAAGAATGATAGACTCCAGCGTTCGGTGGAGATGCACCGTATGCGAACAGCTAGTTCTATCCTTCATCTCGCGGTCTTTGCATTCGCGTTCTTTGTCGCCGTCGCCCAAGCGCAAGATCCTGTTCCGGCTGGAACTTCAACGACCTACTCAGACTCGGCGGACGGCCTGCGAGCGCAATTTACCGACCTCATTCGAATAGCGCGATCCAATGATCAGGCAGCGTTTCGTGCGGCACTAGATTCCTTGGGTGTCCCGGGAGGTGAAAGATGGTTTGCCGCGCATTTTGATACCCGCTTTCATGCAAAGCTCCAACAGGACTATGCGGATGCGCTGTCAAAGTATCAATCGCATGTCTCATGGGTGATGGTAAACTTTGCGAAATTCGATGACCTCGGCATTGCGGTTCAACCTTCCGAAATGCCCGCTCCATTGGCAGAATCGGGCTTCGAATCTCTGTTGCCTAGACCGATTGATCAAGTGAAGATAGAAAATTACCGTTTTTCCTCGACGTCTTCAGATCCCAAACACGGACCTCCTTCGTGGGTAAGTTCCTTCGTTTATGTCGGCGGGCGATTCCGGTACGTCGGTGGAACCTATCCTTTCTGGACTGAAGGGTTAAACGGGCTACGTGGCCCAATGTCGATCCCGCCAGCAGTGATTCATGGGCGGACTGTTCAAGGTATCGCGTTTCGAAAAGATCAAAACACGGTGGGAATAGACGCTATCGTTCAACTCAAAGTCGATGTCGGTCGTGATGGTCGTGTGGACCACATTAAGGTTCTGTCGGGGGATCCTCCCTTTGTGCAAGATGCCAAGGACTACGTGAAGACGGCGAATTTTGGGGCCTTGCCGGATATACCGCAGCTTGCAAACGCGAGGAGAGAATGGGAGATGGAGGTCGCCTTTTTTACCCCTAAGAACTAAGAGGCGGTTTGCGCTCATCAAATCGAGGAGCGTTAGGTTCAAGTGGCTCAACTCCGTTGCTGGGTCATTGCCGGTTATCCTTCTGTTTCTCCGTGCATCAATCACACAATCTTCTCGTACATCCGCGAGTGCATCGCCGTTTTACTGTGCCCAGTCCGCGATGAAGACATTGCTTTCGCGTGGCGCCTTGGCATTGCGGTGCGAGATCCACACCAGCTGTTTTCCATCCTTACTGAACATGGGGAATCCGTCGAAGCCCTCGCTGTTGGTGATTCGTTCCAGACCGGAGCCGTCCACATTGATGACGTAGAGTTCGAAATTGCCCATGCCGCCGGTTGCTCCGAGATTGC
>Ga0302175_10000256_pt1 | contig 20263 bp, 17 predicted proteins | sample I_Fen_N3_3_FD_198791 | JGI IMG/M metagenome (GOLD analysis project Ga0302175, IMG submission 198791) | Peat permafrost microbial communities from Stordalen Mire near Abisko, Sweden - I_Fen_N3_3 | ecosystem: Environmental > Terrestrial > Soil > Wetlands > Permafrost | place: Sweden: Abisko... | reverse complement strand
CTTCACTTAAAAAATCTAAAGCCCACGCAATTGTCTGTGGTAAACCACTGATTTCCATTAGTGGATGATTTCCTCCACAGCCGCAGAACTCCCGAAAATTCGAGCCTTGACCCTAATTCTCCACAGCCGTAAAAAAGGTCGGGCAAAGCGCTGTCGTTGACAGCAACCCAGGTAGCCAGAACCTTTAAGACTACGCCACACCGTGGTGGTTCTCCCAAAGTGCGATTAGCGTCCGGCGGCTCGAACGGTCACAGCGATGTGATGGATGTCTACTTTTACTAGTGTGCCCACTGTGGCAACTCATACCCCTTCATATCTGCCCTGCAGCAACTTATCCGCGTGGCCATTTCATTGCGCCAACCTCCGCCCGTCTCTTTCTCCTGGAAAGAAACGGGCGCGCCTACCACTGCTGCAGCCTGCCTCGTACCAGGCATTGCGGCATTCCCCCTCGTGACAATCGGCGCGACAAAAACCGATGTCACCAGCAACAGCGATGCCGATGATGGTGCCGCTGCCCACGGAATGGACTGCACCTGACTGACAGTCAGGTATGCCCCGGTCGTTGCTTCACTGCGTTCACCTGACTCAGGGTCTCGCGGCGCTGGTCTCGTCAGCCAATGCTGCCTCCACCCGCCCACTTCCTCGGAAGTGTTCAGGAGGCCAGATCATGAGATGCCCAAGCTCCCGGTCGTACGGAGCCGCCAGTCCCGCGTTAGTTGACAACCCTCACAGGTGGCAGGGGCCTTGATCCCTGATAACACTCAACATTCTTGGCGGGATGACGGGGGGTAGGGTTTTAAGAGTTTGGCTTCGAGAGGAATGTGATCATCGCGTTGGTCGGTAGACGGGATGGGCGCAATTTTGGCTATGGTCGGCAGCTGAGCTATGCAGGGCCGCAAGTGCAGTGGATCAACTGATCCCGGACACTACGTTAAGCTTACCCATGTACACCTCGACCATGTCGGTCGCACTCCTGCGCTGCTGGCCGCTGGCTTTCGCGGCCCGATCCTCTGCAGCGAACCTTCTGCTAAGATCCTGCCGCTGATCCTTGAAGAAGCTTCAAGCTCGGCATCAGCAGCGAGCCCGCGCAAGTAGCGCGCTTTCTTCAGATGCTGGCAAGTCTGGTCGAGCCGACAGCCTTTGCCCACTGGCACAGCGTGGTCGAGCAGGAGCATCTGCAGTGCCGCATCCGCCTGCAGCGGGCCGCCCACCTGCTCGGTTCTGCGTACGTTGAATGTGATATCGGAACCTGTGCACAAGCGCGCAGCACCCGCGTGGTGTTCTCTGGCAATATCGGCGCGCCCCACAGCCTGTTTCTGCGTCCAGTCCAGCCATCAGAGCGCGCCGATGTGCTGGTGCTCGAAGCACCATGGCGACCGCCTTTACCCTGATCGCAGCGAGCGTCGCCAGCGTCTGGAGGAGGCAATAGCCCGCGCCCTGGCTGACCTGGGCACGATCCTGATCCCCGCATTCAGCCTCGGCCGCACGCAAGAGCTGCTGTACGAGAGCAAAGAGGTCCTCCACCACAAAGGCCTGCTCGATACGTCGCTCGCACCAGCCAGCGATGATCAGGTCAACTGGGCGCAGCTTCCTGTCATCCTCGACTCGCCACTGGCTCAGCGCGTCACCCAGGCTTATCGGGAGCTGCATCATTATTGGAACGATGAAGCCCACCAGCGGTTGAGCGAAGGGCGCAGGCCGCTTGGCTTCACTCAATTGGTATGTGTCGATAGCCACGCCAGGCATCAGCAAGTGGTCAATTATCTGAAGAGTAATTGCCGGCCAGCTATTGCGATTGCCGGCAATTGCATGGGCTCGGGTGGGCTTTTCGTCAATTATCTCAAAGCCATGCTTGGCGATCCGCGGCATGAAGTGCTGTTCGTCGGTTACCAGGTCAGGAATTCTCCAGGTGCGGTCATTCAGGCTAGTCAGGGCAGGGCGGTCGAATCGCAGGTAAGCCTCGACGGTCACATGCACCTCATTCGAGCCAAGGTTGTTACTTTGCAAGGGTATTCGGCGCATGCAGACCAGGCCGGTCTTGTCGCATTCGCTTCGGGCTCCAAGCACGCGCCAGGGTCAGTCGTCCTAGTGCATGGTGAGCGCGCCGCCAAGGACGCGTTGCGCAGGACTCTGCAGCGGCACTATCAGCGATATGGGTGGCGATGTGAAATCACAGTCACTGAATAATTATTCTCCGCTGCACAGAACGTTGGCTTGGGGTGTTGTCAGATACCCACCCTGAACGTGTTTCACAGCGCAGGCAGATGCCTGGCTACCGTGTCTTGTCATTGCTGCAGGCAGCGGGACTGCTGGCCAGCGCGCAAGCCTCGATGAAAGATCTCTGGTATTCTAGGCGGCAGTGCTTGAAATCCCTGCTTATGGGCGGCGAAGGGATTAGACGTTGGGTACGCATATTTTGCACGTCGTTCCGTCCCGTCTAGTCGTGGGCGGCGTCAGAAGCAGACTAATGTCAGGTCCATGAAGTTACCAACTTCGTATGACCATTAAGGATTCAACTATGGAATTAATCCCGGTTATTTTATCCGGTGGCGTCGGCAGTCGGCTGTGGCCAGTATCCAGAGAAACTCATCCGAAACCATTTATGACATTGCCAGATGGACATACCCTGATCCAGAAGGCTTTTCTTCGGGCTGCTGGCCTGGTGCAGGTAGCCGAGGTCCTCACCGTCACCAATCGCGGGCTGTTGTTCAAGACCGAAGACGAATACCGCTCGGTGAATTCCAGTGAGCTGCCGCTAGGCTATATCCTTGAACCCTTTGGTCGCAACACTGCATGTGCAGTTGCTGCAGCAGCGCTGCGCTTGCAGCAAAGTCATGGCCCACAGGCCTATATGCTGATTCTGGCTGCTGATCACCTGATCCAGAAGGATGATGCATTCCGCGACGCGGCTGCCAAAGCCATCAGCCTCGCTTCCGAGGGATGGTTGGTCACCTTTGGCGTCACGCCGAGGTATCCGGAAACCGGCTTTGGCTATATCGAAACGGCCAGCGAAGTGGTTGGCGCTGGCTTGAAAGTCGAGCGTTTCGTTGAGAAGCCGGATCTGCAAAATGTTAAGTCTTATCTGGCAACCGGTAACTACTTCTGGAATACCGGCATGTTCTGCTTCCAGGTCGGCACAGTTCTCGAGGAATTCAAGCAGCATGCGCCGGACGTACTTGAAGCGGTTGAGCGTACGCTGAGTCTCTCACGCTCCTCAAGAGCATCTGGCTACGCCTGTCTGGTGCTGGATAGCGAACAATTTGCACAGGCGCGTGACATTTCCATCGACTATGCGCTGATGGAGCGTTCCAGCAATGTGGCAACTGTTCCTTGCGATCTAGAATGGAGTGACATTGGATCTTGGAACGCGGTCAGTGAACTGACCGGGGCAGATGAGCATGACGATCGCTTCGAGGGAGAGGTCATGGCATACGCTGCAAGCAACAACTACGTGCACACTGAAGACCGTCTTGCAGCATTGGTCGATGTGCAAGACCCGCTGGTGGTCGATACACAAGACGCACTGTTGATCGCCCACAAAGACCGCGCGCAAGAGGTGAAGCACATTGTCACTCGGCTGAAAAGAGAAGGTCATGCTGCACACCTCATGCACCGAACAGTACACCGGCCCCGGGGAACGTATGCCACCCTGGAGGAATGTGAGCGCTTCAAGATCAAGCGCATCGTGGTCAAGCCCAAGGCATCGCTCTCACTGCAACTGCATCACCATCGCAGCGAGCACTGGATTGTTGTCAGTGGCTTGGCTGTGGTGATCAATGATGATCGCGAGCTAATCCTCAATACCAATGAATCGACCTACATCCGAGCAGGCAATCAGCACCGTTTGCAAAATCCGGGTGTTATTGATCTGGTCATTATCGAAGTGCAGAGCGGTGAGTACCTTGGTGAGGATGACATCGTTCGCTTTGAGGACAACTACGGTCGCTGTGGCTCGTAAGTTGAGTATTCATAATTGCACTCGGTGGAACGTAAAACTGAAAGCGCATAGCACGCACGTACAGTATGGACTTAGCCGGTGAACGAATTTATTCAGTCCAAATCCACGCACTTGGATAAGGGCAGCCTACATGGAGAGCGTAACAACTTGATGGGTGGTTATAGCTTTACCGATGTTGCAGTTGAGGCACCTGTTAGCATTGCAATATTGATGTGTACCTACAATGGTGCGTCTTTTTTACGTGAGCAGCTTGAGTCCTTCAACGATCAGACGTTCACTCATTGGACCCTGTATGTCTCAGATGACGGGTCTACCGATGAGACGCGTCTGATATTATCTGAATTTCAACAACGATGGGATGCTGGGCGTGTACATGTATTTGAGGGGCCGCGCCAAGGGTTCGCAAAAAACTTCATCTCGCTGTTGCAGCGCCCGCAGGTTAACGCCCAGTACTACGCGTTTAGCGATCAGGACGACATCTGGTTCAATGAAAAACTGGAACGAAGCCTGGCTCACCTGGTTAGATTAGCGCCTGACCAACCAGCTCTTTATTGCTCAAGAACTCAGCTGGTCGATGCAGAACGGCGCACGGTGGGGTACTCACCGCTGTTCACGCGGCCGCCATCCTTCCAGAACGCGTTGGTTCAGAGCCTTGCAGGCGCCAACACCATGATGATAAATGCGGCCGCTCGCGAGCTAATCATGCAGCTACCGCCCGATGCTGAGATCGTGGCCCATGACTGGTTGGCGTACATCCTGGTAACCGGGTGCGGTGGTACAGCGATTTATGATGCTGAGCCCAGTCTGGAATACCGTCAGCATGGCGATAATCTAATTGGCGCGAACACGAGCTTCAAGCAGATGTTGCTTCGATTCGTCAAGATGCTGTCAGGTCGTTTTGTAACCTGGAATGACACCAATTTAATGTTGCTGCGTACCTTTAAGGCTGGCTTGACACCGAAAAATCGCGCGATTTTCGAGCACTTTGAAGGCGCCCGGCGATCCGGTTTGACCTCACGCTTGCGAGCATTGCGTCGATCAGGTGTGTATCGACAGACCTTTGCCGGTAACATTACGCTGACTATCGCTGCATTTTTAGCCAGAATTTGATGATCGCGTAACGTCCCCAGATTTTTTCAAGGATGGGGGGAGCATTCGGGGATGTCCTACATGGCACTCCGAAACGAATAGTATTTGGAGATTTTTTTCACATGAAAGCAACAGCTCTAGCAATTCCTGAAGTCATCCTTTTCGAACCGCGGGTTTTTGGCGATTATCGTGGTTTCTTCTTCGAGAGCTTCAATCACAAGGTGTTCGAAGAAGTCGTTGGCCGGCATGTGAAATTTGTCCAGGACAATCATTCCCGTTCGATCAAGGGCGTGCTGCGTGGCATGCACTATCAGGTCCAGCAACCCCAAGGCAAACTTGTGCGAGTCGTGCAGGGCGAAGTGTTCGACGTCGCGGTCGACATGCGCAAGAGCTCGGCGACCTTTGGGCAGTGGGTGGGCGCTCATCTCAGCGCTGAAAACAAACATCAGCTGTGGGTGCCGGAAGGCTTCGCCCATGGCTTTGTAGTCCTCTCGGAAAGCGCCGAGTTCCTGTACAAGACTACCGACTACTGGGCGCCTGAGCATGAGCGCAGCCTGGCCTGGAATGACCCCACCGTTGGTATTGAGTGGCCCTACCAGGGCACGCCGGCACTTTCAGCAAAAGATCTGCACAATACAGCACTCGAGGACGCGGATACGTTCGACTGATTGTCTCGAGGTCCGCGCAGGTTCGACACCGCCATATATGCTGCGGTGTTCGAGCCTGCGCGGGTTTTCACGTATGCAAAGATCGATTAATTCACCGAGGTAACTGAATGAACCCGCATTCGCAGGCCCCCATATCGCCGCAGGCGTTGATCAGAAATCTCTGGCAATACCGCCGGTTGATCATGCAGATGGCGCGTCGAGAAGTGGCAGGCCGCTATAAGGGCTCGGTGATGGGGCTGTTGTGGTCCTTCCTGACTCCATTATTTATGCTGGCGGTCTACACCTTTGTCTTTTCAGTTGTCTTCAAGGCGCGTTGGACGACGTCTCCCGATGAAGGCAAAGGCGATTTCGCCGTGCTGCTATTTGCCGGCATGATCGTCCACGGCTTGTTCGCAGAGGTGTTGAACAGAGCGCCGGGCTTGATCCTGGCGAACGTCAACTACGTTAAAAAAGTCGTGTTTCCGCTCGAGATATTGCCCGTCATCTCGATGTGCACCGCGCTGTTTCACAGTGGCGTCAGCCTGCTGGTCCTGCTGTGTGCCATCATTGTCGTCAATGGTGAGTTTCACGCGACCATGTTGTTGGTACCCTTTGTGGTGCTGCCCTTCATCATATTCGTACAAGGCCTGGCGTGGGTGCTCGCATCGCTGGGGGTATACCTGCGTGACGTGGGGCAAACCATCGGCATCATCACCATGGTGATGCTGTTCATGTCCCCTGTGTTCTTTCCCGTCAGTTCGCTGCCGGTCGAAATGCGTCCATTGATGGAGGCAAACCCGCTGACTTTTATCATCGAGCAGGTGCGCGAAGTCCTGATTTGGGGCCATCTGCCAGATTGGATGGGGCTGGGCCGTTACTTGCTGATGGCGTTGCTCACTGCCTGGCTTGGCTATGCATGGTTCCAGAGAACACGAAAGGGCTTTGCTGATGTCTTATAATTCCCCCCAGTCTGCAGATCCGGCGATCGTCGTAACAGGCGTATCGAAATGCTTTCATATCTTCAGCAAGCCGCAGGATCGCCTGAAGCAGTCGATCATGCCGCGTGTACAGCAGGCCCTAGGGCTCAAGCAGAAGGCCTACAGCCGTGAATTCTGGGCCCTAAAGAATGTCTCCTTCACCCTGAACAAGGGTGAAACCCTCGGTATCATAGGTCGCAACGGTTCGGGCAAGTCGACCCTTTTACAGCTCATATGCGGCACCCTGAGCCCGACCCATGGCCAAGTGCAAACGTTTGGCCGAGTTGCCGCGTTGCTGGAATTGGGTGCAGGCTTCAATCCTGAATTCACCGGCCGGGAAAACGTCTACCTCAGCGCTGCATTTTATGGTTTGAGTAAAGAGCAGACAGACGAGCGTTTCGATGACATCGTGAACTTCTCCGAGATCAGGGATTTCATCGATCAGCCAGTAAAAACCTATTCAAGCGGCATGTTCGTGCGGCTTGCCTTTGCCACCATTGCTCACGTCGATGCCGACATCCTCATCATCGATGAAGCATTGGCTGTTGGCGACGCCATCTTCACTCAGAAATGCATGCGCTTTCTGCGCAAGTTCAAAGAAGAGAAGACGCTGCTTTTCGTCAGTCACGACAGCACCTCCGTCATTGCTCTGTGCGACAAGGCGCTGTGGTTATCCGATGGACAGACCCAAGAGCTTGGCGATGCCAAGAAAACCAGTGAGCACTATCTGAACTTCATTCTCGGTGCCACTCAGGACAAAAGCCTTCAAGAGCATACACAGGCGTCGTCGACCGCCAGGAAGTTGCGCGAAATCTGGGCCGGCGAGCATCGCTATGCGTCGGCCGGCCCGATGAGCCTGTTCCAGTCCAACCTGCAAGCTTCGCCTCAGACAGATCCGTTGGGCGCGCAGATCGAGCATGTCAATGTGACGGCAGAGGATGGCAGTGACATTCGTGCGCTTACCGGCGGCGAAGTGGTGACCCTGTCGATTCATGCAATCGCCTTTACCGAATTGAAAAGCCCTGTGCTGGGCTTTTACATCAAGGATCGTCTCGGGCAGTTCCTGTTTGGGAGCAACACGCTGAGTATCGAAGACACGCTGCGGCCCGCTGCCGCGCCAGGGCAAGCAATCAATGCGCAGTTCACCTTTGCCATGCCTTGGCTTGCCAGTGGTGACTACTCGATCCAGGTTGCGATTGCAGATGGCACCCAGCAAGACCACACATCACATCACTGGATTCACGACGCGGTAATTTTCCACTGCAGTCATGATCCATCGGCGTCTGGTTTGATCGGGATTCCGATGTTGGATATTCAACTACATGTCAGTGCTCAGCCAGGCCTGTAACGGGGCTTTCATCCGACCTGAAACGGCCGGGACCCTAGACGCCGACGGGCACTGCACTGCCCCTGGCGTCGTCAGATCACAGGCTTGCAGATGCATTTGCAGAATATAATACTCGATCGCTTGAGCGATATCGTACATACCCGAATTTCGGGGGAGGCTGAGTTAGTGAACGTTGAGCAAAGCACGCCGGAGGCACGGTTGATCAGCCAGCTGCGTGAAGAGAACGCCGCATTGCAGGGGAGTCGGCATCATTTGCAGGCTCAGCTTGCCCAGGCTGAAACAAACCGACGTCTGATGCAGGGTCAACTGGCGGAAGCGCAAAAGGCGCCGCTGCAGATGACGGCAGCGCTGCAAGCGCAGTTGACCGATGCCCAGCAGCGGGCGCTCGCCGCCGAGCTTGACCGAGAAGCGCTCTCCAGTCTGCGGGATGAGCTGGTGAACGCGCGCAATGAGACTGCCAGGGCCAGACAAGAGCTGCAGAGCCTGCGCATGCAGCTTGCGGGTTCTGCCGAAGACTATGCAGTGATCATGCACGGTCTTCACAGTTCCACCAGCTGGAAGATCACAGCTCCATTGCGTGTGCTCTCGCGCGCTGTGCGTGGTCAGCGACCGCTGGTTGCCGGTGGCCTGCGTGCGCGGCTGCTTGATCAGGTGAAGCCTTTGTATTGGGCGATACCGCCGAAGTACCGCACCCCGGTGCTGCACTGGGGTTATCGCAATCTGGGTGGAGTGTTCCGCGGCAGTCCTCATTATGAGCTGTGGAAAAACGGCGCTCAGGTGCACATCGAAGCAGTCGATCACACCTTGATTTCGCTCGATGGCGTACAGCAAGCCGAGCATGTCCAGGGCACGATCGCTATCCACTTGCATATGTATTACGAAGACCTGGCGCCTGAGTTCGCCGGGTATTTGAAGAATATGCCCTTCGACTACGATCTTTACGTGTCGGTAAAAGACGCCGAGGGCGAAAGGGCCTGCCGCGCAGCGTTCGACAAGCTTGATCATTGCAAGGCGCAGACATTCCAGATCGTCGACAATCGCGGCCGCGATATTGCGCCGATGTTCTGCACCTTCGGCGAAGCGCTGCGCCGTTATGACTACATTGCCCACTTGCACAGCAAGAAGTCGCTGTACAACGCTGGCGCCACTGAAGGTTGGCGCCAGTACCTGGCTGGCAATCTATTGGGAAGTACTGCAACCATTCGTAGAATCTTTACGTTGCTGGCTGCAGACAAGGGCATTGTCTATCCGCAAAACTTCAAGTCGGTGCCCAGTCAAGCCAATACCTGGCTGGCCAACAATGGCATGGGTACTGCCTGGTGTGCACGGCTGGGTATTGCGCCAGTGCCGCAGGGGTATTTCGATTTCCCGGCCGGCTCCATGTTCTGGGCCCGGGGAGACGCGCTGCAGCCGTTGTTCAATGCCAACATCACCATCAATGACTTCAATGAGGAAGCCGGCCAGACCGATGGGACATTCGCCCACTGCCTGGAGCGGCTGCTGGCCCTGAGTGCGCGCAAGCAAGGCCTGCAGCCAGGGATCATCCAGGATACGGTAAACCCGACCTGGTCTTCCTGGCGGCTCGATCAATCGGTCGGGCGCTCGTTCGAGTCGATGGTCGATCACTTCTTTAGCCCGAAGATCAAGTGCATCGGCTTCGATATATTCGACACGCTGCTAATACGTCCGCTGATCGATGCCGAGTCGACCAAGCGTATCGTTGCCGCCAATCTGCCGGAAAATCTGGCAGACCTGTACAGCGATTATCGCGTGGCTGCGGAAGGCGAAGCCCGCAAGAACAAGGGCAGCGATGTTGACCTGGATGATATCTATAAAGCATTCCAGCACATGAGTCAGCTGTCGGACCAGGATGTAGCGACCATCCGCAAGCTTGAAGAGCATACCGAGTACAAATCGCTGTCAGCACGCAGTGGGGGCGTCAAGTTGTTCGAGCGTGCCAAGTCGGCGGGCAAGCCGGTGGTACTCATCTCGGATATGTTCCTGCCCAAAGCGCTGATCATCCGCTCACTGAACGCCAACGGCATCCATGGCTGGACCGAGTTCTACCTGTCGAACGAAGTGGGCGTGCGCAAGGACAGCGGGCAGCTCTATGATCATGTTCTGCAAGTTCACGGGTTGCAGCCTGATGAACTGATCATGGTAGGCGACAACGAGCGCTCCGATCTGCAGATACCCTGCGACAAGGGTTGTGTAGGCTTGCATGTTCTACGCCCGACCGAATTGGCTCGGGGCATGCCTCGCTTGCGCGGGATCGTGGAAAAATACGAGTTTGCCCACGACCTCAATGCCGAGCTGACCCTGGGCTTGTTGTTCAGGCAAAACTTCCCGGCGGTGACGTACCCCGAGCTTAACCCGGGCTCGTTGTTCCAGGCCACTCCATACAATATCGGGTACAGCCTTGTTGGTCCGATGTTGACCGGCATGGCCCAATGGCTGATAGACAATGCCCAGCGCGACGGCATCGAGCGGCTGCACTTCCTTGCCCGTGAGGGCCAGCTGATGAAGGCCGTTTACGATGTCTGGGCGCAAGGTGTAACAAACGCACCGCCGTCAGAATATCTGGTGGTTTCGCGTCGGACATGCAGTGTGCCGCTGCTCAAGACCCTTGACGATATCTTCTCCGTGGCCAAGGGTGATTACTACATCAATACCGCATCCAACTATTTGCTGGAGCGTTTCGGTCTGGAATTGAGCGACGAAGTCTGGGGCCAATTGCAAGCTGAAACCGGTATTGGTCAGCAGACGCCTGTGGAGGTTCGCAACGGCAATCTGATCGCTTTGAAGCTGTTGTTGACCAAGCTGGCCGAGACCATCTTCGAACAGGCGCAAGCAGAGCGTGCTGCGCTGAGTCTTTACCTGCTGTCCATGGGGCTGATGGGTGGCGAGAAAAATGCAGTGGTCGATGTGGGTTACGGCGCAACCATTCAGAACTACCTGTGCAAGCTGACTGGTCAGCAGATTCACGGTTACTATTTGGCGACCGACGAGCGTTCAATCGAAGTTGCCGACAGCCACGAGGTGATCATTCGTGGTTGCCTGATGCATAACGTCGAACACAGCCTGGCGGCACCGATCATGTACCTGCGCAGCTTCGAGCTGGAGAAACTGCTCAGTTCGAGCGATGGACAGGTGATCAAGTACACCTCTGCAGACGGCATTAGTGTCCAAGCGCACCATCGTCAGTTGTCTGCTCAGGAGCGCGCCGGCGACGCGTTCAGACAAGAGCTGCGCAATGGCGTCATCCAGTTTGCCGAGGATGCGCTGCAGGTACGTAACGCATTGCTGGGCAGCTTTGCACCTTCGCTGGAAGTGAGCAGGGCGATCGCTGATGAGTTCTTCTCGAAGCATTCCACCGATGAGCTGAAGATGCTGAACCATGTGATGCTGGATGATCACTACTGCGGCCGAGGCGTCGTGTAAAAAAGAAGGCTATCAGGAGATCTGATAGCCTTTTTTTATGTGCTCAAAGTTTATTGATGTCGGGTAATGCTGTTCAGCAAGCAAATGGCGAACAGCATCGCCCTGTCACGCGGGCGGCGGCGGCAGTGAGCGACACTGAACGCCAGCTTGATCCACTCTTTTGCTTTGGTCGAATCACCGTCAAGTATCCGGTAGGGGCTATGGATATCCAGAAGCGTGGCCGTCAGTTGAATCTGGGAAAACCACCAGCCGTCAGTGATCTTGCGCAAACGTGAACGCGCCGAGGCTACGCCGTTGTTCACCCCGACCTGATTACGTGCGTGTTGCCGATAATCAAGGCCGGGCGTTGGGTCGATAATCCATGAGTAGTGATGGCTACGTGCGTACGCGTAACAGAACCAGTCATGCAGATCGACACGCTGTACCTCATCCCACTGTCTCAACAGCAGCGACTTGAACGCCGATGCCAATCTGCGGGTCAGGACATACGTGCAGCCAGGGCCAGCGGCCTCGAAGAGATAGTCCCAACGTACCTGCGGTTGTGCTTTGTTCACCAGCAGGCGCCGCCCATCATCCCAGAAAGCGACCACGTTGCTTGAGTAACCGTCGGCATCGCTGCGTCGCAGCGTGGTCACTGCCCGATCGAGCTTGTCTGCGTACCACACATCATCCTGATCGGAAAACGCGACATAGTCATAGGCTGACAGATCGACATCTTTGATCAAGCGAAAGAAGTTGCGTGACGCGCCTTTGAATGGGCCACCTGGAGGCAGTACAGCAATATTGGCGTGTCGCTCCGCCAGTCGAGCGCACAAGGCTTCGGTACCGTCGGTCGAAGGGTCGACACTGATGTAGATATCAACACTGGCACGAGCCTGGGCGAGGATAGAGGCCAGTTGCTCCTCTATCCATTCGCAACCATTGTAGGCAGCCAGCAGAACTGCGATTCGGGTGGGCCCGGTGGCCGTCCCGGTAGAGCTGCTACCTGTAGTCATACTCAGTAATGACCTGGCTCCAGAAGGCTCTGCAGATACTGGCCGTAGCCTGTCTTCTTGAGTTTCTGGGCCTGGCTGGCAACTTGCTCGCGAGTGATCCAGCCATTGGTGAAGGCAATTTCTTCAAGGCAGGCCACTTTCCAACCCTGACGCTCTTCGATAGTTTGGATAAAGTGGCTGGCTTCCATCAACGATTGATGAGTGCCGGTATCCAACCAGGCGAAACCACGGCCGAGGATTTCAACGCTGAGGTTCTTCTGCTCGAGATAAACCCGGTTCACATCGGTGATTTCCAGCTCACCACGCTCAGACGGCTTGATGTTCTTGGCGATCTCGACAACCTGATTGTCATAGAAATAGAGGCCTGTGACCGCGTAGCTCGACTTTGGCTCGGCAGGCTTTTCTTCAATGCTCAAAGCGCGACCGTTGGCGTCGAACTCAACTACCCCAAAGCGCTCCGGATCTGCTACGTGATAGCCGAACACAGTGGCGCCTTCAGTTTGCTGTGTAGCGGAGCGCAGGTTGTCCGAGAAATGCTGGCCATAGAAGATGTTGTCGCCCAGGATCAGGCAGCAAGGGTCGCTACCGATGAATTCTTCACCAATAATGAAGGCCTGAGCGAGGCCGTCAGGCGTAGGCTGCTCGGCGTAGCTCAACTCCACGCCGTAGTTGCTGCCATCACCCAGCAGTTTGCGGAACGAAGGCAGGTCTTCCGGGGTGGAGATGATCAGGATTTCGCGCATACCCGCCAGCATCAGCACCGATAGCGGGTAGAAAATCATTGGCTTGTCGTAGATGGGCAGCATCTGTTTGGAGACGCCCAGCGTAAGCGGATGAAGGCGCGTTCCCGAACCACCAGCCAGAATGATCCCTTTACGATTGGTTCTGTTCATTTGTTCAGAGCTTCCATAAGCATGCGGGTTACACCACTTTGCCAATCCGGCAAGTGCAGAGAGAAAGAGTTGCGAAGTTTTGCTGTCGACAACCGAGAATTCGATGGGCGCTTGGCCGGCGTTGGGTACTCGCTCGTGCTGATCGGTTTGACCGACGTTACCTTGAGCGTTTCACCTTGCTTGCGGGCAAAGTCGATGACGTAGCTGGCGTACTCATGCCAGGTTGTCTCCCCAGCCGGTGCCAGGTGGTAAATGCCGGCCAGCTGAGGATTGCGCTGCGCTTGCTGCAGAGCGGCCACGGCCACATCGGCGAGCAGGTCGGCGCCGGTCGGCACGCCGGTCTGATCGGCAATCACGCTGAGTGCTTCGCGGTCTTTGGCCAGGCGTAGCATGGTCTTGGCAAAGTTGTTGCCCCGGGCTGCATAAACCCAGCTGGTACGGAAGATCAGATGCTTGCAACCTGACGCCTGAATCAGCTGCTCACCTTCAAGCTTGGTGGCACCGTAGTAATTGACCGGCGCAACGGTGTCAGTTTCGGTCCATTCAGCCTGGCCGCTGCCGTCAAACACGTAATCGGTGGAGTAGTGCACTAGCCAGGCATCGAGGCGTTTGGCCTCTTGCGCCATTACCTCGCTTGCCAGCGCATTAACCGTGTGAGCCAACTCGCGCTCGCTCTCGGCTTTATCCACTGCCGTGTATGCAGCTGCATTCACGATTACCTGGGGCGCAACAGCGCAAATGGTGGCGCGCAAGCTGTCAAGATCCGACAGGTCACCGGCCAGCTCACCATATGCAGTGTCTGCCCGATGACGATCCAGGGCTACGACCTCGCCCAGGACGCCGAGTGCTCGCTGCAGCTCCCAGCCAACCTGACCGTTTTTACCCAGCAGCAGAATCCTCACGCTTTACCCACGCGTGTGTTGTAGTTAGTGTCAATCCATTGCTGGTAGCTGCCGCTCTTAACGTGGGCGACCCATTCAGGGTTGTCCAGGTACCACTGTACAGTCTTGCGAATGCCCGACTCGAACGTCTCTTCAGGCACCCAGCCCAGCTCCCGCTGGATCTTGCTGGCGTCGATCGCGTAGCGTAGGTCATGGCCTGGGCGGTCTTGAACGTAGGTCAGCAGTTCTACGTGAGGACGGAATGCCGACTCAGGGCGCAGCTCATCGAGCAAGGCACAGATGGTACGTACAACTTCGATGTTCTGTTTTTCGTTATGACCGCCGATGTTGTAGGTCTCACCTATTTCACCTTCGGTTACAACTTTGTACAGCGCACGGGCGTGGTCTTCGACGTACAGCCAGTCACGGATCTGATCGCCTTTACCATAGATAGGCAGCGGCTTGCCTTCCAGGGCGTTGAGGATGACCAAAGGGATCAACTTCTCCGGGAAGTGGCACGGGCCGTAATTGTTCGAACAGTTGGTGACCAGAGTCGGCAGGCCGTACGTACGGGCCCAGGCGCGAACCAGATGGTCGGAGCTGGCCTTGCTGGCCGAGTAGGGCGAGCTTGGCTGGTAAGGGGTGGTCTCGGTGAAGAGGTCTTCCGGCCCTTCCAGATCGCCGTACACTTCGTCAGTGGAAATGTGGTGGAAACGAAAGGCGGATTTGCGCGTTTCGTCCAGCGTGGCCCAGTACCCACGCGCTGCTTCAAGCAGGTTGTAGGTGCCGATGATGTTGGTCTCGATGAACTCCGACGGGCCGCTGATCGAGCGGTCGACGTGGGACTCGGCGGCCAGGTGCATCGCGGCGTCAGGCTGATGCTCGCGGAATACTCGGTCGAGTTCGGCGCGGTCGCAGATGTCGACCCGCTCGAAGGCATAGCGCGCATTCTGGTCGACCGACTGCAGCGACTCCAGATTACCGGCATAGGTCAGCTTGTCGACGTTAACCACCGAGTCATTGGTGTTGGAAATGATATGACGCACAACTGCCGAACCGATAAAGCCGGCACCACCTGTTACTAAGATCTTCACGAGAATTTTCTACCTTGAGGTGCTGACAGAGCCTATGAACTCTGCATAAGTCCCTGCACGTTATGACTTAGCCATCATAAAGACACGATGCAAAAGTATACCCGATTGGCCCACGGCTACGGCAATTCATAATGCGCACGTAGCGGGCCCGACGAGGCTGTGCTGCACCCGAGTCGGCAGGTACGACAGGCTGGGATAGAGCGAGGTTCCGCGGTCGCCTTATGCCGAGTACTGGAATGGGCGATGGCAGTATCCATCCGCCCATTTACCAGAATTAATAATCGGCATACAGGGTAAACCTGACATAAACGGTCGGGTTAACTTTCAACCTCGTACCCGTGGCGCTTAGTCAGTATCATGTCACGATACAGGTCTATCAAGCCGTCAGGGCACTTCAAGCGAAGGCTGTGATGTGACTTTTCTGGAGGATTCATGATCGCTATCGTCACCGGTATTACAGGCCAGGATGGAGCGTATCTTGCGCAGCTTCAACTCGGCAAAGACTACACCGTGTAAGGCACCTATCGGCGACCCAGCTCCGTCAACTTCTGGCGGCTGGCCGAGTTGGGCGTTGAGCAGCATCCTAATCTGCACCTGGTGGAGTACGATCTGACGGATCTGTCGGCCAGCATCAGGCTGCTGCAGACGACCGAGGCGACCGAGGTGTACAACCTTGCCGTACAGAGCTTTCTAGGCGTTTCGTTCGACCAACCGATCACCACATCGGAAATCACAGGTCTTGGCGCTGTTCACCTGCTGGAGGCGATTCGTATCGTCAATCCAAAGGTACGCTTTTACCAGGCCTCGACCTCGGAAATGTTCGGTAAGGTCCAGCGGGCACCTCAGGTCGAGACAGCCCCATTCTATCCACGTAGCTCTTACGGTGTGGCCAAGCTCTACGCGCACTGGATGACTATCAACTATCGAGAGTCCTACGGTCTCTTCGGCGCCAGCGGCATCCTGTTCAATCACGAGTCGACGCTGCGCGGTCGCGAGTTCGTTACCCGCAAGATCACCGACAGTGTCGTAAAGATCAAGCAGGGCAAGCTGAGCCTGCTGGAACTCGGCAACATGGACGCCAAACGTGACTGGGGTTACGCCCAGGAATACGTCGAAGGCATGTGGCGCATGCTCCAGGCCGACGAGCCCGACACGTTTGTACTTGCCACCAACCGAACAGAGTCAGTACGCGACTTTGTCACTCTGGCGTGCAAGGCCGTCGACATCGATATCGTTTGGATTGGCAAGCGCGAAAACGAGATAGGCATCGACGATGCCACAGGGCGGACCCTTGTGGCGGTCAATCCGAAGTTTTACCGCCCGACTGAAGTCGACCTTCTTCTGGGCAATCCGGAAAAGGCCAAATCAGTTTTGGGCTGGGATGCCCAGACCTCGCTCGAAGAGCTGTGCCGCATGATGGTCGAAGCAGACCTTCGCCGTAGTGAATCTGATGTCTGTTTCTAAAGGCTGAGCGTATACGCGAGCCTGCCCCGAGCGGCAGGTGAGCACGATTTGGAGTTGGAAGATGGCCCGGATTCTTTGACAGGCGCCAATGGTTTCGTTGGCAAGGTGTTGCAGCGCAGATTGCGTCAGGACCAGCATGAACTCATCGGCACCGTTGCATCCCTCCCGTCGCCCGGGGATCAAGGTGGCGATTACGAGGTGATGGACATCTGCGATGGCGCTGCGGTGGACGCGATCATCGCACGCCTGCAGCCGACACATCTAATTCATCTTGCGGCCATTTCCAACGTGGCGTTGAGTTTCAAGGAACCTCTGCTGACGTGGAACACCAACGTCATCGGCACCCTCAACCTGATGGAATCCTTGAAAAGTCACGCGCCGGATTGATTCACTCTTTTTGTGAGCTCATCAGAGGTCTACGGTGAAACCTTCAAGCGTGGACAACCGCTTGACGAGTCTGCCCCCTTTGCGCCGATGAACCCTTACGCAGCGAACAAATTGGCAGCCGAACATGCCGTCACGCAATATTTTCGTCAAGGCCTGGGCGGGGTGATCGTGCGCCCGTTCAACCATATCGTTCCTGGCCAGAGCGCAGACTTTGTCACTGCGTCATTCGCCAGGCAGATCGCGTTGATTGAGGCAAGCTTGCAAGATCCTGTCCTCATGGTGGGTAATTTTGATGCCAGTCGCGACTTCTTGAGCGTTGAAGATGTGTGTGACGGTTCTGGTCGAGGTAAGCGGTCGCATCCTTGCGCATCGGGCGTACAACCTGTCCTCCAGAGCCAGCGCCCGGATCCGTGCCGGACTGTACGAAATGCTGGCGCAGACCACAGTGCCCATTGAAATTCATACAGATCCAAAGCGCCTGCGCCCTTCTGACATCCCGGTTGCGGCAGGGTCCAACCAGCGCATCAAGACCGAGCTGGGCTGGCAGCCGACAATCCCGCTGGCGCAGACGGTGAATGCCATCCTTGGCTACTGGCGAGAGCACGTCAGGCAGACATTGCAGCATTGAGCGCTTGCCTCGCATGAGGTTCAGGCCAGGTGCGCTCTCCGGATCTCGTCCAGACGAGCCCTGTAGCGCAGTCCGGTGTAGCGGTAGCTTAAGTTACTCTGCATGTGTAACTGGGCCTTTTTGCCTAGCGTCCGGCCCATTGCCGGATCATCGACCAGTTGCAGCATGTACGCCACAGCCTGGTCCTGATCCGGCTCAGCCCAGTGCTGGCCGTGATAGTGCGGATATTCACCCTCCAATACCGGGATCAACCGGTAACCCACCGGCAGGCTTGTGTCTGAAGTCATGAAGTCCATGTTGCCCGAATACGCAGTGGCTATCGCTGGTTTGCCCAGTGCCATCGCCTCGGCGACACCAAAACCATAGCCTTCGGACCGATGCAGTGACACGAAACAGTCGCTGCAACGCAAGAGATTCTTGACCTCACTGCTGCTCATCATTCGATCAATCAACGTTACCCGGCCATACAGTGCCTGCACCTCAGCTTGCAGCTCTGCGAACGCCTGTGGGTTCATGTCGACCCCGTTCACTTTGATCACCAGATGTGTACGGGTATAAGGCCTTTTCTTGAGCAGTTGCTTGAATGCTTCAAACACCCCGCGCGGGTTTTTACGGGCCGAGTACGAGCGCAGATCATAGAAGAACAAAAACACATAGTCAGCTTCAGGCAGGCCGAAATAGCGTCGACTGTAAAACCCGTCCAATTGGATTTCAGTGGCTAAGGGCATATGAACCACGGGTTTGCTGCAGGCCTCTTTGAGGCCGTCCATGACAAAACGTGAGGCTGCCCAGATTTCGTCAAAGCGATCCAGTTGCACTGCCCACTCCTGCGGATAGCGCGGCAGCTCCCAGAGCGGGTAGATGATGTTGTAGCCGGTCCACGGACGAGCCTGGTTGATGTGCTCCAGGGCGCCGGCGACCTCATTGCCGTTGATATGGAAAATATTGATCGGTGCAGGATCTTCAACCATGGCCTGGCCAAACTCGGCCACTTCATCGTCGCTGGCCGGCACGAGCTTGTAGATATCGTGCAGCTGCGGCGGCTGGTAAACAGCGTTCAGCGACCGGAAGGTTGCTCGCACATGTTCGCCCATACCGATTGGCGCAAATGGGTGGCCGGCCAGACATACTTCACTGCTGTCTTTAATGCTATCCGTCATCAGTCTTCAGCCACTCAGTTTTTCTTCAACAGACGCGAGGCGTCCAACGCATTGCTCACCGCTTCGAGATAAGCGTGACCGAAGCGAAGGTCGGGCTCAAGGTAAGCACCTTCGGCCCATTCGTTCCAGGCATTGATGAACACAAGGCGCTCGTCGCCAAAGTGTTGCTCACGGGTATCGGCAATCGACTCTTCGAGCCATGCCTGGAACGCGCCGGGTGTCGCCATCTCAAAGCAGCCGCCGGCGTGCTGGCGGCGGGCGGTATTGTCCCAGCCTGGCATCACCCCTTTGAAACGGGTGTATGCAGGGGCAGGACGCGAGGCGAAGCTTACCGCAAGGTCTCGGTAGTCAGCCGAGTGGCCAACAAACTCCGGATTGAGCATCGCACCGGTCGGCGGCTTGGGCTCGACCAGCCCGCCCGGCGGGAATTCCACTGCTGCATCACAGCCAAACAGTGATGGATGGAAGCCGGCCGTGGCGAGTTCGAACGACTCGACCATGGCAATGTAGATTTCCCCCACACCTTGCTCGCGGCACGCCTCTCGCCAGCGAGCGGCGGTTTTAGCGAAGTCCGGGAACAGGGCAGGGCGGTAAATCACCATCAGCGGACGATCATCCACTTTGATGTAGCGCTCATCCTTGAAGAAACGTATCAGGTCGTTGATAACCGCAAGGTCATCGTTTTCACTGTGAGCCTGAGCGATCAATACCTCCTGCTCCAGTCCATCCCAGCGCCGTGTCCAGTTTTCGTTGGCCCAGCACAGGCAAAATGGGATGTCCGGCTTGTCACTGAGCAGCAGCTGCTCGACTGGACGCTCCAGCAGGCGTTTGCCATCGAACCAGTAGTAGTAGAAGCAGAACCCATGGATGCCGTAGCGCTGCGCCAGGTCTGCCTGGGCTTGCAGCACTTCAAGCAAGCGCAGGTCGTAGTAACCCATGTCGGCAGGCACCCGGGGCTGGTAGTGGCCCACAAAGTTTGGCTTGGCTTTGCTGACGTTGGTCCACTCGGTGAAGCCTTTGCCCCACCACAGATCATTTTCCGGCACCGGATGGAACTGTGGCAGGAAGAAGGTAATGAGGCGCGGATCAAAGTGCTGATCCAGCGTAGTGCCCCACTTCTTGTTCAGCACGCTGACGTTGTTGGCAATGGCAGCCATCTTGAAATCGTTGCCTGTCGCGGCGGTGGTCCTGGACAGGTGGTGGACGATGGTTGCATGCGGATTGTAGTAGACCTCATAACCAGCAGCTCGAATCGTCAGGCACAGGTCGCTGTCTTCGCAGTAACAGGGTAAGAACTCTTC
>Ga0302175_10000255_pt1 | contig 20289 bp, 22 predicted proteins | sample I_Fen_N3_3_FD_198791 | JGI IMG/M metagenome (GOLD analysis project Ga0302175, IMG submission 198791) | Peat permafrost microbial communities from Stordalen Mire near Abisko, Sweden - I_Fen_N3_3 | ecosystem: Environmental > Terrestrial > Soil > Wetlands > Permafrost | place: Sweden: Abisko... | reverse complement strand
CCTGACTCAGGATCTCGCGGCACCCGTCTCGTCAGCCAGTGCAGCCTCCACCCGCCCACCGCTATCGGTGTTCAGGAGGCCAGATCATGAGATGCCCAAGCTCCCAGCCGTAAGGAGCCGTCAGTCCTGCGTGAGTGGACAAACCTCACCGGTCGCAGGGGCCTTGATCCCTAACCGTGGCGGGATGAGTGAGGACGAAGTCGATAATTTCAGGAGAATTGCGATGCAACTGTGCGAAGCGTTCGAGCCCCCACAACCCTTGCTGGAATACCAGCAAGCGCCACTGTCCTACCGATTCTTGAAGCATGTGGATCAGTCGGTATAGGTCGAACCGCCCGCCCCAGTACAGTCTGGTTGTTACCATGAGTCTGTAAGGGAGTGACATTGTATGAATCCCTTTCGGCGAGACGGTCAACATCGAGAACGTTTCGCCAGCCCGCCGAATGGGGTACTACAAAGTGTCAGCTCTTCTAATACCAACCCACAAACGACTAAAACACTCCAAGGAGGGCAAAGTCCTAAGTGAACGGTAAAAAGGTGACCGAAGCGATCGCCGAATGGCGGCTCAGCCCCCGACCTTGCGCAGCCGACCAACGGAAAGTAGCAAATAGCCACTCCTCGTAGTAGGCTCGTGTCCAAATTGACATCATCCCCCAAGCCCGCAGTACAAGGCAGTTACCATGTCAAAGCGAAGGATCCGCTACGCTGGCTTTCGGCCTTACTGTACCTGTTGCCCGAGCACCACTGCTGGTGTCGAGCAGACCGGGCACTATTTGCTGGCGGTTACCCTACCCCGTTCATTTCAGGCTCCTCTATGACCGAGACTCCCCCCTCCAGCGCCCATCGGCGTTTAATGGAGGCGACGCCCCCTGCGCCGAAAACACCATTGCGCGAACCTCGTTTCAACCTCACCCGGGATGTGGTGCTCCCTGCGCGTACCCGACTGCAACTGGACGAGTGCCTCGCACGCCTGCGTTTTCACACCAAGATCTACCAAGACTGGGGATTTGCCGCTGTAGACCCCATGGGCATGACCGCCATCTTGAATTTCTACGGCCCACCCGGCACCGGTAAGACGCTTTGCGCTGAAGCCCTCGCCGGCCAGCTGGGGTTGCCGTTCATGGCCTTGGGTATTGCGGAGCTGGAAAGCAAGTTCATGGGCGATACGGCAAAAAACATTCAAGCCACGTTCGAACAGGCCCGGCAAACCGGCGCGTTGTTGTTCTTCGACGAAGCCGACACGTTACTGGGCAAACGCCTGTCGTCAGTCACCCAAGGGGTGGACAACGAGGTCAATGCCATGCGCTCGACCTTGCTGATCGAGCTGGAGCGCTTCGAGGGCATCGTGGTGTTCGCCACCAACTTCGCCAAGAACTACGACGAAGCCTTTCGCAGCCGGATCGGCTATCACGTCGAATTCTGCCTGCCCGACTTGGGTGCCCGGCAACAGCTCTGGGAGCGCTTCCTGGTCGAGCAGATTCCGCTGGCCGAGCCACGTGAAGCACTGATCGAAAGCGCTAGCCAGCGTTCCGACGGCCTGTCCGGCCGGGAAATACGTACCTGCATGCGCCTGGCCCTGCCCAAGTCGCTTCTTGCCGCCGAGAAGCACGGCCTACTCCCGTGCTTGCACGCCGAACATGTGCACGCCGCCATAGATGAAGTTTTGGCCAGCCACCACCAGGTGTCGACGCCGCCTTCCAATAGAACACACAGCGAGCAGGACGTGGCGCGCGCCAAGAGCCTGCTGGGTCTTCAATAAATCAACAACGAGCAAAGCATATGGGATTCCTTTCAAAAGTTTGGGGCGGCATAACCAGTGTTGCCACATCTACAGTCAACATAGCCAAGTCGGCGTGGGAAAAAACCAAAGAGGTTGCCGGCAAAGCGATCGGCTGGATGGCGGAAAAAGCCGAAACCTTCGTGGGCACCGTGAAAAGCGTCTGGCAGAAAGTCAAACCCTACATTGCCAAGGTGGTGCAGCCAGCCCTCAAGGTAGCAGCCCAATGGACGGCCATGGCGCTGCCTGCCTTTCCTTGGGTCGCCGGCGCCATCACCGCCTTCGACAAAGCCCTGGATGCCTTATTGGCCTGGGACAAGACCTCTATGGCGAAAAAACTCGATGCAGCTATCCACTGGGTCATCCAGAGAGCCAAAGACCTGCACAACGTCAACCTCAATAAAGAGGAAATGTCCACCGCTGCGCAACACGAAGAAACTCTGCGCGAGGCCCGCAACGAAGTGCGGGGCGATGCTGCTAAGGCGATTGACCTGGCCAGCCTGATCACCAGCTATGCCCAGCTCTCCACTCGTATTGCGCATGTAATGGAGAACAACAATATCGAGGATTTCGAGCACTATCTGCGCCTGCGCGCTGCGCAGAAGTTGCTCAAGGACACCGAGAGACGCCTGATGCTCGCCCAGGACATCCATGCCATCAACGCCGATGACCTATTCCTGATGGAGATCGGTGCTGAACTGCTGAAGAAAGTCCCGACCATCAGCGATGCCGACACACAACACCTGGACGACGTCGTTTACGCGCGCTTCCAGCAGAAGCTGATCCCGTTCGTGTTTGAAGAAATGATCATGGCCTGGGGCTGCAACCTTGACACCATGGAAAATGAATGGAAAGCCGAGAACCAAGCCATCTCCAAGGATCAGATACTGCTGCGCCGCCTAGAAATCGGCCAGCGCCTGTCTGAATTGGATACCGAAGAAGCTGCAATGCTGGCTGACCTTCAAGTTAAAGTCCCAGCCTTCAAAGCCCAGATGGACAGCAAGCGCAAGCGCACCAATGAAATGCGCAGCTACGTTTTTGCCGCTGAAGGTTTCCTGCAAATGCTGGAGAAAAATCCCGAGGACTTCGCCGACAAGGAGTACCTGCTCGAAGACAGCAGCGCCGCCGGCATGATCATCATCGAGTGTGCTCAGCACGGCAAACAATGGGAGGAACTCAGCGAGTCCGAGCAATTCCTGATTATCGACTTCGCCAACATCTATGAAGAAGCCAGTCGCGCCCGAGCGGCCAAGCTGGTCGAGGTAGCCGTGTGAATCCCGAAGAAATTCTCGCCTTTCTAATACCGGGAAACGACCCCATCCAGTTGGTTTTTGGTAGCGTTTTCCTGATCCTGATCGCCGCTACCCTGATCGGTGTATGGCGTGGTGCAACGCCGGCGTCCTGGGAAAAAAAGTGGAATGGTAACGGCCAGATCGGCGACCACGCAGATAACCTGGATGTCGAACATGGCTCAGTCAATGAAATCAGTGCGGCCGTCGCCAGCACCGGCGAAAAACTCGCTGACATCATGCCAGGCATTCTGCTGATTCTAGGTTTGCTCGGCACCTTCCTCGGCCTGGGTATCGCCTTGAACAAGGCCTCAACCATCCTGCTCGAAGCCAACGCTGGTGGCGGCATGGACAATGCCATGGCCAACCTGATGGGCATGATGGAAGGCCTGGGCACCAAGTTCAAAACTTCGACCTGGGGCATCATGGCTTTTCTGCTGATCAAGGCCTGGTCCGCTCGCAATGGTTACGAGGAGCGACGGCTGCGCTGGTGTGTCGGCAAGATGAAAGCCGCCTTCGAATACAGCCGCCAGGCACAGTTGCAGGAGCGTCAGCAAACCCAACATGCACTGATCGAGGCCTTGGGCAGAATTGACCAGACGCTGGTCAACCAATGGCAAGCCCAGCACGCCTTACTCGACACCCAATGCAAGCTGAATAAGCATGCCGGTATCACCTTAGTGGCGACCCACAAGGCCGTTCAAGACTTGCAACAAGCCTTGGTGCCAGAAGTTCGCACCCTAAACGCCAGCCATGAGCAGGCCCGCGATATTCTGCTGGAAACCGTCAATAACCTGCAACAACACGGCCTCACTCTGAGCGCGACCCACTCCGCCATTCAAGAGCTGCAGCAAGCGTTGATACCCGAGGTGCGCAGCCTCAACGCCAGCAATGCCCAGGCCCGCGATGCACTGAAAGAAACTGTCAGTAACCTGCAGCAACACGGCCTTACTTTGGGCGCGACCCACACTGCCGTTCAGGAATTGCAGCAAGCTCTGGTACCCGAGGTGCAGACCCTCAATGCCAGCAATGCCCAGGCCCGCGATGCGCTGAAAGAAACTGTCAGTAACCTGCAGCAACACGGCCTCACTTTGGGCGCGACCCACACTGCCGTTCAGGAATTGCAGCAAGCTCTGGTACCCGAGGTGCAGACCCTCAATGCCAGCAATGCCCTGGCCCGCGATGCACTGCAGGAAACCGTCAGCAACCTGCAGCAACACGGCCTCACTCTGGGCGCAACCCACTCCGCCCTTCAAGAGCTGCAGCAAGCTCTGGTACCCGAGGTGCAAGCCCTCAAGAGCAGCAGTGAGTTGGCCCTCGATACGCTGCGCGACTCCGCAAGCGCTCTGCAGCAGAGCAACGAAGGACAGCAGCTACAACTCAAGGCCACCCGCACTGCGCAAAAAAGCCTGGAGCAAATCGAAGCCAGTCTCAGCAACCTGAGTGCAATCTCCGAAGCTGCCACGCAGATGGCCAGCGCCGCCAGCGATGTTGGGCAGTCCGCTGGTGAGTTGCAGTCGGTCATCAGTGGTTTCAAGGACGGTGTGGCTGATGTGCTGGGCAGCATCAAGCAGGATCTGGGTACTACCATCGACCAGATGGGCAACAGCTTCACAGACAACATGGCCACTATGTCCGCGACCATGGCCAACGCCACCGACGGTATTTCAACGGCCGTCACCGATCTGTCCAGCAGCGTCAGCCAGACGATGGATAAGATGCAAAAGTCCAACGAAGACTCGATGGAGATCCAGAAGAAAGCCCAAATCGAATTCCTGGCGACCAGCCAAAACCTGAACATGAACATAGGAGGCATGACAGGCCTTGTCGAGGACCTGCGCGAACGCATCGTCTCGGGCCTCAAGGCCGTGTCAGAAAGTGGCCGGCGCATGATCGCCGTCGACTCTCAATTCAAGGAAGTAACAGAAAAGGCTGCCCGCAGCGCCGTAGCTATCGAAGAACTGGTCGCCGAACTGCAGAACCTTCAGCACTCCAGCCCCTTGCAACCGGTCATGGACGCCGTCGCCGGCAGAGTAGATATGATCGGGCACAGCTTGCAGCGCCTCGACGAGCACCTGCTAGCGCTAAAGTCTGCAGCCGATGACGAGCGCCAGTTGCAAGCCATTAGCCAATTAAAGGGCCCACTGGAGCAGATCGTCGAGCGGCTTGAATACCTCGACACCCGTCTCGAGCAGTTGAGTCTCGATGCCGAAGAGGCGTGAAGGTAACCCTCCATGAAAGACAAACCAAATGAATGGGTCTCCATCGCCGACCTGATGGCCGGGGTTATGGCCGTGGTCATGCTGCTGTTGGTGATGTCGGTGCTGCAGAAGACCTACTCCGACCTCAAGCACAAACAGGAGATGGAAAAGAGCAGCACCTCACAGCGCGAAAAGGTCGGCGTAATCCTCAGCCAGCTCAAAGCCTCGCTCGAGACCAGTGAGAACGACGGGCTGGTGGTACTGGATGTCAACGCCCAAAAGATGATCCTGCGCGACGGTATTTTCGGCCGCGGCAGCGCCTGCGTGACTGACCAGGCCAAGCAGGCATTTGCCAGCATCGAAGCGCGCATCGCCGATTTCCTGGCCACGTTCAGCAACGGCAAAGTGTATGTCGAGGGGCACACCGACAACCTGCCGGTATCGCGCCCAGTCACCAACTTCGAAGCGTTCTGCACGGTATACGACGACAACTTCACACTTTCCGCCGCTCGCGCACGCGAGGCCCGCAAGCTGATCATCGGCGACCTTGATACGGCCAGCGCCAAGCGCGTCGTGGTGGCTGGTTACGGCGACTCCCAGCCTATCCCTGGTATCGCACCAGAGGATGCCCAGCAACGGCGCATCGAAGTGCGTTGGGTGATACAGGAAGATCGCTAGACCGGGTTCGCCATACTTTTCACCACAAATAAAGGATTCCAGTAATGGGTATCACCTACAGACAAGATGACGACCTGGCGTTTCTCCAGTACTGCACGGAGGCAGACATCCGCCAGTTGGCCAAGTACCTGATGCTCGATAACGATGGCGAAAAACGGGTTGCCAGCGAGATCGCTAACGATGAGCAATTCAAAAAACTGGAGGGGCAGCCGGACCAGTGGCGCCAGTGCTGGAAACTAGTGGCCGGTGAACTGCAGCATTTCGGTGGCGACTCGATCGTCAACTTGTTTCGCCGCCAGGGCGTGCTGTACAAGGAAATGCTTTGCGACGTTTGCGACAAGGCGAAAGCCAAGTACAACAGCAAAGCGTCTGCCTATGACATCGAAAACAAACTGATCGAGCGCCTGGTCGAGCAGTCTTGGGACAGCATGTCTGACGCCGAAAAACGCAAGGCCATGGAATCGATGAATATTCCTGGTGCCATTGAATCCATGCCCCTGGCCGCAATCATCAAAGCTATCAGTTCAGGTGGCATAGGGTCCTTTGAATGGTCTGCCTGGCTCGCCAATTCCGCCCGCCAGTACTTCGGCAATGCCTTGGTCATGGGTGCCGGTGGCGCCGCTGCGCTGATTGGCGGACGCGCCGTGGCCGCCTTCGCCGGGCCGGTCGCGGCGATCGCTGTGACCATACCGTTGCTGAGCGGCACCGCCTACCGGGTTACCATTCCAGCGGTCATCCAGATCGCCTACATGCGCCGCAAATACGAAAAAGAGGACCGTTTCTGATGCAAGCCGCCGCCGACCTACTGCAGAAAATCTGGGTTCTCGATGAAGCCGCCTTCTCCAAAAAACTGCTCGACGCCTTGGCTCAGGGTAAAGCTGTGATCCATGACGGCGTGGCCTACTGGAAAGCAGGTAGTGGCGAGAGTGGGATTATTCAACACCTGCCATTCAAGGAAACCATGATCAAGTCCGCCGAAGAAGCGATCAAAGCTGCACAAATGACAACCGTCATGGCCGCAGCCGCTTCCACCTGCGTGATCCTCGGCGCGTTGATCATCCAGACCAAATATCTGGCCGCCAAACTCGACAAGATCCAGAACACCGTCGACGAAATCGCCAAAGACCTGCACACCCAGAACATTGTCTATTACATGGACAAAGTCACCGACTACATCGGAGGGATAGAAGTTGCCCGCACCCTGCTGAAGGACCGCAGCCTGGCCCATGAGATCAGGGAAGTGGCCTACCCATTACTGGCTACCGCAGCGGCCAAGCGCAATCACGCGCTGTCCTTCATCGACAATATCCTCAACCTGGCGCATAACAGCAATGAACTGACCAACAAGCATTACGAACTGGTGGTGAACTTCGCCCACATGATGCTGGAAATAATGCCCTTGGGAATGCACACCGAATACCTGCTGGCCGCCCGCGTCGGCAAACCACAATTGGCCCAGCAAATCCTGGAAGACGGTGCCGAGCGCTACCAAGGGGCCATGAATCTCTACAAAAACTTCCTAAACGATCAACACCGCAGCCTGATCCGAGGCAGCATCGGCGAAAAGGCCGAAATATTCCATCGCATCGAACACAAAGCCAAACAACTGATCCACTCGGAAGAAAACCGGCTGCTGCTGTCCCTGCCCAATGGCCGTATGGCTGTTCTGAAAGCGGCCTGAGCCCCAGCCAGCCTGATCGCTTGTTACAGCTTGCATGCAAGCGATCAGGCCCGGATATTCAACCGGGATGTAAGCTGCCTTCTGAGGTGCTCAGCTGATCAAACTCAGGGCCTCACAATGCCGTTTACCAGGTCATAGACCTGCGTAAACGCTACGTCCGCTCGCGAGGTGTAATTGCTGCCCTTACTTACAGCCATCAACACCGCCGCAAAAACTCCGCCACCGCTTTCTCCAACCACCCTGCCGCCCGCATCCTCAATTCCTTGCTCCCACACTTCGGGCAGCGCTAAAACCACTCGCCGGGCCGCAGTGCATCGCTCAGGGGCACCACGGTTTGCTTCCAACCACAGTTGTCACATACAAAAGTAAAAGGCCTCGGTGGCATCGGCATCACTGTTCTCCTGAAGTCGTTTCAATAGCCGGGATACGCCCGCTCGATCTGCTCATCAAACTCCCCGCCAACCCCGCAGTACTCACGCGGAACACGCTCAATGTCCTCGGCCATTTGCTCGATCACCTCACGCAGTTCCAACTGGATGAGCCAGCGCGCCGGGATAGCGGCAGCGCCGTATTGCACGCCGAGCAGGTGGCCTGCTATCAGGCCGGTGCTATCGCTGTCGCCGCTGTGGTTTACGGCCGTGATGACGCCGCTTTCCAATGAGTCCGCAAACAACGCACACCATAGACCGATGGCCAGGGCTTCTTCGGCGACCCAGCCGCCACCGAGTTCGCCAATGCGTTGTGGGGTGGGCTGGTAGCCTTCGTAAAAGAAGAACAGCACGCGCTCGATGAGGCTGTGGGTTTCTTCCATACCAGGCTTTTGCCCGTAATTGGCCATGCTTTGAGTGACTGCGTGCTCCAGGCTGTCTTGCCGATCGACAATGCGCTGGAGAATATCGGCGAACAGCCCGGCCGCCAGATAGCCCGTCGGATGTCCATGTGTCAGGCGCCCTGACTGGGCAGCGTAGTCAAAGGCATTAGCAAAGAAAGCACAGGGCGCAACACGCACCAAGGCGCCACAACCTTTGCTGTTGTTCACGGCCACAGCGCCCAGCCGCGGACTGCTCTTGAGTGCACCGAGGCACGCAGTGCCAGGGGCGCGGCGAGACCAGAGAGCCAGTTGCTCGATCAGCCACCCATCCCTGCTGACTGGTATCGCCGCAGGGTACTCCTGGGTCATCAGCCAGCGCAGCAATGCATGATGAATAATGCTGGGGACGTGGCAAGCCTTTCGTGAACTGCTGCGCACATAAGCCCGCAGCAAGCCTTCTGCGGTGAAAAGCATCATTTGTGTATCGTCGGTGATCGCGCCGGTGACTCCGTAAGCCGGAGTAAAATCGACAATTCCCTGGGGACCGAACTTAGCTGCGATTGCAGACCACTCGAGAAACTCCACTGGGGCGCCCAGCGCATCGCCAACGGCCCCACCCAGCAGACAACCTTTGATCCGCTCAAGTCTGTTCATGTCCTTTCCTTATCCCTCTGCCGGGATCAATTCCTGCAAAATCACCAGCTTTCTTTGCAACTGCTTGACGTGTTCTTTCTCTGCGCGCAGCGCCGAGCGCAGTTCCCGGTTCTCCATCTCCCAAATCCGTGCCCAGCGCACATCCTTTCGACAGGCAATCGCCATTTGCCAGAGCTCACGCACCCTTAGGTACTGCAGCAGAAGTACCAACAGGATTGTCCCCATCATCAACAACGCCCCTGTCGAAAACGCTTCCGACATATTCATGTCCACTTCCTTTGGTAACTTCGATTCATTTCGAAGACAGACACACGATATGTAGTGATTTATGACAGGTCTAGAATGTAGACTTATACAGGTAAAGTATTCGCGCACATGGAGAGGGTATGAAACGCAAGCAATCTATCGAGCAGGTACGCTGGGATCTGGCACTTCGCTATCGTCTGATCGAGACCGTCGCCTGGTGGGAAGGCCGTCTGACCACGGGACACTTGATGCAGAGCTTCGGTATCAGCCGTCAGCAGGCGTCCAAGGACATCAACACCTACATCACGGAACATGCGCCTAAAAACCTTACATATGACAAAAAAATAAAAGGCTACGTGCCCGGCAAGGCGTTCACGCCACTGTTCATCGACGACAGCGCAAGCGCTTATTTGCACCTGCTCTACCAGAACAACGAACGCGCTCCTCACATTGACGGGCTCGCCCTGGCTTACGCCCACACCAAGGTGCTGGAAGTCCCGGATCGCCCAATCCGGCCGGAGGTCCTGCGCCCACTACTCAAGGCCTGTCGCGATGGCCTTCGCCTGGAAACCGAGTACGTATCGCTCAACACACCGAACGTGGAAATTCGCCTAATCGCCCCTCACACACTGGTCTACACCGGTATGCGCTGGCATGTGCGAGCTTACTGCGAGAAGAACGGCCAGTACCGCGACTTTGTACTCAGCCGCCTACGGGGCCAGCCGGATTTGCTCGACAAATCGCAGAACACTCGTGAGCTGGATGAAGACTGGAATACCGAGATACCCGTCATTTTTGCAGCCGACGGGCGGCTAAACGCAGCGCAGAAGTCAATCATCGAAACCGACTTTGGCATGACCGATGGCCAGCTGGTGGTGCCCAGTCGTAGAGCGCTGGTGAAGTATGTATTACAACGCTATCAGATCGACCCGAGAAACCAGGCCACTAACCCCGAGGCACAGCAAATCGTGGCAACCAACCTCAAGGAATTGCGCCCCTGGCTCATGAATGACTGACCCGTATCTCCCTTTTCCAAGGTGCTTCGCTCATGGTGGAGTTTGGGCTAGCGGTCATTGCGGTCAGTCCACATTCTGCCAGGCCAGGAGCACACTTCGAGCCAGGTTTGCCTGAAAGATGTGAAACCACTTGGGATTGCTATGCACGAAGAACAGGTGCGCTGACAACCGTTCCATACCTGACAGCCATGCACAATCCGTTAACCAGGCTCATGTCGTACGTAGTCAGACATCAAATGGCTGTCAGATCAGGGCAGGCGACAATACATGCCAGTGACTTCGCCCCACTGACGGCCAAATTCAAGCGGTTCTTCGAGTACAGAAAACCAATGTCTCGGGGCAGATAATCTTCATTCGAGGTCGTCATCGACACGATGACGATCTCTGCTTCCTGCCCCTGAAACTTATCCACAGTACCGACTCGAGCACCCGCTCTGGCAGCTCTTGTTTCAACAATTGCACTTGCAGGTTATAGGGGGCTACTACCAGGATGTTTTCGATGCAGATCGCGTGCTCGACGCCCTTGTTATCCACATTACGCTGGCGCAAGAAGTATGCGTAAAGGTCTTTGACCTGTACCGCCTCTTCGTCCGAACTCTGACTGTTGCCATCGTGCTCCACAGGGCAAAACATCAGCCCGCTATTCGGCACTTCCGGTCGCTGGCCATCCAGCACCAACACCCGCTGCTCGGTACCGGGCGCCGAAGAAAGTTGACCTTCGTACACAGCCTGCGAAATGAACGAGCACACGCTGGGGTGCATGCGCCAGGAACACTCCACGAACAGGTGCGATAGTGGGTGTGCCATCCAGCAGATAGTCGAGGATGGAGTCGCTCGAGCGGCCCGGATGCACGCCTTGCACCGGCTGTGACAATTGCATCTGTTCGCCCATCAGTACGATGTTGCTTGCAACCATACCCATCGTGCCCAGGTTCGCCACGCCCACCAACTACGAAGCAAACCAAAACCCGCCAAATGCGGGTTTTGTTGCATCTGGGGTGTGGCGTTCCCGCCACCCGCCGTCTTTGCCGAGACGAAGAAACCACGTCCTAGGACATTTCCCTCAAACTCTGTCGAACTCCATGAACTGGCGAGTACCGATTCGTGACGTTAACCTTCGGACTTCAATGCAACCCGGCGGACGGTTCTGAACAAGCCGAAAAGCGCTAGGGATGCCTCACCTGCCGGAGTTTCTCCATGAAAAAGATCAACCCAGGCTCGATTGAAAACCCAGGCCTTTCAGAGTCGGAAGCCATCGACCTGACCTTTCCGTCCGAAGTGACACAACACCGCATCAGCGCCCGCTTGCGCAATCCAGGACGCGTCGATCCCGTGAGCCGGATTTTCAAAATCCATCCGGATGCCGACGCCGTCACCCTGCTCGCTCACGCCAGCAAAGACCTGGCCTCGCTGAATGCCATGACCACCGATCTGACTGACCAACTGGAAGGCCCGCATCGTAACGTGGCAGTGGCGATACAGCAGTTGACCGGGCTGGCCGAGATGTTGATCAATCAGGCGCTGGAGAATCTCGATTCCCCGCCGGAGCCGACGACCAAAGCCGTCTGCCACTGAGTGGATGGGCGACCTCATTGCGGTCGCCCATTGCTGCGAGCCTCTAACTGGCCGCTGAGTCACGTTCAAGCAACGAAAGCACCTAGTGCTCACCTGCCGATACGAATCTCGACGCAAAACGCCGGCTCGCAACTCCAAGCAATATCCCCACCACAATCCCTGTCAACGGCACCGCGCCCGCCCATGTCAACGTCGGAAACACCAGCAAGATCTGCGAGTCATTTCCCCCAAGCATCATGGACGCCCCGATCCCCATCAACACCCCCGCCAGCAGATGCTTTGCTGCCGCCCGCCCCTCGAAGCGTTCATAGCTGAACGTCCTTCGATGCAGCGTGTAACTCAACATCCCCACGAGCAGCATGCCAAATACCGCCAGGCGTTCAGCGGTCAGCGAGCCCGCCCCCGGCACCCAAAACATCTGGGACAGGTTGTAAAAAAATACGCTGGGCGTCCACAGCGGTTCGAAGGTGTAGAGCGCGCTGGTCAGTGCGCCCAGGAGCATGCTGGACAGCACCAGGTGTTTGTCGCCGTGAATGCGGATCAAAAACAGCAGCGTCAGCAACAAGATCCCAAGGGTCAGCCAGTAATGGCTGCTGGTGATGGTCGGCATTTGCAGGGTTTTGTGTTCGGGCAGCATGTTGAGGTGGTGCCAGAGAACAATGCCCAGCACCCAGCCGACGATGGTGAAGGCCTTGGTGAAGTTACCGCTGGCGAGTTTGGTGAGGGTACCGACGCTGCAGCCATCGTTGAGGACGGAGGCGAGGCCGAACAGCAGGCCGCCGCCGACCAGCGACAGGTAGCCGACGTCGGGGATGAACAGGGGCTGGCTGATGCCGAACAGGCGGTAGAACGGCGCCAGCAACAAACCGAACAAGCCGCACGCGATCAGTGACACGAACAGCGTCGGTCGGCGGCTGAGCATTAACCCGACGGCTTTGACCAGGCACATGCCCATGCGCTGGGAGACCCAGCCGATAAGGAAGCTCAGCACTAGCGAAACAAGCAATGAAAGCACAGGCCTCCTCGTTTCCGGGCGCAGGATTGAGCAGATACACAAAGGACAGGTTAGTCGCTGTCAAAACACTTCGGATGAACATCTAAAGCCCTTCTACACTCACTTCGCACACGCCCGCCAACGCAGACCAAACGAGCCCCCATGACCACCCTCAAAGACCGGCTGAAACAAGGCAAGGACGCTCGAAAAACCTGTCCTCGCAACACCCAGTCCTCCCTCGGCAATATCGACCGCGATCCACTGCCGCTGATCAAGGCATCGAGCGAGGGGCGGATCAAATCGTTGGTGGAGTTGCGTTACGGCCGCATGCTGGTCTCGCCGTTCACCTTCTATCGCGGTAACGCGCTGCTTCAGGCTCATGACCTGGCCGGCACGTCCAGCATGGGGCTGATATCACCGATCTGCGGCGACAGTCACTTGATGAACTTCGGCGGGTTCGCCACCCCCGAGCGCAACCTGCTGTTCAGCGTGAATGATTTCGACGAAGCGCACCCCGGGCCGTGGGAGTGGGATCTGAAACGGCTGGTGGCGAGTTTTCTGATTGCCGCCCGCGATCTGCGCCACGGGGAAACGGTCGAGGAAGACGTCTGCCGCCAGGTCGTCGCGGCCTATCAGAAAACCATGGCCGAGTGCGCCGAACAAAGTGCACTGGAGACCTGGTATGAGTCCATCAGCTACGACGATTTGCTGGAGCAGGCGAGTAAAGCCACGCTGGAACACGTGGAGCGGGCCATTGAGAAAGCCGAGCGGCGCACCCATGCCGAGTTGCTGCCAAAGATCTGCGAGCGTGACGCTAATGGCCGTCTGACGATTCGCGATGACCTGCCGGAAATTTTCCACCTGCACAACACCACCACGCTGCTGGATGCCGACGATGACTGGTTGCGTCTCTCGGATTGGAAACCGCTTTACGACACGTTCATGGGCGACTATCGAACCACGCTGCAAGCGGACCGTCGGGAGCTGCTGTCGCGGTTTCATGCCCACGACATGGCATTCAAAGTAGTCGGTGTGGGCAGTGTCGGCACGCGCTGCCTGGTTGCGCTGCTGACCGATGATCAGGAGAACCCGCTGTTCCTGCAATTCAAGGAAGCGCGGCGCTCGGTACTCGCCGGCTACGTCAAGACCAAGTCACGGGTGCAGCACAATGGCCAGCGCGTGGTGAATGGCCAACGATTGATGCAATCGGCCAGTGACTTGTTCCTCGGCTGGACCACCGGGCCCAGCGGCAGGCACTTCTACGTGCGCCAACTGCGGGACATGAAAGTCTCGGCGGAAATCGAGACGTTCGACGCCGAAACCTTCGCCGCCTACGGACGCACCTGCGGTCGGGCGCTGGCCCGGGCCCATGCCAAATCGTCAGGGCAAGCGGCGCAGATCAGCGGTTACATCGGCAAAAGCCAGGCGCTGGCCGATGCACTGTTCAAATACGCCAAAGGCTATACCCAGCAGAACGAGCAGGATTTCGAGCGCTTTCAGCAGGCCTGCCGCAAGGGCCGTTTGCGGGCGCGATCGGAAGCGGATTTTGCGGCGGATCATTTGCCTTAAGCAGCGTTATGGACCACTGAGTGTTGAGGCAGATAAATTTTTCTTCACCCCACGCGCCCTCATCAAACGGTACATTGCCCTCGCTCATTCAAGAAACTACGGTTTGCCCGCCCTCCCGCGGGCTTTTTTTTGCCTGGCGATTGGCCCTTTCTGCTTCATCTTCGCTGATACAGGGCTTGGCCCAAGGCAGAAACTCGGAATGCGCCGCAAAACTGGCATTCAGTGCCTTTTGCAACGCTCTATACAAGACAGGATCGGGCGCCTTCACACTCATGAACGGCAAACGTGCGGGTAACGAAAACTCCATTTTTCATCCTTAAAACAACAAGGTTTAAACAGGTGTGCAACCAATCGCAGGACGTTATAGCCACCCACCGTGGCTAGCACTCTTTTACGGGCCTTTGACGCAAATCACTCCCCATTCCCGTATTGGGTGTACCATCAAGACTTGTCAATCAGATATCAGTTAGCCATGTCCACGCTAAGCGAAGAGAGCCGCCAGATCGTAGCTTCTCTGGCGCAGAGTGTTGGGCCCAACGCTGACACTGCAAGGATTGCCCAGGCGATTGTCTCCACCTTGCAAGATATGACCGCAGCCCTCACGCCCATCATTGGCCAGCAAGGGGTGGTCGCGCTGTACCGCCGCAGCCTCCACCTGTGCGCCTCCAACCATCCGCGTCTGGCCGGCACCTACGACAGTGTGCAGACCGCGCTTGATCTGATTGCCCTCAATTCCGTACTCGTCGAGCAAAGCGAAGTCGATGCACTGTTTTTCGGTGAAGTGCTGCTGACCACGTTTTACGAGTTGCTGACCACGCTGATCGGGCCCTCGCTCACCGCACGTTTGCTTCGTGGCGTGTGGGAACCTTCTTTGAGCGACACCCCTTCGCAGGAAAATTCGCCATGAGCACCAAAGTGACTATCAACCGTCTGGCCACCGGCGTGCCAGGACTGGACGAGGTGCTGGGCGGAGGATTGCCGGAATTTTCGTTCAACATGATCGCCGGCCCACCAGGCTGCGGCAAAACCACCTTGGCGCATCAGATGATGTTTGCCCTGGCGACGCCCGAACGCCCGGCGCTGTTCTTTACCGTCCTTGGCGAACCACCGCTGAAGATGCTGCGTTACCAGCAGCAATTCGACTTCTTCGACAGCGAAGTCATCAACCAGTCGATTCGCTACGTCAACCTGGCCGACGATACCCTGGCCGGAAACCTGGACGAGGTGCTGCGGCGAATCGTCAGTGAAGTCGAGGCACACTCGCCGTCACTGGTATTTGTCGACTCGTTCCGCTCCGTGGTGCTGGCCAGCCAGACCCAGGACAACCCCAACAACAACCTGCCGCAGTTCGTTCAGCAACTGGGCATGTTGATGACCACTTGGCAGGCGACGACCTTCCTGATTGGCGAATACTTCACCGAAACCGACACCAACCCGATTTTTACCGTGGCCGATGGCCTGATCTGGCTGCGCCAAAGCGTCGAGCGCAACTCGATGGTGCGCAAGATGGAAATCATGAAGATGCGCGGCCAGCCGACATTGCCGGGGCTGCACACCTTCCGCATCGCCACTTCGGGGATCAAGGTCTTCGCCCCCGCCCCACTCAACCCGATTGAAGCGCCGCTGGAGTTCCCGATCAAACGCCTGAAAATGGGCGTGCCACAGCTCGACGAAATGCTCGGCGGCGGCTTGCCTCGGGGCTATTCGTTGCTGGTGGCCGGGCCGTCGGGTTCGGGCAAAAGCATTCTGGCGGCGACCTTCCTGGCCGAAGGCGCGCGCAATGGCGAGACCGGCGTGATTGCGGTGTTCGAACAACGGCCGAATCACTCGCAAAACGCCACACTGGCCGGCCTGATCCAGACGGGCCAGGTCGGTTTGGTGGACAGCCGTGCGCCGGATCTGTCGATCGACGAAATCGTCCAGTTGTTACTCAGTGAGATCAGCCGACTGAAAGCCACCCGGGTGGTGATCGATTCATTGTCCGGCTTCGAACTGGCACTGGCGCCGACCTTCCGCGAGGACTTCCGCGAGTCTCTGTCACGCATGGTGACGGCGCTGACCGGTGCCGGTGTCAGCGTCCTGATGACCTCGGAACTGGAAGACCGCTACACCGACCTGCGCTTTAGCCCTTACGGCACAGCATTCCTGACCGACGCGATCATCGTCCAGCGCTACATTGAAGTGCAGAGCCGCTTGTTGCGCATCATGGCCGTGGTCAAGGTCCGCGCCAGTGCTCACTCCGACGAGTTGCGTCTGTACCGCATCGACGATAACGGCTTGCAGATCGGCGAAATGTTGCCGGACCAGGAAGGCTTACTCGGGGGCCGGCCAACCCGGCGGCTCAGTAAAGACAGGGTGTAAACCAGGATCATGACCGAGGCCAATGGCACGAACGCACAAACGATGGCCACCGCCGCTCGTGAGTTGTTCCTGCTCGGCCAGAAAACCGTCGAAGCACGTGCGGTGCTGGCGGCGCTGCAAAAAGAACTGAGCGATACCAACAACCGGTTGGTGGACGCCCAGCAAATCGAGCAGTTGGTCGAAGCCAATCAGCAATTGGTGCTGGCGATTCTGCTGGCGCAATCGGATGCGGAAAAACCCCAGCGCTCAAAAGAAGAACAACGGCTGTTCCTGGAGATGCGCGAGGCCAACTCACAATTGGTGATCGCCGCGCTCAGCGCACAGAACCTGCAAGCCTCGGCCGAACATACGCTGGCGCAGCAACGCAACATCCTCACACTGGTTGCCCATGAACTGCGCAACCCGCTGACGCCCATCAGCATGATCGCCGGCCGCCTGGTGCGAGTGCCTAGCGAAGAACTGCCGCGCATGCAGGCGCTGATTGAAGGCCAAGTGCGGCACATGTCGCGACTGGTGGATGATTTGCTCGACGTGTCCCGCGCCAGCACCGGCAAATTACGGCTTGAGTGCCAAATCATCGACATGGTGCAGATCATCCACGAGGCGATCGAGGTCTGCCGTCCGGTGATGAACACCCGACACCTGCACTTCACCGTCGAACTGCCCACCTGCCCATTGGTGGTGGACGGCGACCCGGTGCGGCTCACGCAGATCCTCGGCAACCTGCTGGGCAACGCGGCCAAATACACACCGGCCGGGGGCAATGTCACGCTGTCGGTCACCGCCAAGGACAATGTGCTCGAAATGAGCATTTGCGATGACGGCATCGGCATTTCTGCCCAAGCACTGCCGTTTATCTTCGAACCGTTTGTACAGGATGTTCACGCCATCGGTTTCAACGGCGCCGGCCTGGGCATTGGCCTGACGGTCGTTCGCGAACTGGTGGAAGCCCACGGCGGCACGGTGATCGGCATGAGTGACGGCGATGGCCAGGGCAGCACCTTTATTGTGACGTTGCCGCTGGCGGTTTGAGTTTTTCCGCTGACCACGCAATGCTTGCGCCTCGACCCCGCGACCCGGAGCGCCCATGCCGCTGCTGACCCTGCCTTGCAAACGCCTGACGCTGGCGGTACTCGACCCCGAGCAAGCGACGCTGGAAAGCGATTTCTACCAGCGCAACCAGCGGCATCTGGCCCGGTGGTCACCGATTCGCCCCGCCGATTACCACAGCCCGGAACGCATCCGCCCACGTCTTGAGGTACAAGCCAGCGCTTTTTCCGCCGGCCTGGCCGTGCATTTTGCGCTGCTGAGTCCGGACAACAGTCAGATGATCGGCGCCTGTAATTTCAGCGGCATCACCCGGGGCGCGTTCCAGGCCTGCTACCTCGGCTACCACATCGACGAAGCTCATCAAGGCCAGGGCCTGATGCAAGAAGCGCTGGAAGCCGGCATCCGCTACATGTTCGAGGGCCAGCAACTGCACCGGATCATGGCCAATTACATTCCTGGCAATGAACGCAGCGCCCGATTGCTGGAACGCCTGGGATTTGAACGCGAGGGCTACGCCAAGGCCTACCTGAGTATCGCCGGGCGCTGGCAGGATCACGTGCTGACGGCGTTGATCAATGAGCGCTTTGAAGCCCTGGAACAGCATTGGTCCCGCCCCCTCGCGTAAGTCTTCGCCTGCCGTTCACAATTTGTTAAGCATTGACCCCGTATGCTCGGGCTTCCCGTTCCCTTGTCCGGTAACAGAAGCCTATGTCACGAGCCGTCTCTTCACTGTTTCTGCTTGCCGCGCTGCTGATTTTCTTCGCCTTGGGCAACCATCAACTGCAAGGCTCCACCGAAGCCCGGGTCGCCGGGATCGCCATGGAAATGCACCTGGATAACGACTGGGTGACCCCGCGTCTGTTCGGCGAACCCTTCCTTGAGAAACCGCCCCTGAGCCTGTGGCTCGACGCCGGGGCAATCCGCGCATTCGGCGGCACGCCGTGGGCGGTGCGGCTGGCCTCGGCGTTTGCCGGGTTGTTCAGCGTGATGGTGTTGTACGCGATGCTGCGCCGCTTCGGCCGGCCGAAGGCCATTGCCTGGACCGCCGGCATCTTGCTGGCAACCATGGCCAGTTACTGGAGCAACGTGCGCGGCGTCGGTGAAGACGCGTTGCTCGCCCTCGGCGTGACCATGGCGCTGCTGGCGTTTTTCCAGGGCCAGCGGCATTCCACGCTCGGTAACGCCGTGCTGTTCGTCGCCGGGATTGCCATCGCCACGTTGAGCAAAGGGGTGCTGGGCCTGGCGATGCCGGGGGTGGTGATCTTCGCGTTTCTGCTGGCCGAGAGCCTGATGGACAAGCGCCTGAAGATCGCCGACTGGCTGCGCCCCGGCCTGCTGACCGTGGTGGGACTGATTCCGTTGCTGATCTGGCTCGCCGTGTTGTATCAACGCGGCGGTGCCCACGCCGTGGGCGAAGTGCTGCTGACCAACAGCGTCGGGCGCTTCAGTGGCTCCTTCGTCGAGGCCGGGCATTACGAACCGTTCTACTACTACCTGGCCAAACTGCCGGAAGCGTTCTTGCCCTGGAACATTCTGGTGTACCTGGGGCTATGGCACTTTCGCAAAAGCCTGATGGCCAATCGTTACTTGCTGTTTTTCAGTCTGTGGATTCTGGCGCAGTTCGTGATGCTGACCTTGGCCTCGAGCAAGCGCACGGTGTACCTGATGTCGATGACCCCCGCCGCAGCGGTGATTGCAGCGGAGTATGCGCGGGTCCTGTTCGACAGGCTCAAGGCCCGCGAAGGTACCTCGACCCTGCTCGGTCGCATCGCCCGACACCGGCAAGCGGTGGCCGCCGGTTTGCTCACGGTGGTGATCATCAGCTACCTGGCCGCCGCTCAATGGGCAATGCCCCGCGCTGACATCGAGCTGTCCTTTCTGCCGCTGACCGAACAGATCCAGACGTTGCAAGCCAATGGCCAGGAAGTCGCCCTGTTCCAGGCCAATGAACGGGTCGGCGGTGCCACCGTGTTCTACACCCAACGAGTGCTCAAGGGGTTGGACACCGAGGCGCAGTTGCACGCGTTTCTGAAGGCATCCCCGACCAATGTGGCGGTGATGTCGGGTGAAAGCGAACCGGTTGCGCCGTTGAAGGTGCTCAAGGTCATGATGGTGGGGCGCCAGGCTTACTACTTCGTTGGAGAGTGAGACCGCGTTAACGTTCTTCGCGGGCAAGCCTCGCTCCTACAGATCCTGTGATGCCCTGTAGGAACGAAGCTTGCTCGCGAAGGCGTCCGGCCTGATACACCGCGTCATCGTTCTTCGCGGGCAAGCCTTGCTCCTACAGATCCTGTGATGCCCTGTAGGAACGAAGCTTGCTCGCGAAGGCGTCCGGCCTGATACACCGCGTCATCGTTCTTCGCGGGCAAGCCTTGCTCCTACAGATC
>Ga0302175_10000254_pt1 | contig 20292 bp, 15 predicted proteins | sample I_Fen_N3_3_FD_198791 | JGI IMG/M metagenome (GOLD analysis project Ga0302175, IMG submission 198791) | Peat permafrost microbial communities from Stordalen Mire near Abisko, Sweden - I_Fen_N3_3 | ecosystem: Environmental > Terrestrial > Soil > Wetlands > Permafrost | place: Sweden: Abisko... | reverse complement strand
TGAGTGGTGAGTTCTTCTTTGTACGCATTGCTAGATTTTTTTATAATGTAATCGTTTTTGTAAGTGAAATTTTCTTCAGTTGATTTTTTAATCATCTGGGCAGATTTCATCCCGTTGTCTGTGAGATGGAAATTCTGCTTTAAAAAATCTAATATATTCATGGTTTAAATACCTCGATATCTCCATTGCGAGCACCTTTCATGAGGACTTCTTGCTCTCCCCAACGGTCTTCGGAATACTGCCATGACCACTTATCCCCTTCCTTTGGGGCACCAATTTTTACTCTCAGAATAAGGCCATCCTCTTTCGTAAACTGCCTAGCGATGTCAGGTGATCTTGTCCATGAAGTATAGGGGCTGTCTCCTGAGTGTCCTCCATAATTGTGATCATCAGGATTTACTACGCCATCAATCTTTCCGGGAGTTACCTTTCCGGAAAATGCGTCACTTTCCGCAGGATGCCCCTTATGAACGCCGCGGTACAGATATCCTTCCTCTGGAGTGCTTGGGAGGCGAGGAAGATTCTCGTATTTTGTTTCCCTAGACTGGTTTGATTGTTTCTCGTCGGGACCGTCGCAAGGTTCGCAGCTCAGCCCTAGTGGATCAACCCATCCTGTAGGGTTAGGTACGTACTGGTAGTTATTCAACCCACCCGCAAGCTTGATCGGGTCCGGCGTCAGATACCGTCCAGTGCCCGGATTGTAGTAGCGATGCCGGTTGTAATGTAAGCCCGTTTCCGCATCGAAGTACTGGCCCTGGAAGCGCCGTGGGTTGTCGATTTCGGCAACGTCGAGGGTGGCGAGGTTGCCATACGCACGGTATTTTGCCGACCACATGATCTCGCCGCTGTAGTCGGTGAGTTCTTGTGGGGTACCGAGGTGGTCGAGTTGGTGTCAGCAATACGTGAGCGGCTGACCTCAGTGAGGCCGTAATTTTGTTCGAGCGAGTGATTCACTTTCGATTCAAACTATAACGTTTGCCCAACACATCGCCAATATAAATTCGAGATACTTTATGCCGTCTCTTCTTCTGCTAAGAATAAACTCTGCAAATCACCAGAGAGTGATTTTTTTTCGTCACCATACGTGAGCGAGAATTCATCACTTTCATCATTCATTATGCTGACTCCGTCGATAACCCCTAGAATATTTGAGGTCGTATCTACCATTGTCTGCCTAATCACCTCAAAAAAAACTTCTCGTTGTTCGGCAGGCAATGAGTTGAATAGGGTTAATGCCCGCTTCCAGTACTCGTCGGTTACATCTTTTATAGAGGTGCTAGAAAATAGATCTTTGTAAATAGAAAGATTCTCTTCTACGACTGTCGTTTTGAGTCCAATTACAAAGTCTTTCGGGTTCATTTGATAGCTACTCACTTGGAAAACGCGCGAGGGTAGGAGTCTTTGTTCATTTTTATCAGCGTTTGTAGTTTTTTATTCGGAACATCTTTATAAACTCGTCGAAGTTCAAGAATATCACGTGCAAGAACCTGTCGTGGGTTTGCCAGTCCTGCAGTGCTCCGAGAGACAATACCATTTGGACCTTTGATTGTATGGCCTACCTTAGGAACGAGAATTGAAGGTGCTGTAGCAGGATCATATCCAGAAATCATCTCTTTCATTAGCGCTTTTTGCCCGACGTGATGAGCATCCAGACCCGGTACGGTGCCCTTAATTTCGTTATAAGGACCAACCGTGTATTTACCTGGTACCTCTGGCGTCCCTTCATCCACTTTGGCTTTAGACGCCGGATCCTCCGCCGAACTTGTGGGCTTGCAGTTAGGGCCTCCTGGGCAGTTGTCCAACCCCAATGGATCCACCCACCCCGTAGGGTTAGGCACGTACTGGTAGTTGTTCAACCCGCCTGCAAGCTTGATCGGATCTGGCGTCAGATACCGCCCAGTGCCCGGATTGTAGTAGCGATGCCGGTTGTAATGTAAGCCCGTTTCCGCATCGAAGTACTGGCCCTGGAAGCGCAGTGGGTTGTCGATTTCGGCAATGTCGAGAGTCGCGAGGTTGCCATACGCGCGGTATTTCGCCGACCACATGATTTCGCCGCTGTAATCGGTGAGTTCCTGTGGGGTGCCCAGGTGGTCGAGTTGGTAGTAGAACGGCTCAGCTTTGAGTGGGCCTTCGCCGTCGAGCATCGCCAAGGGCCGGAAGGAGCCCGGCTCGTAGATGTAGCTGCGATAACGGTTGTTGGCGCTTTCGGCGATGAGGCGTTCGCCTTGCCACATGAACTCTGTGGTTTGACCGTCAACGGTTTTGGCGATACGGCGGCCGAAGGCGTCGTACTTGTAGCTTGCGATGCTGCCGCTGGGGAGGCTAACACCGATGAGGCGGTGTTGGCAGTCGTAGCGGTATTCGGTGACGAGCTTTTGCCCGGTTCCGCGGCGCTCACGGCTCAAATTGCCATAGGCGTCGTAGTCGTAATGGCGATCGCCCTGCATCAGCAGGCGGTTGCCTTTGACGTTGGCAAGGTTCGCGGTCGTCTGGTCGCCTTGGCCGAGCAGGTTACCTGCTGGGTCGTGGGCAAAACTTTCCGGTGTCGTGCCGCGTACGTTGATCAGTCGGTCGAGCGGGTCGTAGCGGTAGCTGCGACTGCCTTTACGGCTGTCATCAATGCCGGATAGGTTACCGTTGGCATCGTAAGCGTAGCGACGCTGAAACAGATTGCGATCCTGCTGGCTAACGCTGTGAGCTTGGAGGCGGCCTTGTTCGTCGTATTGGTATTGGCTGAGCAACAGACCCTGTTGACGCTGCTGTTCGCGACCTGCGCTGAACTGGTGGGCGGTCAGGCGTGAACCGTTGAGGTCGATGCTGCTCAGTTGACCGCCTCGTTGGTGGTGATAATCAAGCTTGCTGCCGTCCGGGAGGCGACAGTGCTTCAGTTGGCCTACGGTGTCGTACTCGTAACGCAGCGTGCCCCAACCTTGGTGCTCGGTGATCAGGCGGTCTTGCAGGTCGTATTCGTAGGCCAGCGGCCAGTTTCCGTCATCGACGTTCACCAGGCGCCCGAGGGCGTCGTAGCTGTAGTGAATTTCCTCGCCATCGGCCAGGGTTTTCACCAGCAGGCGGCCAGCGGCATCGCGCTGGTACTCGGTAATCAGTTCGTTACCGTCGTCGCCGAACTCGGTTTTCTTCAGCAACTGACCATTAAGGTCGTATTCATAAGCGGTACGACGACCGTCGAAGCCGGTTTCCTGCTGGATCAGGCCGTTCGGGTAGTAATCGAGGTGGTAGTGCTCGCCACGTTCGTTTTCGATCTCGCTAAGCAGCAGACGTGCATTGTCATAGCGATAGCGCAGTTGGCTGCCATCCGGGTTAATACGGCGGCTGACCAGGTGCAGGTTATCGGCATATTCGTAGCGGGTGACGCGGCCCAATTCATCGCGCTCGGCGGTGACGCGGCCGTATGGGTTGTAAGTGAACGCGCGCGTAGCGCCGCCGGGCAGGGTGATTTGCGCGAGCCGGTTGGCCGCATCCCATTGGTATTGGGTGATTGCGCCGCTTTCGTCCTGACGGGTGATCTGCCGGCCCAACGCGTCGTAGCGGTACTTGCGCTGACCCCCATCGGGCAACTGTTCTTCGAGCAGTTGACCGAGATTGTTCCAGCCCAGTTGATGGCGACTGCCATCCGGATGACGGATTTCTAGAAGACGGCCCTGACGGTCATAGTTGTAGTGGGTCGAATTACCATCAGGGTCGATTTGTTCGGTGATATCGCCTTGGTCGTTGCGCCAATATATCCACTTCGCCGGGCCACGATTCACCACGCGAACGTAGCCGTGGTAATACTCGTAGGAGGTCGGGGTGTCTTCTGGCGGTATGACCGCGATCAGTCGGCCAGCATCGTTGTATTGGTATTCGGTGACGGCGCCGAGTGGGTCTTTCTCGGCGATCAGGCGGCCCTTGTCGTCGTAGGCCTTGAGGTGCTCCGCACCGTCCGGATCAACCTTGGCGACCAGTCGTGCCTTATCGTCGTGGGTGTAGACCTCTTCGCTGCCGTCAGCATTGGTAACCGTGACGCTGCCTTTGTCATCCCAGGCGTAATGCGCGTCCATTTGCGAGAAGCTTGCCCAGTGATGGATGCAGCGCGCCGATTTACCTTCTTTTTCCCATTCCCAGTAGAAACTGGCGCCACCGGCGAGTTGCCGCTCAAGAATGACGTTCTGGTCGTTGTAGGCATAACGCTCGGCTTCGCCGGCGGCATTTTTAGCTTCGATCAAGCGGTGCTGGGTGTCGTAGCTGTAGGTGACGAGTGTCTGGATGGTGCTCCAGGTATCTTCCAGATTGTCGGCCGGGATGAACTGCTGGTAGTCGATGGCGACGATGTGCTTGCGGTCGTAACGTACAAGGAGAGCCCGACCTGCGCCGTTATCGACACGTTTGATTCGCCCATGAATGTCACGGGTGATGTGCAGGCGATTGCCGTAGTTGTCGCTGATGGCGATCAGCGTGGCGCCCTTGCTGTTGTAACGAAAGTGGTAGAACTGGGCACGTTCTCCGGCTTGGGTGAGGATCAGTTCTGAGGGATCATCACCCAGGAAAATCGCTGCTTCCGACAGGCTGTTGGTGATCGCCGGACGCTGCACACTCGGTAACGGGAACGTGGTGATACGGTTTTCGTGGTCGCTCCAGACCACCTCTTCATCTTTGATGTCTACCCGCTGGGCAAGTGCATGGCTCCAGCCGTAACCGAGGCCGCAATCAATTTCCGCAGCGCTGGTGCGGTAAAGGCGAGTCCACTCGAAAGGTAGCAGTCCGTCGAGCTGACCATCGGTCAGCGTCAGTAGCTCTTCACCGGTAACCATGGAAACCGGGCAATTGTTGGTGCAGGTTTTCTTGGCGCAGGTTGAGCTTTTTTCGTCGGGCGTTTTTGACTGGGCCGGCGCATCGCTGACCTTTTCCTTTGGTTCCAGGACGAATTGTTTCTCTGCTTTTTTTCGAGCAAATGCCGAGGCGTTTTTTTCCAGCAGCGTTGGGGTGTCGCTGGTGATCGGCAAAGGACCTTTTGCGCTTGCAGCAGTGGCTTGCTCGATTTTCAACGCAGCCTTTTTGGCGGCATTCATCGGTACGCCTTGCGCACTGGCCAACAGCGGCTTCACGGTTTCGCCGTGAGCCTTCAAGGCGTGTCCCTTACTCGCGGCCAAGAGTTTTTCCGCGAGTTCCTCCAGCATTTTTACCGCTGTGCCAGATTGGACCTTGGCCAAGGTTTTTGTGCCAACACGAATCGCCAGCCCGAGACCGCCCGATAGGCAGATCCCCAGTATCACGTTGATCAGAAAGGAGGCTCCGATGGCTGTAATCACTTCCACACAGACTTGCGGAGGCAACATGCCAACCCACGCGATAATGGCGGAAAGATAGATGTACATCAGCGGTTCGTCGCTGAGAATCAACAATCCGGTGGCTATGGCTTCTTGCGACGCCGAGTAGAGTTTCTCGACTTCCTCTTTACTCAGGTAATGAAGAAGTTTTTCCACATTTTTAAAAGGGTCGGCTAATAGTTCGAACAGGCTTTTGATGTCATCCCACAGACCCAGAAGCGCTTTCTCAAGACTATCGAGTGCAGACTGCACCAATATGAGCGAGCGACCCGCCCGGTCTGTCGCCGAGTAGCTCGCCCACTGCGGCTGGAACTTACTCGACCATTCGCTTTTCAACCAGCCGTCAAGATTGCCGATGACCCCCTGGTATGAGTCGTACAGCGCTTTGACGTTGCTTTCAGAAACATTAGGGAAAAAAGTGATGCGGTACATCTGACCCGGTTTGCAGCCCTTGATAACTTCAATACCGCTTGGGCCGATAGTCGCAGGAATCACCGGACCGACAACGTCGTATCCGCCGAACATCGCTTTTTTGACGGGCTCAAGCTTGACCGGTGTATTGCCGATGGGCACGTACCGAGCGCTCTCAAACATATGGATCAGGGTGAAATCACCCATCAGAGGACAGGTGGCAAAGGTTTCAACCGGCCCTGTCTTGGTCTTGCGCTCAGTGACGCTGACTTCGTTGCCCACCTTGAATTTCTGATCGACATCCATTGCCCAGCCAGTCCAGAAGCCGTCGGCCCAGGTCTTGTATTCGGTTAGGCAATTATTGAAGTCCTTGAGAATGACATTCACGTCTGGGGTCTTGGCGTCGAGGACTCGAATAACCAAATTACCGATGGGATCAATCATGACGTGACTTCCTTTGTCAGCTCAGCAGCAAGACGCTCTGCCATATCTTCTGTATTGGATTGTTGGCGCACGAAGCGCTCGACCTTGTGACGCAGGTTTCTTTCGGGGAAGGCGAAGAACAGTTCCGGGCAATCCTCTCCCAACCACTGCATCAAGTTGTCGACGACGGTGGTGTGGTCTTTCTCTGCCAGGGTGTCGACTAACGCCTGCGGCACTTCCCACCACGGCCAAGCCTTGGCCGGTGGCACTCCCCTCGGTCCCACGTCCAGTTTCTGGCCATTGATCAGGTAGCGGTCGAACACTGGTAAAACCTCTCCAACTCCTGCACCTAGCCCTTCAAGAATCGGAAAGATGTGCCGGCCATCCCAGAACCGGAAAAACACCTCGGTCCTGTCGGGCATGAACACCTGAGTCAAGCTGCGAAGGTGTTCAAACACCACGTGCGGGGGACTGGTGGATACCGCCAGCCAACCCCAGTCCTGAGCATCGGTTTCGGCAATCCATTGAAGAAAACCAGCGTTGGGTTTCAGCTCGGCGAGGTAGGGCATGACGGGCTGCCAATCGGCGTAAGGCGTGCCGCTCCAGATTGGAATCAGTTCTGGTGCCATGTCTTGCTGGTAGAAGGCTTTGAGTGGTTCGGCATCACTGGCCGCACTGACGATCAAATACAACCGCTCACCCACCTGCAACGGTCGCTCAGCCAGCCACGCCTGCGGAGTCAAAAGATCAGATCGCACAAGCACCTGCCTTGCATTTCTCACACTCTTCACAGAACGGCGCATTACGTTTCAACGTATTGATCTGCGCCGGTGTCAGCACGGCGCCAGCCTTATCCGCATCCGCCTGTTTCAACACCCCCGGCATCAACGGTGCCGCGCCCGTGCCGTTGCCAGGACTGCCGCCGGAGTTCATGTTGATCACCGGCCCGCTCAGCGTGACGCCACTGCCGTCGATCTTGATGAAGCTGCCGCCGCCCTTGAGGGTCAGTTCGCTGCCGGCCTCGAGCACGACTTTCATGCCGCTGCTCAGGTGAATTTCCTGGCCGGCTTCGATGAATTGCCCGGTGCCGATTTTGATGTGCTGGTTCACACCGACGGTGAGGTGGTCGTTGGCGCGGGTTTCGACTTTACGATCGGCGTAGACGGTGTGGTGTTCTTCGGCCTTGAATTCGCTGTAGCTGTTTTGCTCGACGGTGTCGTGGCGTTCGTGGCCGACGCGGATCTTCTGGTCGTGCTCGACGTTTTCGTCCCAGTCGCGCTGGGCGTGCAGGAAGATTTGTTCCTGGCCCTTTTTGTCTTCGATGCGCAGCTCGTTGTAGCCGCCGCCACCTGGGGAACTCAGGGTCTTGAAGGTGCTGCGGGTCTTGTTCGCCGGCAGGTCGTAGGGGACGACGTTTTCCTTGTGGTACAGGCAGCCGCTGATCAGCGGTTGATCCGGGTCGCCTTCAAGGAACGTCACCAGCACTTCCATGCCGATGCGCGGGATGGCAATGCCGCCGTAGTGGGCGCCGGCCCAGGCGGAGGAGACGCGCAGCCAGCAACTGGTTTTGTCGTCGGCCTGGCCTTCGCGATCCCAGTGAAATTGCACTTTGACGCGACCGTACTGGTCGCAGTGGATCTCTTCACCTTTGGGGCCGGTGACGACGGCGCTCTGGCTGCCGAGGATTCGCGGCTTGGGGTGATTGAGCGGCGGACGGTTCGGCACGTCCCATGGGGTGGCCTGGAAACGGTTGCGATAGCCTTGGTGAAAGTCGTCTTTCAGCGCGGTGGTGTTGCTGGTGACCGACTCCTCAAGGACTTGCGGCTGCTTGCCTTCGTGGAGGATTTCGGTCAGCAGCCACAGGTCGTTCCACTTGGCTTTCGGGTGCTCGGTCAGGGCCAGGAAGTGGCCGCTGGCCAGGATCGGCTGATCGCTGCGGCCTTCGGCGAGCTGGAAGTCGCTGCGGTGACGTTCGAGGGCGCGTTTGGCCAAGTGCTTGCCGCGTTCACGGTCGATGAAACGGCCGGGATAGTCGTAGTCTTCGAGGTCGGGCAGGGCGTCGCCACGGTTTTCCGCTTCGAGGGTCAGGCGCGGTTTTTCGAAGTCGTAGTCGCGGCGGGTGGTGCGGCTGGTGCGGGTTTCCAAACGCAGGTCGAAGCGCTTGATCACCGGGTTGTTGGCGACCATGCCGGAGTCTTGCTGGTAGGCCACTGGCGCGAGTTTCGGGAACACCGTCTGGTCATCGCCGAACACCAGTTTGTGGGCCGTGGCGCTGTGTTCGAAGTGGTAGTGAATACCTTCTTCCTCGCACAGGCGCTGGATGAACTGCAGGTCCGATTCATCGTACTGAACGCAGTAGATGCGCTCGGGATAAATCGCCCCGACTTTGAATTCGTAGGCATTACTTTGGATGCCGTGCTCTTCGAGGACCATGCCGACGATTTTCGGCACGCTGAGGTTCTGGAAGATGCGTTGGTTGATGCGGTGCGCCAGGTAGGACAGCTGCGGACGCAGGGTCACCGCGTAGCGGGTCAGGCGTTTGCCGGAATCACCCTGGGCGGCACGATAGATCTGGCCATGGATGCCGCTGCCGTCAGGCGAGAGCTGCAAAAAGGCCGGTTTGTGCAGCAGGGTTTCGAGGTCCAGGGACGGCTGTTCACTGACCAGTTCCACCTCAAACACAAAAGGCTGGCTGATGGCTTCCCGACCTTGCAGGGCAAGCACCTGGAGATCGTTATCCAGACCTTCGATAGTCAGGGCAAAGTGAGTCTGATTGGCCGGCGCGAACATCCCTTGTTCCTCGTGCTGTGCAGCAGCGTTCGCCAAGACCTGGATCAGGAATCAGCAGACGCAAAATTCTGAAAGGGCGTAAACAACATCGACCAGCAGAGCTGGCCGATGCGTGAAGCGGTCAGCCGCGATTAAGCGACTGGTTGACGCCAGTCATCGGAACCCGAAGTACCGGATACTTCGTGGGTCCAGGTGATTTTGCGGTAGGTGAACTGCACTTCTTCCAGGTGCGTGAAGTGGGAGTTCGACGGGTCCTGGCAGTTGTGCATTTTGTTGTTGATGGCGACGATGATCGCGTCTTCCAGTTTGGTGGTGTAGTAGTGCTCTTGGGTCCCTTGGGCCGAAGTGCGGTACCACTGGATAACGATTTCGCTCATGCGCTCGCCGGAAGTCAAAGCGGCTTGCAGCAGTGGCGAAGCCTTGTCGTAGACCTTGGTGATCACCACTGGCTTGTGTACGCGCTGGCCGGTCGGTTGGCCGGACTGCGGATCACGCGGGATGATCACGTCGTGGCTGAAAGCCTGAACCATGACCTGGTCTTCGTGACCTTCCTGGTAGGTGTTGCCAACCGAGTCGGCGGTGAATGCGCCGGCAGTGATCAGACCTTGTTTTTCGCCAGTGACGGACATGTACGCTGGTGTAGCCATGGATGTGCTCCTTGCTAAAAATTTAGGGTGCCCGGGAGGCGGTATCGCCCGGTGGGTGCCTGACTGTTATCAAGGTCCGTGCCAGAAATGTTGAGGGCTATATAAACCGGGCCGCTGCGACGGTTTTCGCAATGGCGTGAACGGATCTGAAGCGAAACCACCCGACAAAGTGCGCAACTTCTTGCACACCACTGCGCAACTTCTTGCGCACTTGGCTGGAGGCCCCGGCGGGCCTGGCGCTTAGCGATACAGGAGGAGGGTTCAGTGAGATAAGTGCGCAACTTCTTGCGCATCAAGGCCATGCGCCACCATTAAAGGCTTGCGCCAATCTGCTCGACGAAGTGTGTGATGGTGGTTTCGTTGCGCCGGTAATAGGTCCAAGGCCCGATCCGCTGCGAGGTTACCAGGCTGGCTCGTTGCAATGCGGTGAGGTACAGCGACACGGTGGACTGCGACAGGCCGACCTTTTCCTGAATGATGCTGACGCACACGCCGATTTCTTCCGGGTCGCGTTCCTGGGTCGGGAAATGTACGCGCGGGTCCTTCAGCCACAGCATGATTTGCAGGCGTGTGGGGTTGGAAAGGGCTTTGATGATGTCGTTCAGATCAAGGGTCATGGTCGAGCCTGGGGGCCTGTTTGCTGCGTCGAAATAAGCCGAAACCCTGGGGCCGGCAGATCGGCACCTGAAGTCCAGGGCCGATCTGCCGCGCAGTTTACAGGCTCGGCCGGTAGCGCGGGTAATCGCTGTAACCGGCGGCGGTTCCACCGTACAGGCTGGACGTGTCGAGTTCATTGAGCGGCCATTGATTCAGCAGGCGCGCCGGCAGGTCCGGGTTGGCGATGAACCAGCGGCCGAAACCGATCAAATCACCCCAATTGGCGTTCAGCACTTTGTCTGCGCGTTCGCCGGAATACTTGCCGGCGTACATCAGCAACCCGCTGAACGCCTCGCGCACGGCTTCGCGGAAGGTGACCGGCAGTTCCGGGGCGTTGTCCCAGTCGGCTTCGGCCAGGGACACGTAGGCAATGCCGATGCGCTCCATCAATCTGACGGCTTCCAGGTAGGTTTCATGCGGATTCTCTTCCACCAATCCGAGGTAGACCCGCGCTTCATCGGTGCTGGCGAACAGCGGCGCAAACCGCACGCCGACCCGGTCCTTGCCGACCACGGCCGCCACGGCTTCGGTGATCTCCCGCAGAAACCGCAGGCGATTGCTCAGTGAGCCGCCATATTCGTCAGTGCGCTGGTTGCTGTGTTCGGAGATGAACTGATTGACCAGATAGCCGTTGGCGCAATGCAGCTCGACGCCGTCGAATCCCGCTTCCACGGCGTTGCGCGCCGCTTGGGCATACAGTTGAACGAGTTCTTTGACCTGTTCGGTGCTTAAGGCCTGTGGCATCGACGGTTCGGCCAGCGCGCCGGTGCCCGGGCCGGTTTCGATAAACACGCTCACCGCCGTCGCCGGGATCGCTGAAGGGGCGATGGGCGCTGCGCCACCGGGCTGCAGCGAGGTGTGGGAGACCCGGCCGACGTGCCACAACTGGGCAAAAATCGGTTTGCCTTCAAGATGTACAGCCGCCGTCACCTGTTTCCAGCCGTCGATCTGTTGCTGGCTGTGAATCCCCGGCGTCCAGGCGTAACCCTGGCCCCGTGGCTCAATCTGAATGCCCTCGGTGATCAGCAAACCGGCGCTGCTGCGCTGACGGTAATACTCTGCCATCAGGGCGTTGGGAATGTTGCCCGGTTGGGTGCTGCGCGAGCGGGTCAGCGGCGGCAGCACCAGGCGGTTTTGCAGGGTGAACGGGCCGAGGCGAATGGGGGTGAAGAGGGTGGAGCCAGTCATCGGTAAGTCCTGTAAAGCGGAATGAGTGCGTTCGTGCGCCGTCAGCGGGGGGGCTGAGCAGGGTGCGCTGTGAACGCCTTTATAGAAGTATCATGATATTGCGATATATCAATATCTAAATTTGAAAGGCTTCCGTATGATCCGGCCACTCAGTGAAACGAACCACGTAACCGGGTGGTCAATGTCTCTGTACCCAAGCGCCGCCGAGCGGCCGACTATTCCTGGCATCAAGTGAGAACGACATGAAAGTCCTGATGGTTCTAACGTCCCACGATCAATTGGGAAACACCGGCAAGAAAACCGGCTTCTGGCTGGAAGAATTCGCCGCGCCGTATTATACCTTCAAAGATGCGGGCGCCCAGTTGACCCTGGCTTCGCCCAAGGGTGGCCAGCCACCGCTGGACCCGAAAAGCGACGAGCCGGACGCGCAAACCGCGGCCACAGAACGTTTTCGCAAGGACTCGGCGGCGCAGTCGGCGTTGTCTTCCACGGTACTGCTGAGCAGCGTCAAGGCTGAAGATTTTGATGCCGTGTTCTATCCGGGCGGCCATGGCCCGTTGTGGGATTTGGCTGAAGACCAGCATTCGATCACGTTGATCGAGGCGTTTTACAAGGCCGGTAAACCAGTGGCGACCGTCTGCCACGCGCCGGGTGTGTTGCGTCACGTCAAGGACGCGGACGGCCAGCCGTTGGTCAAAGGCAAGCGTGTGACCGGGTTCAGCAACACGGAAGAAGAAGCGGTGCAACTGACTGATGTGGTGCCGTTTCTGGTCGAGGATATGTTGAAGGCCAATGGCGGGATTTATTCGAAGGGCGCTGATTGGGCGAGCTATGTGACGACTGATGGGTTGTTGCTAAGCGGGCAGAATCCGGCGTCGTCCGAGGCCACGGCCGAAGCATTGTTGGCGGCCTTGAAAAATTAAGATCAAAAGATCGCAGCCTTCGGCAGATCCTACATGGGGATGCATACCCTGTAGGCGCTGCCGCAGGCTGCGATCTTTTAATGCATCACCGCTTGAGCGATGAAAAACACTCATCAATCGAGCGCTGTTGCGTCTCGGCATACAGTCCCAACTCATCAATGGTTGAACGCCCCAACGCCTGTTCAAACGCCTGCTGATTCGAATGCACGCCATAGTGCGTTTGCGCCGCATCCCCCAGGTTCGACTGGAAAATCCCCGCCGCACTCACCGGCAAAAAGTCTTCGTACACCAGCGGCTCAACCCGCACATAGCCCTCGCTGAGCAAATCCTCAAGCGGCCTCCCGGCCAGTTCATCCGCTGCCAGGCCTTTTTCCGTAACAAAGTAGCGAAAGTACGCCAGTTCCTGTCGGCGCATGCCTTCAAGCGTGTCAGGGAATTCGCCAAAGTGCTGAGCCATCAACTCGTTATAGCGTGCGGCGTTGGCTTCGTTGGGGAAGTCCTTCAATTCATCCCGCGCCGCATTCAGCAAACGGTCATAAAGCGCCCGGCCCTTGGGGGTGAGCGCTGCGCCGCGCTGTTCGATTTCACCGAAGCGGGCGCTGTGGCTGCCGCGTGTCTGGTCTTGATCGGTGAAGGCAATCGGTTCATCCAGCGCTTTGAAACTGGTCTGGCGCAGCAGGATCGGGCACTGGCGGCGCGGGGGGCCTTCGATCACGGCTTTGGGGGTGATGCCGTGGGCCGGCATTTGCGCCTGGACGATGTCGATGTCCAGGGTGCGCGGAGTCAGGTGATTGATGTGCGGGCCTTTGAACGCCACCACGTCGGCGATCAGTCGATGCTGGGCGCTGAGTTGCTGGTATTGCGTGGCGGTGACGGTGGCGCTGTGGTGCCAGCGGAAGGTTTCCAGAGCCTGTTCGACAAATTCCCAGGCTTGCTTTTCTGTCAGCCCGCCGTGGGCTTCGGCTTGTTCGATCAGCGCCAGCGCCTCGGGGGTGAAAATCTGGCGTTTATCCAGCACCGATTGAGCGAAGGCGCGCAGTTCCAGGTCTTCGATCAACTCCAGGCGCAGCAGTGAGGTGAACACCCGGAACGGACTGACTTGCAACGCCGCTTCATGCTCCGCGCGAAATGCCGTGGAATGCACCGGCACACCGGCCGGGGTCAGGTCGTAGTAGCCCACCGGTTGCATGCCCATCACCGCGAATAGTCGGGCGAGGGTGGCCAACTCAGCAGCCGTGCCAACGCGGATTGCGCCATGGCGTTCCAGGTCCAGGCGCTGGATTTCGCCGGTGCTTTCAAGTTGGCGGGCGATCTGCGGATCGCTGGCCAGCACATGGCGATTGGTTTGCTCCACCAGTTCCATCAGCGCGCCGTACAGCGGCACTTCTTCGCGGTACATGTCGGACATCGCTTTGGAGAAGCGTTGGCGGATCAGGTCGGGGCTAACGAAGCTGGGGTGGTTCATGAAAAAAATTCCTGGCGCGGTGACAGAGAGGATGGAAGGAAAGATCGCAGCCTTCAGCGGCGGCGACAAACGAAGATTCCTACGAACTTCATTCTCCCAGCGACTGGTCCACCCATTCGATCCAGTGCCTGACCGGCGTTCGCCCGGCGCTGGCGAGGTGGCTCTGGCAGCCAATGTTGGCGGTGACGATCAATTCGGGGCGACCGCTTTCCAGGGCGTTGAGCTTGTTGTCGCGCAGTTGCCGGGCCAGTTCCGGTTGGGTCAACGAGTAAGTCCCGGCTGAACCACAACATAAATGACTGTCCGGCACGGCGGTGAGGTTGAAACCGAGCCGGGTCAACACGGCTTCCACTGCACCGCCGAGCTTCAAAGCGTGCTGCATGGTGCAGGGGCAGTGGAAAGCGATGCGCTGATCCGTCGCGGCGCAGACCCGCTCCAAGGGTTCGTCGGCCAGCACTTGCACCAGGTCCAGCGCCAGCGCACTGACCCGCGCAGCTTTCGCCGCGTAGGCCGGGTCGCTCTCCAGCAAATGCCCGTAATCCTTGATGAACGCGCCGCAACCGCTGGCGGTCTGGACGATGGCTTCGGCGCCGTTTTCCAGGTGCGGCCACCACACATCGATGTTGTGCCGGGCGCGATCCAGACCTTTGGCCTGCCCGTCGAGGTGATAATCCAGCGCGCCGCAGCACCCGGCCTCCGGCGCCGCAATGACGCTGATCCCGAGCCGATCCAGCACCCGCGCCGTCGCCGCGTTGGTGTTGGGCGACAAACCGGGTTGCACGCAACCTTCCAGCAGCAATACTCGCCGGGCATGCCGGGGGGCAGGGCGCACGCCGCTGGCCGGCAGGTCATGGGGCAACTTCGCTTCAACATGGCGCGGCAGCAACGGTCGGAACGTGGCTCCGATCCGCAGCAGGGATTTGAACAACCCCGGATTCGGCGCCAATGCCCGCAACCCCGCGCGCAACAAGCGCTGGGCGGCCGGGCGCGGCACCGCTTGATCGACCACCGCGCGGCCAATGTCCAGCAAATTGTGATAATCGACCCCGGACGGACAGGTGGTTTCGCAGTTGCGGCACGAAAGGCAACGGTCCAGGTGCAGTTGGGTTTTTGCGGTGGCTGGCGCGCCCTCGAGCACTTGTTTGATCAGATAAATGCGCCCGCGTGGGCCGTCCAGTTCATCCCCCAGCAGTTGATAGGTCGGGCACGTGGCGTTGCAAAATCCGCAATGCACGCAGGTACGGAGGATTTTTTCCGCTTCCTCTGCCCGTGGCAGTTTCCGCGCTTGCTCGCTGAGGGTGGTTTGCATGCTAGAACTCCGCGTACATCCGGCCCGGGTTGAACAGCCCTTGCGGGTCCAGTTGCGCCTTGAGTTGCCGGTGGTAACGCAATAGCGCCGGGGCCAGTGGCTGGAACGGGGTTTGCGTGGCGCCGTGGCTGAAACAGGTGGCGTGACCGCCCAGTTCATGGACTTTTGACTGAATATCCTGGGCGTCGGATTTCAACCAGCGTTGCGCCCCGGCCCAGTCGATCAGTTGCTCGCCGGGCAGCGATAACGGCCCGAGGTGGTTGGGCAGCGACAGTCGCCACAACGGCAAGCCTTCATCGAAAAACCCCAGCCGTTGTTCATTCAGATCAGTCCAGTAACACGAGTCCAGTGGTTCACCGCCCAGTCGCTGATGGGCCGCCGTCACCGAGCCCTCACCACCCTCCAGCCGCAGAAACAAACGCTGACCATCATGACTCGCTGCGCTGATCGGCAACGGTTGCTGGCCCCATTCGGCGAGTTTGCTCAGGGCCTGGGCGCTGTCGAGTTCCAGGCTGATGCTCAAGCATCGGCGGGGCTTGGGCAGCACTTTGAGCGAGACTTCGGTCAGCACCCCGAGGCAACCGTAGCTGCCCGCCAACAGCCGCGAAAGGTCATAACCGGCGACGTTTTTCATCACTTCGCCGCCGAACCGCAGGTGTTTGCCGAGACCGGTAATCACCCGTGTACCGAGGACGAAATCCCGCACCGAACCCGACCACGGACGCCGTGGCCCGGACAGCCCGGCCGCGATCATCCCGCCCACCGTGGCGTCTTCGCCAAATGCCGGTGGCTCGCAGGGCAGCATTTGCCCGGCGGCGTCGAGGGTGGCCAACAGTTCGCTCAGCGGCGTACCGGCGCGAACGCTGATCACCAGTTCCGTCGGGTCATAACTGACGATGCCGCGATGGGCCCGGGTGTCGAGTATTTCCCCGGCGACCTCGCGGCCCAGAAAGGCCTTGCTGTTGCTGCCCTGAATCCGCAGTGGCGTAGCGTTTTCCCGAGCCTGATTGACCTGCGCCAGCAACGCTTCGCTGGCATCGAATGCCAGCATCAGAAACGCTCCAGCTCGGGAAACGGCAATTGCCCGGCGTGGATGTGCATCGCGCCGAATTCGGCGCAGCGGTGCAGGGTCGGGATGTTCTTGCCGGGGTTGAGCAGGCCTTGGGGGTCGAACGCGGCTTTGACCGCGTGAAACAGGGTCAACTCGTCGCTGTTGAACTGCGCGCACATCTGATTGATTTTCTCCCGGCCCACGCCGTGTTCGCCGGTGATGCTGCCGCCCACTTTCACGCACAGTTCGAGGATTTGTCCGCCCAACGCTTCTGCCCGCGCCAGTTCGCCGGGCTGGTTGGCGTCAAACAGGATCAGCGGATGCATGTTGCCGTCGCCGGCATGGAACACATTGGCGACCCGCAAACCGTGCTCGGCGGCGAGGCGGGCGATGCCTTCCAGGACGCCGGGCAATTCGCGGCGCGGGATGGTGCCGTCCATGCAGTAGTAATCCGGCGACAATCGACCGATGGCCGGGAAGGCATTTTTGCGCCCGGCCCAGAAGCGTACGCGTTCGGCTTCGTCCCGGGCCTGGCGCACTTCAGTGGCGCCGGCCTGCTGCATGACCTCGCGTACGCGCAGGCAATCGTCGTGGACATCGGCTTCGACGCCGTCCAGTTCGCACAACAGGATGGCTTCGGCGTCCACCGGGTAGCCCGCGTGGATAAAGTCTTCGGCGGCGCGGATGGCCAGGTTGTCCATCATTTCCAGGCCTCCGGGGATGATCCCTGCGGCGATGATGTCGGCGACGGCGCGGCCGGCCTTTTCCACGGAGTCGAAACTGGCGAGCAGGACTTTAGCGACTTGCGGTTTGGGCAGCAGTTTGACCGTGACTTCGGTGATGATCCCCAGCAAACCTTCGGAACCGGTGAACAGTGCGAGCAGGTCGAAACCCGGTGAGTCCAACGCTTCAGAGCCCAGGGTCAGGCGTTCGCCTTCGATGGTGAGCACTTCCAGTTTCAGCAGGTTGTGCACGGTCAGCCCGTACTTGAGGCAATGCACGCCGCCGGCGTTTTCCGCGACGTTGCCGCCGATGGAACAGGCGATTTGCGAGGACGGGTCCGGCGCGTAATACAAACCAAACGGCGCCTCCGCTTCTGAGATCGCCAGGTTACGCACCCCCGGCTGAACCCGCGCGGTGCGGGCGGCGGGGTCGATGTGCAGGATGTTGTTGAAGCGCGCCATCACCAGCAGCACGCCTTTGTCCAGAGGCAAGGCGCCGCCGGATAATCCGGTGCCGGCCCCGCGCGCCACCACCGGCACCTGTTGGGCGTGGCAGATTTCCAGAAGTTTTTGTACCTGCTCCAATCGCCGGGGCAGGGCCACCAGCATCGGCGAGGTGCGATAGGCCGAGAGCCCGTCGCATTCGTAGGGTTTGAGTTCTTCTTCGCGCCAGAGCATATCCAGGTCGGGGATTTGCTGGTGCAGCAGATTGAGCAGGGCGGCTTTGTCGACGTCGGGCAACGGGCCGTCGATGCGTTCGTCGTACAGAATGTTCATCGCGCTGATCCATCAATGCCTTTCCAGCCAGGCGCAGGAGTACTCATTAGTTTTTCTGCCCCAGAAACTCCCGATACAACCGCGCCGCCCGGGTCGGTTGTTCAACCATCGGCATATGCCCAATGCCTTCCCAAATGTCCACGCGCAAATTGGCAATGCCCTTGCTCCACACCGCCACACTGCTGACGTCGATCAAGCGGTCCTTGCGCCCCCACAACAACAGCGCCGGGCATTTGATGTCGGGGAGTTTTGCTTCCATCGGCGGGCTGGCGCGGAAGTCCTGGAAGATTTCCGCCAGTTCATCGCGGCTTTGTTCATAGCGCTGGGCCACGGCGTCCAGCACCACCCCCGGCACCCACGGCGGGTTGGCCATGGTCATGGCGTAGAAGTGCTGGAACTCTTCTCTGGAGTGAATCAAAAACGGGTTGTGCCCCTTGGCCAGTTGGCGCTCCAGGTCGCTGACTTCCGGGGCGGTGACGCCCGCCGGATCGATCAGCGCCACCGAGGCGATGCGCTCGGGGTAAGTGGCCGCCAGCCACGCCGCAATGTAGCCGCCCATGGAGTTGCCGATCACATGCACTTTCTCGACCCCGCAGACGTCGAGCAACTGGATCATCCGTTTGGCCTGCACGCCGATGTCGTAGCCGCCGCCAGCCTTGAACCCGGTTTCGCCATGGCCGGCGAGGTCGGGGATGATCACCCGGTAGTCGCCGACAAAGTGCCGGGCAAAGCGCAGCCAGAGGTTCTTGTCGGCGCTGTAGCCGTGCAGCATCAATATGGCGCTGGAGGCTTCATACGGTCCGCCCTGCCAGGTCGAGACGGTCATTTCGCTGATCGGCACGACAATCTTGTGCAGCCGATACAGCTTGGCCTCCAGGGCCATGCTCAGGTCATACAGCCAGTGGCCGACGGCGGGGTAACTCAACCAGCTCCAAGCCACGAAAACCGCAATTGCGACAACCAACACAAGCATCAGACGTGTTCCTTCTACGTGATCAAGACAGAATGTGGTCGGCGGGTTTCAGCGTTCGGGTCAAACGGTGATAGCTGAAACTGAACCCCGGAAACATGGCGATCACATGGCCGCTCTTGCTTTGATACCAACTGTGGCAGCCCCCGGACTTCCACACTGTGCGTTCCATTTCCCGGTGGATCATTTCAGTGTAGGTACGTTCCGCCTCGGGGCGTACTTCAATGCTGTGCAAGCCCTGTTCTTTTAGTGTGCGGATGCAATCGAGGATGTAATTCATCTGGGATTCGATGATGAACAGCGCCGAGGTATGGCCGATGCCGGTGTTGGGCCCGGTGACGATAAACAGGTTGGGGAAGTCCGGCAGGCTGGTGCCCAGATACGCCCGAGGGTACTGGGCCCAGAAGTCTTTCAGGCGTTTGCCGTGCTTGCCGGTGACCGGGTAGGAAATCACCCCGTCGGTGGCGTCGTAACCGGTGGACCAGACGATCAGATCGACGTCGATGTGCTGGCCGTCCAGGGTGTTGATCCCGGTTTCATTGAGGGAGGCAATGCCCTGTTCGCGACTGTGCAGCGTTACATTCGGCCGGCCGAGCGCCGGGTACAGCGTGCTGGAAACCACCACCCGTTTGCAGCCGATGGTGAAATCCGGGGTCAATTTACGGCGTAATTCGGGGTCGGGCACTTGGCGCTTGAGGAAGCGCAGGGCCTGTTGCTGAACCAGATGAATTGCCGGTTTGGAGTATTTGAAGGCAATCACCCGGGTTTCGAATTGCCAGTAAATCATCCAGCGCAGCAGCTTGTAGGCCGGTTTCAATCCGAGCAGCCAGCGCTGGAAGCGCCCGAACGTGCGGTCGGCCCGGGGTAAAACCCAGTGGGCCGAGCGCTGGAACACGTGCAGGTGCTCGACATCGGGCGCAATCGCCGGGATCACCTGCGCCGCACTGGCACCGCTGCCGACGATGGCGACGCGTTTACCGCTGTAGTCGTAGGAATGGTCCCAATGATTGGTGTGAAAGGTTTTGCCTTGGAAGCGATCCATGCCGTCGAAGTGTGGGATCACCGGTTGGCTCAGCGGTCCTGTCGCGTTGATCAAAAACTGCGCGTAGAACGTACCTTTGCTGCCGGTGTGCACGGCCCAGCGTTTAGCCGTGTCGTCCCATTCAATGGCTTCGACATTGGCGTCCAGTTCCACTTTTTCGCGCAGGCCGAAGTGCTCCACCACATGTTGGGTGTAGCGGTGCAGTTCAGCCTGTTCGGCGAACATCTGCGTCCACCGGTACGGGGCGAAGGACAGCGAATACAGCGGCGAGGGCACGTCGACGGCGGCACCGGGGTAGGTGTTCTGGCACCAGGTGCCGCCGAAAAAGTCCCGCCGTTCCAACAGGCGAAAATCGCTGATTCCCGCTTTGAGCAAATTGACCGCCGCACACTGGCCACCAAAACCGCTGCCGATGATCAACACCTGATAGGTCTGCATGGGTCTCCTTTTTTGTGGTTGTTTAACGAACCCTCCCATCATGTATAGCCAATCTGCGCGCCCATGCCCCCGCTTTTGTTTGTAGGAGCAAGGCTTGCCCGCGATCAACGATAACGCGGTGAACCTGATGGACCGCCTTATCGTTGATCGCG
>Ga0302175_10000251_pt1 | contig 20362 bp, 15 predicted proteins | sample I_Fen_N3_3_FD_198791 | JGI IMG/M metagenome (GOLD analysis project Ga0302175, IMG submission 198791) | Peat permafrost microbial communities from Stordalen Mire near Abisko, Sweden - I_Fen_N3_3 | ecosystem: Environmental > Terrestrial > Soil > Wetlands > Permafrost | place: Sweden: Abisko... | reverse complement strand
CCCCGAGCCCCATGCCGACGATGCCCCACACCACCGTCATAATGGCGAATTGGCGGACCACCTTGTAGTTGTAGGCGGTACTGATAGAAGTGTTCATGGTTCCCCATCCACGGTTCAGCTGAAGTGAAAGCGACTGCGCACGGCAAGGCGCGCTCACTTCTTCTGGAGTTATAGGCAGACTAAAAGCGAGGCAAGCATGGGCAAAGAGCACAAGGCCAGTATTGACGGGGATCAATGGGCGCAGTGCGTCGAGGAACTCGGCGGGATATGGAATGCCGCGCAGACGTCGGGCAGTGGCGAGCAGCTGACGTTGATTCTGGCTCATGGCGCCGGTGCACCGATGGACAGCGGGTTCATGGACGATATGGCTGCACGCCTTGCCAGCCATGGTCTCGGCGTCTTGCGTTTCGAGTTTCCCTACATGGCCCAGCGGCGTGTGGACGGCGGCAAGCGCCCACCCAATCCGGCCCCGAAACTGCTGGAGTGCTGGCGCGAGGTGTATGCCCGGGTGCGACCCCATGTCGCTGGGCGCTTGGCCATTGGCGGCAAGTCCATGGGCGGGCGCATGGCCAGCTTGCTGGCAGATGAATTAGGCGCCGATGCTCTGGTGTGCCTGGGTTATCCGTTTTACGCCGCCGGCAAGCCGGAAAAACCCCGTGTCGCCCATCTGGCCGAGATTGCCACGCCGACCCTGATTATCCAGGGCGAACGTGATGCCCTGGGCAATCGGGCGGCGGTGGAGGCTTATGCATTGGCGCCGAGCATCCAGGTGCACTGGCTGGTGGCCGGCGATCACGATTTGAAGCCGCTGAAGGCCTCTGGCTTCAGCCATGAGCAGCACCTGGAGTCCGCCGCGAGCCGGGTCGCGTCTTTCCTGCGAGCGCTGTGAGTGTGGTCATGGGCGCTCTGCGGCGGCCTGGACGACGCCCATAAAAAAACCGGAAGCCTGGGCTTCCGGTTTTTTAACGCTCAAAGCATCAGCGGTTGAAGCGTTCTACCAACGAGTATTGAGTGTTGGCGGTGCGGGTCAGCTCTTCGCTGAGTTGCGCCGAGTGCTGGGCTTGTTCCGAGGTTTGATCGGCCAGTTGCGCAATGGTGCTGATATTACGGCTGATCTCTTCGGCCACGGCGCTTTGCTCTTCAGTGGCCGCGGCGATCTGGGTGGTCATGTCGGTGATATTGGCCACCGCCTCGCTGATGCCGATCAGTGCCTGGTCGGCTTCCAGCACCCGTGCCACGCCTTCTTCGGCCTGGCGATGCCCGGCGTCCATGGTTTGCACGGCGGTGCTGGCAGTTTGCTGCAGCTTGGCGATCAGGGTGTGGATCTGTCCGGTGGATTCGCTGGTGCGCTGGGCCAGTTGCCGCACTTCGTCGGCCACCACGGCAAAGCCACGGCCCATTTCCCCGGCGCGCGCCGCTTCGATAGCGGCGTTCAGCGCCAGCAGGTTGGTCTGGTCGGCGATGCCCTTGATCACATCGACCACGCCACCGATTTCGTCGCTGTCCTTGGCCAGTTGGGTCACGGTCAGGCCGGTTTCCCCCACGACCACGGACAGGCGCTGAATCGCTTCGCGGGTTTCGCCGGCGATATCGCGCCCGCGCCCGGTCAGGCGGTTGGCTTCCTGAGTGGCGTCGGCCGTGCGCTGAACGTGGCTCGCCACTTCCTGGGTGGTGGCCGCCATCTGGTTGACGGCGGTGGCCACTTGTTCGGTTTCGACGCGCTGGCGTTCCAGGCCGGTGGAGCTCTGGTGGGCCAGGGTATCGGACTGACGGGCTTGCTCGTTGAGGTGCTCGGCGGTGTCCTGCAGGCGGGTCAGGCAGGTTTTCAGGCGGGCTTCCTGGCTGAGGATGGACATCTCAAGACGCGCCTGGGCGCCGCGGCTGTCGGTGTACATCTGCGCGATCAGCGGGTCGGACGTGGTCTGTTCGGCCAGGCGCAGCAGGCGCTTGAGGCCGCGTTGCTGCCAGCTTAGGCCGAGCAGGCCCAGGGGAACCGACAACGCGGCGGCCAGTGCGAAGCCCCAATGGGAGTTGAGCCACGCGCCGATCATGAAGCTCAGTTGGCTGACCAGGATAAACGGTAGCCAGTCTTGCAGCACCGGCAGCCATTTGTCGCGTTTCGGAATAGCCGACTTGCCTTGGTTGATGCGCTGGTAAAGCGCTTCGGCGCGGCGGATCTGTTCGGCGGTAGGCTTGACCCGTACCGACTCGTAACCCACCACCTGATTGCCTTCAAATACCGGCGTGACATAAGCGTTGACCCAGTAGTGGTCCCCACTCTTGCAGCGGTTTTTGACAATGCCCATCCATGGCAAGCCTTGTTTCAGAGTGCCCCACATATGCGCGAACACCGCAGCCGGAACGTCTGGGTGACGGACCAGGTTGTGCGGTGCGCGAACCAGCTCTTCACGCGAAAACCCGCTGATCTCGACGAAAGCGTCGTTGCAGTAGGTGATCACGCCTTTGGCATCGGTAGTGGAGATCAACCGTTGCTGAGCCGGGAAGGTACGTTCGCGCTGGGTGACGGGCTGGTTATTACGCATGGTTTTTCAATCCGCAAGGCTTTGATGTGTTGTCGGCCGGGTTAGCCAATTATTGAGATTATTTTTCAATAATCTGTACCCGGTCTCATTGGTGGGAAGTGTCACTTGCAAATAAGCGTGAGGGGCAGTTGTCGCCATTGGGTGAGGAGCACAATCAATAGGCTTGGGCGCTGGTAGTCAATAGTACTGAAGTACTGTTTAGGAGTACTTCAGTACCAGTTTTCGGTGTGCTCAGCCCTCCAGCATCGGGTAGGTAAACAGCCCGAAGTGCAGCAGGCTCAGGCCGAAGTGGGTGGCCACCGCTGCTCCCAGGCCGCCAAATCGATAAGCCAGGCCGTAGCCGACGCCGGCGATGCTTGCCAGCAGCATCCACTGCCAACCGGCACCCAGGTGCACCAGGCCGAATAGCAGGGCGGCGCACAGCAGTGCCAGGTTCTGGCCGTAGGGTAGGTGTTGCAGGCGTCGGCTCAACCCGCCCTGAATATAGCCGCGGAACAGCGCTTCCTCGACCAGGGTGACCAGCAGCAGGTTATTGAGCAGCCATAACCAGGCTTGGTCTGGCCATTTGGGCGCCCAACTGACGATGCCAAGCCATATCGCACCGCCCAATGCCGCGAGGGTACTCAGCGTCAGGGCCAGGGCGCCGGCGTACAGCCCGAGGCGCAATGAACGGCGGCCAACGATCCAGGGGCAGGCCAGCAACAGCCAGAAGCCAATCAGCGGTTTGTCCAAGTTAAGGTACATGGAAAACGGCACGGCATCGTCGGTGAAGCGCTCGGGTCCGATGGCGCGGCCGTTAAGGAAGCCGGGTAGCCAATGCATGGCCAGCGCCAGGGCCAGCACTGTGAAGAGGCCGTGCCCGAGGTAGCGGCCGATGCGGCTTTGGCGCTGGTGGACCGCGAGGCCCGCACACAGCAGCAGGGCCACAGGGACGGCGGCGAGCAAACCCAACTGGCCATAGGCCAAGGCCAGGGCGTAGCCAATGGAAAGAAGGGTCAGGTACAGCCATGGCAAGGTGCGCATGGGGATTCCTTGTTGCAAAAAATGGGCAGATTGCGTGCCGGTGTATCCAGCGTGGGCTTGAGCGGCTGCTACGGAGAGGCGGTGGGGGATTATAGCGAGGCAGGCAAGGCGGGGCAGGGCGATGAAAAACACCGCCCGAAGGCGGTGTTTTTGTCAGCGTGGTTTAGGGCTTGATCACGTCTTACGAGGCGATCAGTTGGCGCAGCACGTAGTGCAGAATCCCCCCCGCCTTGAAGTACTCGACCTCATTCAAGGTATCGATCCGGCACAGCACCTCGACTTTCTCCTGGCGGCCATCCTCGCGGGTGATGACCAGGGTCAGGTTCATCCGTGGGGTCAGTTCGGTGTTGGAGAGGCCGAGGATATCCAGGGTTTCCTTGCCGGTCAGGTTCAGGCTCTTGCGGTTCTGGTCGAGTTTGAACTGCAACGGCAGCACCCCCATGCCCACCAGGTTGGAGCGGTGGATGCGCTCGAAGCTTTCGGCAATCACCGCCTTGACCCCTAGCAGGTTGGTGCCCTTGGCCGCCCAGTCGCGACTGGAGCCAGTGCCGTACTCCTGGCCGGCAATCACCACCAGCGGTGTGCCGCTGGCCTGGTAACCCATGGCGGCGGCGTAGATCGGCAGTTTTTCGCCGGTGGGGATGTAGATCGTGTTGCCGCCTTCCTCGCCGCCGAGCATTTCGTTGCGGATACGGATGTTGGCGAAGGTGCCGCGCATCATCACTTCATGGTTGCCACGACGCGAGCCGTAGGAGTTGAAGTCTCGCGGTTCCACCCCTTGCTCGCGCAGGTATTGGCCTGCGGGGCTGTCGGCCTTGATGTTGCCGGCCGGGGAGATGTGGTCGGTGGTGACCGAGTCGCCAAGCAGCGCCAGGATCCGGGCACCGCTGACGTCCTTGATCACCGGCGGCGGGCCGCCGATATCGTCGAAGAAGGGCGGGTGCTGGATATAGGTGGAGTCTTTCTGCCAGACATAGGTCGCGGCCTGAGGCACTTCAATGGCTTGCCATTGCTCGTCGCCGGCGAACACTTCGGCGTATTCCTTGTGAAACATCTGGGTGCTGACCTGGGCCACTGCGTCGGCGATTTCCTGGCTACTGGGCCAGATATCCCGCAGGTACACCGGCTTGCCGTCCTTGCCTTCACCCAGGGGCTCGCTGCTGATATCGGTGCGCACACTGCCGGCCAAGGCATAGGCCACCACCAGGGGCGGTGAGGCCAGCCAGTTGGTTTTTACCAGCGGGTGGACCCGGCCTTCGAAGTTGCGGTTGCCGGAGAGCACCGAGGCCACGGTCAGGTCGGCTTTCTGGATGGCTTTCTCGATCGGCTCCGGCAGCGGCCCGGAGTTGCCGATGCAGGTGGTGCAGCCATAACCCACCAGGTCGAAACCCAATTGGTCGAGGTAGGGGGTCAGGCCGGCGGCCTTGTAGTAGTCGGTGACCACTTTCGAGCCCGGTGCCAGGGACGTCTTGACCCAGGGTTTGCTCTTCAGGCCTTTTTCCACCGCCTTTTTCGCCACCAAGCCGGCCGCCATCATCACGCTGGGGTTGGAGGTGTTGGTGCAGGAGGTAATGGCCGCGATCACCACTGCGCCGTTTTTCAGGCGATAGGTCTGGCCTTCGTAGTCGTAGTCGGCTTCGCCCACCAGGTCGGCGTTGCCCACGGCCACGCCACCACCGCCTTCGCTTTCCAGGCGACCTTCTTCCTTGGTGGTGGGTTTGAATTGCAGGTCCAGGAAGTCACTGAAGGCCTGGCCGACGTTGGGCAGGGAAACCCGGTCCTGGGGTCGTTTTGGTCCGGCCAGGCTGGCTTCCACGGTGCCCATGTCCAGGCCCAGGCTATCGGTGAACACCGGCTCCTGGCCGGGCAGGCGCCACAAGCCCTGGGCTTTGCTGTAGGCCTCCACCAGTTTCACCAGGGGCGCCGGACGCCCGGACAGGCGCAGGTAGTCCAGGGTGACGTCATCCACCGGGAAGAAACCGCAGGTCGCGCCGTACTCCGGGGCCATGTTGGCGATGGTCGCGCGGTCGGCCAGTGGCAGGTCGGCCAGGCCGTCGCCGTAGAATTCGACGAATTTCCCGACCACGCCTTTTTTGCGCAGCATCTGGGTCACGGTCAGCACCAGGTCGGTGGCGGTGATGCCTTCCTTGAGCTTGCCGGTGAGCTTGAAGCCGATGACTTCCGGAATCAGCATCGACACCGGCTGGCCGAGCATTGCCGCTTCGGCTTCGATCCCGCCTACGCCCCAGCCTAGTACGCCGAGGCCGTTGATCATGGTGGTGTGGGAGTCGGTACCGACCAGGGTGTCGGGGAAGGCATAGGTGCGGCCGCCTTCGTCCTTGGTCCAGACGGTGCGCCCAAGGTATTCCAGGTTGACCTGATGGCAGATGCCGGTACCCGGCGGTACCACGCTGAAGTTGTCGAAGGCGCTCTGGCCCCAGCGCAGGAAGGCGTAGCGTTCGCCGTTGCGCTGCATTTCGATATCGACGTTTTGTTCAAAGGCGCTGCTGCTGGCGAACTTGTCGACCATCACCGAGTGGTCGATCACCAGGTCCACCGGCGACAGCGGGTTGATGCGTTGCGGGTCGCCGCCGGCCTTGGCCATGGCCGCGCGCATGGCGGCCAGGTCGACCACGGCGGGCACGCCGGTGAAGTCCTGCATCAGCACCCGCGCCGGGCGGTATTGGATTTCGCGATCGGAGCGGCGCTCCTTGAGCCAGGCGGCAATGGCCTTGAGGTCGGCGCCGGTGACGGTCTTGTCGTCTTCCCAGCGCAGCAGGTTCTCCAGCAGGACCTTCAGCGACATTGGCAGTTTGTCGAGATCGCCCAGGCTCTTGGCGGCCTGTGGCAGGCTGAAATAGTGATAGGTCTTGTCGTCGATGGTTAACGTTTCAAGGGTTTTCAGGCTATCGAGGGACGGCATTGAATGACTCCTTATGGTCCGCACGGCTACGGACCTGGCGGGACGGACAGAGCTCTTAACCTAGCCCTGTTTCAAGTAGCTGGCTAATCACTGGACTCTATGGACAAGTCCAAGGTTCCGAACTCGGCTATCATGCGCCGGTTTTCGTGACAGGCTTTGCTACAGGGCAAGTCCGCGATTCATTGACGTTGCCCAGGAGATTCGATGAACACCCTCTTTATGCACTGCCGCCCAGGTTTTGAAGGCGAAGTCTGCTCCGAGATCGCCGACCATGCCGCGCGCCTCAACGTGGCCGGCTATGCCAAGGCCAAGACCGCTGCCGCCTGCGCCGAGTTTGTCTGCACCGAAGACGACGGCGCCGAGCGCTTGATGAAGGGGTTGCGCTTCGCCGAGCTGATCTTCCCTCGGCAATGGGCGCGGGGCATGTTTATCGACCTGCCGGAAAGCGACCGGATCAGCGTGATCCTGGCCCATCTGGCGAGCTTTCCGACCTGCGGCAGTTTGTGGCTGGAAGTGGTGGATACCAATGACGGTAAGGAGCTGTCGAACTTCTGCAAGAAATTCGAAGGCCCGCTGCGCAAGGCCCTGATGACCGCCGGCAAACTGGTGGATGACCCCAGTCAGCCGCGTTTGCTGCTGACCTTCAAGAGCGGCCGCGAGGTGTTTGTCGGCCTGGCCGATGCCGGCAATTCGGCGATGTGGCCGATGGGCATTCCCCGTTTGAAGTTCCCGCGCGAGGCGCCCAGCCGTTCGACCCTGAAGTTGGAGGAAGCCTGGCATCATTTCATCCCGCGTGACCAATGGGACGAACGCCTGCACAGCGACATGACCGGGGTCGACCTGGGGGCCGCGCCCGGTGGTTGGACCTGGCAACTGGTTAACCGCGGCATGCTGGTAACCGCCATCGACAATGGGCCGATGGCCGAGAGCCTGATGGACACCGGCCTGGTGCAGCACCTGATGGCCGACGGCTTTACCTTCAAGCCCAAGCAGCCGGTGGACTGGATGGTGTGCGATATCGTCGAGAAACCGGCGCGCAACGCGGCCCTGCTGGAGACCTGGATCGGCGAGGGGCATTGCCGCGAGGCGGTGGTCAACCTGAAGTTGCCGATGAAGCAGCGTTATGCGGAAGTGAAGCGCTTGCTCGAACGCATCGAGGAAGGCTTCAAGGCCCGTGGTATTCGCGTGGCGGTGGGTTGCAAGCAGCTGTACCACGACCGTGAGGAAGTGACCTGCCACCTGCGCCGGCTGGATGTCAGCAAGCCCAAGTCCCGTTGACCGCGGGCGTGGGCCTGGTGGCCGCGCCCGCAACAATTCATCTGAAAAAACATGGCTACGGATGACCTGGTTTCGGCGTTGCGCGACAATGCCGGCCAGTTTCAGGAGTGATTAATGAACCCAACCATCGATACCCCCGTTGACGGGACCCTGGACGCTACGGGCCTCAATTGCCCGGAGCCGGTGATGATGCTGCACCAGCACATCCGCGATCTGGCGCCTGGCGGCCTGCTCAAGGTCATCGCCACCGACCCGTCCACCCGCCGCGACATCCCAAAGTTCTGTGTGTTTCTCGACCACGAACTGGTGGCGCAGCACGAAGAGGCCGGGACCTATCTGTACTGGATCCGCAAGAAGCTCGCTTAACCCAGGGAGCCGCTGATACGGATTCGCTTGCGCGCGCTGCGGGTCAGACGGATCGACAGCATCAGCGCGGCGCAACTCAGGCCCACGATCAGTCCTTCCCAGAGCCCGCTCGGGCCGCGGGCGGGGCCGAACCAGTCGGTCAGCCCCAGCGCATACCCCACCGGCAAACCAATGCCCCAGTAGGCGAACAGGGTCAGGACCATGGTCACCCGAGTGTCCTGGTAGCCGCGCAAGGCGCCGGCGGCGGTGACCTGGATCGCATCGGAGAACTGGAACAGCGCCGAATACACAATCAGCATCGACGCCACGTGGATCACCATCGGGTCGGTGGTGTAGATGCTCGCAATCGGCCCGCGCAGCAACAGCATCAAGCTGGCCGAGAGACAGGCATAGGCCAGTGCCGTGCCCATGCCGACCCCGGCGGCAAACCGCGCCTCACGCGGTTCGCTGCGGCCCAGGGCCTGGCCGACGCGCACGGTCACGGCCATGCCCAGGGAATAGGGGATCATGAACACCAGGGAGCTGACGTTGAGGGCGATCTGGTGTCCGGCGACCACGGTGGCGCCGAGGCTGCCGATCAGCAGGGCAATCACCGCGAAGATGCTCGATTCGGCAAACACCGCGATGCCGATGGGCAGGCCGATGCTCAATAAACGCTTGATCACCGCCCACTGCGGCCAGTCAAAACGACCGAACAGGGCGATGCTACGATAGGCCGGGGCCCAGCGGGTCCAGCTGGCCATGCCGAACATCATGGCCCACATCACGATGGCCGTGGCCCAGCCGCAGCCGACGCCGCCCATGGCCGGCACGCCGAAGTGGCCATAGATGAAGACGTAGTTGATCGGGATATTCAGCGCCAGCCCGCACAGGCCCATGACCATGCTCGGCCGGGTGCGGCCCAGGCCGTCGCTGAAGCAGCGCATGACGTGATACAGCGCCACCGCCGGCAGGCCGCTGGCGATGCCGCGCAGGTAGCCCATGCACGGTTCGATCAGTTCGGGGTCGACCTTCATCAGGTGCAGCACCGGCTCGGCGTTGAACAGGATCAGGGTCGCCATCAGCCCGACCACCAACGCCAGCCACAATGCCTGGCGCACCAGCGGGCCGATTTCGCCAGGTTGCCCGGCGCCGTAGCGTTGCGCGACCTTGGGCGTGGTTGCCAGCAGGGTGCCGGTCATCAATAGAAAGACCGGGATCCAGATCGAGTTGCCCAAGGCCACTGCTGCCAAGTCCCGAGGTCCGACCCGGCCTGCCATCACTGCATCGACAAAGCCCATGGCGGTGGTCGCCAGTTGCGCGATCATGATCGGCAGCGCCAGCCCAAGCAGGTTGCGCAGCTCGAGGTAAACCCGGGCGGGGCGCTTGAGGGAAGTGGCGGTGGCGGTGTCGGATACAGAATTCACAGGCGAAGCGTCCGTAGGTGGGGTGGCGCAGGACGCGACATTCTACGCGTTGACGCCGCGGTCAGGAAAACATCCTGTGTTGCGGATTTGTAAGCGCTGCCGCCCGCCTGAAATCGGAGTGCAGCGCTATTGACGCTGGCCCCTGACCCTCCACTACGCCTACACTGCGGCTCCGCGAAAGGAGCCTGCCATGCTGATTGTTGCCGACGAAAATATCCCGCTGATCGAAGAGTTCTTTGCCGGTTTCGGTGAAATTCGCCGATTTCCAGGGCGCTCCATCGACCGTGCGACCGTTGCCGAAGCCGATGTGCTGCTGGTGCGTTCGGTGACCAACGTCGATCAAGCCCTGCTTGAGGGCAGCAAGGTGCGTTTTGTCGGCACCTGCACCATTGGCACCGATCACCTGGACCTCGAGTACTTTGCCCAGGCCGGTATCCACTGGTCCAGCGCGCCGGGCTGTAACGCCCGTGGCGTGGTGGATTACGTGCTCGGCAGCCTGTTGACCCTGGCGGAAATCGAAGGCGTCGCGCTGCCCGGGCGCACCTATGGCGTGGTCGGGGCTGGCGAGGTGGGCGGGCGGCTGATTCAGGTGCTGCGTGGCCTGGGCTGGAACGTGCTGGTGTGCGACCCCGTGCGCCAGGCCGCTGAAGGAGGCGACTACCTGAGCCTGGAACAACTGATCGAGCAGTGTGACGTGATCAGCCTGCACACGCCCTTGACCCGCAGCGGCGATCTCGCGACCTGGCACCTGCTGGATAAGGCGCGCCTGCAACAACTCAAGCCGGGTACTTGGCTGATCAACGCCGCCCGTGGCCCGGTGGTGGATAACCAGGCCTTGCGCGAAGTGCTGCTTGAGCGCGAAGACTTGCAGGCGGTGCTGGATGTGTGGGAGGAGGAGCCCACGGTGGATCAGGCCTTGGCCGATCTGTGTGTTCTGGCAACGCCGCACATCGCTGGTTATAGCCTGGATGGCAAGCAGCGCGGCACCGCGCAGATCTACCAGGCCTACTGCCGGTTTTCGGGCCAGGTGGAACAGATCAGCCTGGATACGCTGCTACCGCAGCCGTGGGTCTCGCACGTCTGGCTCAACGCCAATGCCGATCCTGCCTGGGCGTTGGCGACTGTCTGTCGCGCGGTATACGACCCGCGCCGTGACGATGCCGACTTCAGGCGTAGCCTGGGCGGCACCCCGGTCGAGCAGCGCAGTGCCTTCGACGGCCTGCGCAAGCACTACCCTGAGCGCCGCGAAATCGACGGCTTGAGTGTGCATGTCCAGGGTGATTCGCCTGCGCTGCGCCAGATCGTCACTGCCTTGGGCGCGACCTTGGCCTGAGCTGCCTGCCGCGGGCCGAGAGGCCCGCGCGGCAGACAGGCAGGCATAAAAAACCCGGCATCGAGGCCGGGTCAAGAGAACGCGAGGCGAGGGCTCAATCTTGCTTGGCAGGTTTGACCAGTCGCTTTTCCAGTTCGCGGCATGCGCTCTGGATCATGTCTTCAGTAATCGGTACTTCGCGACCCTGGGCGTCGATAATGGCACACCCTAGAGACTGGTTTGGCTGGGTACGAATCACTTGAATCTTGTCATCGCTGCTATGTTGCAAGGACATGGCCTGTCTCCTCATCAGGTTGTGTGCTTAGTTTATAACCGCCAGGTGACCGGGCTGTGACAACCCTCTACAGGGGCCCAGCAGTGCTCTCACTCCACCAGAAATCCCCCACGAGTGCCAGTCGGACATTAGATCAATAACCTCTAGGGCCTAGTGTCAGCGGTCATATTTAACCTGACTCATTGTGATTCGCTGAAGTTCCGGCCAATTGGCCGGTGTAGGCTTGGCAGTGCCTTGCTCCTGGTGACCTATCGGATGAACGTCATGCTTTCTTCGCATCAACGCCGGGCTATCCGCCTGGCCAGTCAGTTTATTGCCCCCTACCGCTGGCAGGCCCTTGGTGCACTGCTGGCGCTGATTGTCACGGCCGGCATCACTTTGTCCATGGGGCAGGGCATTCGCCTGTTGGTGGATCAGGGCTTCATGACCCGCTCACCGCACTTGCTCAATCAGTCCATCGGCCTGTTCCTGTTGCTGGTGCTGGGGTTGGCCGTGGGCACCTTCGCCCGCTTTTACCTGGTGTCGTGGATTGGTGAGCGTTGCGTGGCGGATATTCGCAGGCAGGTGTTCAACCATCTGATCTACCTGCATCCAGGGTTCTACGAGAGCAACCGCAGCTCGGAGATCCAATCCCGGCTGACCGCCGACACCACCTTGCTGCAGTCCGTGATCGGCTCGTCGCTCTCGTTGTTCCTGCGTAACGCGCTGATGGTGATCGGCGGCATCGTGCTGCTGTTTATCACCAACCCCAAGCTCACCAGCATCGTGGTGGTGGCCTTGCCGCTGGTGCTGGCGCCGATCCTGATTTTCGGCCGGCGGGTGCGCAACCTGTCGCGCTTGAGTCAGGACCGCATCGCCGATGTTGGCAGCTATGTGTCCGAGACCCTTGGCCAAATCAAGACCGTGCAGGCTTATAACCATCAGCGCCAGGATGAGCAGCGATTTGCGCTGACCGTGGAAGAGGCGTTCAACACCGCGCGCAAGCGTATTGTCCAGCGATCCTGGCTGATCACCCTGGTGATCGTGCTGGTATTGGGTGCGGTCGGTGTGATGTTGTGGGTCGGTGGCATGGACGTGATCGCCGGGCGGATTTCCGGCGGCGAGCTGGCGGCCTTCGTGTTCTATAGCCTGATCGTTGGCAGTGCGTTCGGCACCTTGAGCGAGGTGATTGGCGAGCTGCAGCGAGCGGCAGGGGCGGCCGAGCGGATTGCCGAGCTGCTGCGCTCGGAAAGCATCATCCAGCCGCCGAGCACTGATTTGATGACCCTGCCGCCGCGAGTGCGCGGCGAGCTGGCGCTGGAGAGTGTGCGTTTCTCCTATCCTTCGCGGCCTGAAAGCAACGCGGTGGATGGCTTGAGCCTGGAGATCCATGCCGGCGAAACCCTGGCCCTGGTTGGCCCGTCAGGTGCCGGCAAGTCGACAATCTACGATTTGTTGCTGCGCTTTTACGATCCGCAGCAGGGGCGGATCCTGCTCGACGGCGTACCGCTGACCCAGCTCGATCCGCAAGACCTGCGGCGTTGCTTTGCCCTGGTGTCGCAAAGCCCGGCGCTGTTTTTCGGCAGCGTCGAGGAAAACATCCGCTACGGCAACCCGGAGGCGACCCTGGAACAAGTGCGCGAGGCGGCGAAGATTGCCTACGCCGATGAATTTATCGAGAAAATGCCCAACGGTTACCAGACCCATCTGGGAGACGGCGGCCTGGGGCTTTCCGGTGGCCAGCGCCAGCGCCTGGCCATCGCCCGGGCGCTGCTGGTGGACGCGCCGATTCTGCTGCTGGATGAAGCCACCAGCGCCCTCGACGCCCAGAGCGAGCACTTGATTCAACAAGCCTTGCCCAGCCTGATGCAGAACCGCACCACCCTGGTCATCGCCCACCGCCTGGCCACGGTCAAAAACGCCGACCGGATCGCGGTGATGGACCAAGGCAAGCTGGTTGCGGTAGGCACTCATCAGCAACTGATCGCCAGTAACCCTCTCTATGCACGCCTGGCGGCATTACAGTTCAGCGAGAAGGAGTAGGGGCAGCTCTAAGCCGCAAGCTCCAAGCCGCGAGTTTTTAGCGGTTTTTGAGTCGTATATAAAAATGCCCGCATTTCTCAATGCGGGCATTTGGCTTTTAGGCTGGAGCTTACGGCTCGGAGCTGCTTCTCTTATTGATCGTCGAAATAGCGTTCGTGCCAATCCACCAGAGGCTGTGGCGAGTTGAGTTTTTGGCCGTAGATCACTGAGTACGACAATACGTTCTGCACGTACTGCCGGGTTTCGTCGAAGGGGATGCTTTCAACCCAGACGTCGAAGCTCAGATGGTCGGCGCCCTTGAGCCACTGGCGCACGCGGCCTGGGCCGGCGTTGTAGGCGGCGGAAGCCAGCACGCGGTTGCCGTTGAACTGGCTGTGGACCTGGCTCAGGTACGCGGCGCCGAGCTGGATGTTCTTGTCCGGGTCCAGTACTTGCTGGGGCGAGGCCAGGGGAATGCTGAACTTGCGCGAGGTTTCCTTGGCGGTACCCGGCATCAGTTGCATCAGACCGCTGGCGCCGACGCCGGAGCGGGCGTCGTCCATGAATGCGCTTTCCTGGCGGGTGATGGCGAACACCCAGCTCGAATGCAGGCCGCGGACCTTGGCTTCGCGCACCAGGGTGTCGCGGTGAGCCATCGGGAAGCGGATATCCAGGTCGTCCCAGTACTGCGCCTGGCTGATGGTGCGGATGGCTGGGAAGTACCATTTCAGGTCATAGGCGAGCTTGGCCTGGGCCACCATTTCGTCACGGTTGAAGTGCCGGCTGACGTGGTACCACTCGCGCCGACCGTCGACGATCTGGCCGCGGGCGTGGAACTCCAGGGCGCGGCGCACGCCGGGGGTGTTGCGCACCTTGTTCATCAACGCCTGGCTCATGACCAGCGGTTTGTTGACCAGGGAGTAGGGTGATTGCGAACGGTCGGCAGCCAGGAAGCCATAGAAGTCGCGCTCGCGGGCCAGGTTCTTGTAGAGAGTCTGCGCCTGTGGATTCTGCGGCTGTGCCAGTTCCAGGCTGCGGGCCTGCCAATAGCGCCAGCGGTTGGTGGTGGCCAGGTCTTGTGGCAGGCGTTGGGTCAACTGGTAGGCGTCGTCCCAGCGCGCCAGGCGCAGCAGCAGGCGCAGGCGCCATTCAGATACGGTGTTGTCCCGCAGTTCCGGGTCGTATTTGGTCATGACGTCAAGGGCACGGCTGTCGAAGCGGCGCGCCAGGGTCAGGCCGATTTCACGGGCGATGGCGACTTTTTCATCGCGGGAGAAATGCATGCTGCTGGCATAACCGTCGAGCAGGGCCATGGCTTTATCTGGATCCTGGCGGGCCAGGCGCCGCAGACCGAGACTGACGATGTCAGACATAGGCTCATCGGCAGGGGTGAAGCGTGTGGGCTGGTTCAGCAGTTCCGGTTTTTGCGCCACTTCCACCAGCAGGCGCCCGCGGGGGGCGAGGGTGGTCAGGCCGTTCACCAGGCTGTTGGCCAGCGGATAGTTACGCGCCTGGGCTGCAAGTTTGGTGCGCTCCCAGCGTTTCTGTTCGGTCAACTGGCCTTCGGCGGCCCAGACGCCGAACAGGCCGTCACAGGCGGCAGGCTGGCTCTTGCCACTCAGCCAGAGTTTTTCGGCGCTGGCATAGCCTTCGGCCTTGAGGTTGTGGCCGATCTGATACTGGGCGTTCAGGCAGTCCAGCTCGGTGAAGTTGAGTTTGGGGTCGTAGTACTTGACGAACGTCCCCCAGTCACCGCGATCGGCCAGCCAGCGCAACCAGCGCAACTTCATCCAGTTGGCCTGGGGCAGGTCGCCATGTTCGGCGAGGAATTTCTCGATCTCGGCGTTGCTCGCGGTTTTCAGGCGCGCGGTCAGCTCGTCGTAGGCAAGGTAGGGTTCCAGCGGATAATCGCTGAGGGCCTGGCTGTAGCGCATGTAGGGCCCGGAATCGCCTTTGGCCAATGCGCGTTTGGCTTCATCGTAATATTGACGTTGGGTGGAGAGGTCCACGGCCTGTGCGGATTGAGCTGCGGTGGCAGAAAGAAGCAAGCACGATAAAAGACTGAAAAGGCGACTGCGCATGAGACATCCGTGCAGAGAAATCATGACAAGTGCAAGCCACGCTCGCACTGAATTGTCCGTAGCTTAGCCTTTTGCCGCCAGCAGACGAAAGCTTTGCAGGCTGTGCGGCATCAGTTCGCAACATTTGTTATGCAGAGTGCTTCGACATTGAAAATGCCGGCCTTCTGCGGTCTCAAGTCAGGTAGAATGCGCGCCCGGTTTTTGGAGAAGCTCATGACCCTGCTCAAATTCAGCGATGTGTCCCTTGCTTTCGGCGCTATGCCGTTGTTGGACAAGGTGTCCTGGCAGATCGCCCGTGGTGAGCGGGTGTGCATCATCGGCCGAAACGGCACTGGCAAATCCAGCATGATGAAGCTCGTCAAGGGCGATCAGAAGCCCGATGACGGCTCCGTCTGGCGCGCACCTGGCCTCAAGATCGGCGAGTTGCCGCAAGAACTGCCGGTGGCCGACGAGCGGACGGTGTTCGACGTGGTCGCCGAAGGCCTGGACGGCGTGGGCGCGTTGCTCGCCCAATACCATCACTTGGCGCAGAACTGCGTGACCGAAGAAGACCTGGACAAGCTGATGCATGTCCAGCAAGACCTCGAAGCCCGTGACGGCTGGCGCTTGCAGCAATTGGTGGACAGCACCCTGAGCCGCCTGCAACTACCGGCCGACAAGACCCTTGCCGAGTTGTCCGGCGGCTGGCGTCGTCGCGTGCTGCTGGCCCAGGCGTTGGTGTCCGAGCCGGACCTGCTGCTGCTCGACGAACCGACCAACCACCTGGACATCGGCGCCATCGCCTGGCTTGAAGAGGCGCTGAAAGATTTCCAGGGCGCCGTGCTGTTTATCACGCACGACCGTTCCTTCCTGCAGAACCTGGCTACCCGCATTCTCGAACTGGACCGTGGCGGCCTGATCGACTGGAACGGCGACTACGCCAGTTTCCTGGTGCACAAGGAAGCCTCGCTGGCCGCCGAGGAAACCGCCAACGCGCTGTTCGACAAGAAGCTGGCCCAGGAAGAAGTCTGGATCCGTCAGGGCATCAAGGCGCGCCGCACCCGTAACGAAGGCCGCGTACGCGCCCTCAAGGCCCTGCGCGTCGAGCGCAGCGAGCGTCGCGAGCGCACCGGCAAGGCCAACATCCAGTTGGATACCGCCGACAAGTCCGGCAAGCAGGTCATGGTTCTGGAAAACGTGAGCTTCGCCCATCCGGGTGGCCCGTTCCTGATCAAGGACTTCTCCATGGTCCTGCAACGCGGCGACCGTATCGGCCTGCTGGGCGCCAACGGTACTGGCAAGACCACGCTGTTGAAGCTGATGCTCAACGGCCTGCAACCAACCAGCGGCACAGTGGAAGAGGGGACGCGCATCGACGTGGCCTATTTCGACCAGTTGCGCCATCAGCTGGATCTGGAAAAGACCGTGATCGACAACGTGGCCGAAGGTCGCGACTTTATCGATATCGATGGTCAGAGCCGTCACGTGCTGAGTTACCTCGGCGACTTCCTGTTCAGCCCTCAGCGTGCCCGCACGCCGGTGAAGGCGCTGTCGGGTGGTGAGCGTGCGCGCCTGTTGCTGGCCAAGCTGTTCAGCAAGCCAGCCAACCTGCTGGTCCTCGACGAACCCACCAACGACCTCGACGTGGAAACCCTCGAACTGCTGGAGGAGGTATTGCTGACCTTCAACGGTACCGTGTTGATGGTCAGTCACGACCGGGCATTCCTCGACAACGTGGTCACCAGCACCCTGGTCTTTGAAGGTGAAGGCAAGGTTCGCGAATACGTCGGCGGTTACCAGGATTGGCTGCGTCAGGGCGGCTCGCCGCGCCTGCTGGGCGTGACCGAGAACAAGTCGGGCAAAGCGGAGTTGAATTCCGCGGTGGTTGCTCCGGTGGTGGAAGCGGCACCGGTTCAGGAAGCTCCATCGGCGAAGAAAAAGCTCAGCTACAAATTGCAGCGCGAGCTCGAAGCCCTGCCAGGTCAGATCGAAGCCATGGAGCAACAGATCGCTGCGGTCGAGGCCGAGATGGCCGATGCCGGTTTCTATCAGCGTCCATCCACGGAAACAGCGGCGGTGATTGCCGGTTTGGAAAAGCTCAATGCTGACCTCGAAGTATTGGTCGAGCGCTGGGCCGAGCTGGATGCCTGAGTGAATCAGCACTGACAAAAAGCCCGACGTTGATGTCGGGCTTTTTGTAGGGGGTGGTGTCTGGCGAGGGCTTAACGCTTGACCAGGTGCACGGCCAGTACGTCGCAAGGCGCGCCATGCAGCACGTCATTGGCGGTGGAACCCAGCAGCAGGGCCAGGCCATGTCGGCCATGGCTGCCGACCACGATCAGGTCGCAACCCTGCTCCTTAGCCAGGTGATGGATTTCCTGGCGCGGCTGGCCGTAGGTCAGGTGACTGTACTCCTTGGAAAGCTCGGGGTACTTGATGATCAGCCGATCCAGGCGTTCTTTGGCCTGGTCGAATTGCTGTTGCTGCAGTTGCGAAAGGTCCATGGGGACATCGCCGCCAAACGCCATGGCCATGGGTTCGACAATATGCACCAATGACAGCTTGGCGCCGTTACTTACCGAAAGCTCGCGAGCGCGATGGATAACAGGATCGCACTCTTCGGTTAGATCTACAGCGACCAGAATATGGTGGTAGGGCATGAGGTGCACCTCCTGAGGATTGCAATAGCTTCAAGTATGGCTGGTTTCAAGCGGGTTGGTCCAAAGGTGGCGCAACCCGCTCATCAAGAATCGGGAGTACAGATATGACGGTATGGATAGTGGTGTCAATCCTTGCGGTGGTCTTGAGCCCTTTGGCATGGTTGCGCCCCTCGCACCGCCAGAGCGGGCAGGTAGCCATGCGCATGGAGGCGCGACGTATCGGCCTGGCCATGCAGTTGGCGCCTCAGGAGTGGCCGCACTGGCTGGGGCAGGAGCCGCCGAACCCGTGTCCGCAGTATCACCGGCCACGGCGCAGCACCCGGCCGCTGTGCTTCAGCTATTGGCAGACCGCACCCGGGGTATGGGTCAATCAATGGCGTGAAGAGTGCGTGGATGAGGGGGTACGGGGGCATTTGGAAAAGTTACCGGCTACTGTGTTCAAGATCGAGGCCGATAAGCAAATGATCGCCCTGTACTGGAACGAGCGTGGCGAGTTGAGTGTGCTGCAAGACATCGCCTCGGTGCTCAAGGCTTTGGCCTGAGTCGGGCAAAGCTGGCGCTGCAATGGCGCGGGCGCAAATCGCAGGCAACAAAAAGCCCGATATCATCATCGGGCCGGGGTTGGCCAGGCAGGCCGGTAATTCAGACTTGAAACAGCGCGCCACTGGCAGGTGCGGGTTTTCGTGTGCGTTCAATCTTGCGCCTGTCTCAGATAAAAGTGCAGCGGTATCTGTTCTGCGATGGTTGCTAGCGTAGCGGGTGTATCTGTGTCTGGCATAACAGTTAGGGCGAATTTTCTAACTATTGATTCTATGAATGGCAGAGGATACGCCGGCCTGTTGCTGCAAGCCCATGATATTGAAGTGACCGTAAAGTCGCATTTCAAACCGCATTTTGGGCGATTGACAATTGGTGGATTTTCCCTGAATGTGGCGTACCCAAATCAAACGGGCGTATGAATTGAGCGTTTGTATTAGCAGGCGACTCTCGCAGAATCCCGACTATCGCGTCGGCGGGTGTGCCTGGCGGATTGGCATCAGCACCGACATTCAGGTCAGTGCCAAGCCAGAAGTCAGCGTCCGACGTGTACTGTTCAGCTTCCATATCGTGGAGATCAGTTGATGATTTACGAAGGTAAAGCCATCACGGTTAAGGCTCTTGAAAGTGGCATCGTCGAATTGAATTTCGACCTCAAGGGTGAGTCCGTCAACAAGTTCAACCGTCTAACCCTGAACGAACTGCGTCAGGCGGTAGACACCATCAAGGCAGATGCTTCGATCAAGGGTGTGATCGTCAGCAGTGGCAAGGACGTGTTTATCGTCGGCGCCGACATCACCGAATTTGTCGACAACTTCAAGCTGCCGGATGCAGAGCTTGTCGCAGGCAACCTCGAAGCCAACAAGATTTTCAGCGATTTTGAAGACCTCAATGTTCCGACCGTTGCCGCGATCAATGGCATCGCGCTGGGCGGCGGTCTGGAGATGTGCCTGGCGGCGGACTACCGCGTCATGGCCACCAGCGCCAAGATCGGCCTGCCAGAAGTCAAGCTGGGCATCTACCCGGGCTTCGGCGGTACCGTGCGTCTGCCGCGTATCATCGGTGCCGACAACGCCATCGAGTGGATTGCCGCGGGCAAGGAAAACCGTGCTGAAGACGCGCTGAAAGTCGGCGCCGTCGATGCCGTCGTCGCCTTGGACAAACTCAAGGATGCCGCGCTGGAACTGATCAAACGCGCCATCTCCGGTGAGTTCGACTACAAGGCCAAGCGTCAGCCGAAGCTGGAAAAGCTCAAGCTCAACGCGATCGAACAAATGATGGCTTTCGAAACTGCCAAAGGTTTCGTGGCTGGCCAGGCTGGCCCGAATTACCCGGCGCCGGTTGAAGCGATCAAGACCATCCAGAAAGCCGCGAACTTCGGTCGCGACAAAGCCCTGGAAGTCGAGGCTGCAGGCTTTGTCAAACTGGCCAAGACCTCTGCCGCGCAGAGCCTGATCGGTCTGTTTCTGAACGATCAGGAACTGAAGAAAAAGGCCAAGGCCTACGACGAAATCGCCAAGGACGTGAAACAGGCTGCCGTATTGGGCGCCGGTATCATGGGTGGCGGTATCGCTTATCAGTCGGCGTCCAAGGGCACGCCGATCCTGATGAAGGACATCAACGAGCACGGTATCGAGCAGGGCCTGGCAGAAGCCGCCAAGCTGCTGGTAGGCCGCGTTGATAAAGGCCGCATGACCGCCGCGAAAATGGCGGAAGTGCTCAACGGCATTCGTCCGACCCTGTCCTATGGTGACTTCGGCCACGTCGATCTGGTGGTCGAAGCGGTTGTCGAGAACCCGAAGGTCAAGCAGGCGGTACTGGCTGAAGTCGAAGACAAGGTCAAAGAGGACACCATCCTCGCGTCTAACACCTCGACCATTTCCATCACCTTGCTGGCCAAGGCCCTCAAGCGTCCGGAAAACTTCGTCGGCATGCACTTCTTCAACCCGGTGCACATG